>ENA-OSJC01000501-OSJC01000501.1-marine-metagenome-genome-assembly--contig:-NODE-501-length-37929-cov-4.826059_pt1 | contig 37929 bp, 32 predicted proteins | sample MGYA00237885_ERZ534234 | MGnify/ENA primary metagenome ERZ534234 (study PRJEB26413, sample SAMN06343907) | marine metagenome | isolation source: coastal waters | place: Atlantic Ocean: West Antarctic... | reverse complement strand
ATGCAAGTCTCTTTGACTTAGTGGAATTGAAAAATTTATATTAAAATAAATCGTTAAACAACCAGAGAGCACGATGTCAGATAAAAATTACACGAATCCAGCAACCATTGCTTTGCATACTGGCTGGAGAAAAGATGAGACCACCAATTCGGTTACAGTTCCAATTCACATGACCTCCAGTTATCAGTTTGATGATGCAGATCATGCTGCAAACCTTTTTTCTTTGGGCGAACTTGGCAATATTTATACAAGAATCATGAATCCAACAAATGCAGTTCTTGAAGAAAGAATCGCTGCACTAGAAGGTGGGGTGGCAGCATTAGCTGTATCCTCCGGACAATCCGCCACCACTATTGCTGTACAGAATTTAGCAAAAAATGGAGACAACATTGTTGCTTCATCACATCTTTATGGCGGCACCTTTAATCTATTTAAAAATGTCTTTTCTGATATGGGCATTGAGGTGAGATTTGTTGATCCCTCTGACCCTCAAAATTTTGCAAATGCCACGGATGACAAGACTCGCGCCTACTACGGTGAGGTTCTGCCTAATCCAAGCTTTGAGGTTTTCCCAATTTCAGAAATCGCAGACATTGGTAACCCTTTGGGCATACCACTGATTCTAGACAACACAGCAGCTCCAATCTTGTGTAAGCCGTTTGAGCATGGTGCAGCAATCATTATTCACTCCACTACTAAATATATTGGAGGCCATGGCACCTCGATTGGTGGAATTATTGTAGATAGTGGCAATTTTGATTGGGAAGCGCATCCCGAGAGGCAACCCGCATTACATAATCCAGATCCCTCATATAACGGAGTAGTTTGGGTGGAAGCGGTGAAGCCATTGGGACCAATTGCTTATATATTGAAGGCTAGAACAACGCTTTTAAGAGATTTGGGTAGCTGCATGAGTCCATTTAATGCCTTCATGTTTATCCAGGGGTTGGAAACCTTGAGTTTACGAATGAGAGAACATTCTTTTAATGGTCAAAAAGTAGCAGACTTTCTTCAAAAACATCCAATGGTTGAGCGTGTGGCCTATCCTGGTGTTGCAACTGGAAAGTCAAAAGAGAGAGCAGAAAAGTATTTATCTGGTGGTCATGGTGGCCTTCAAGGCTTTGAAATTACAGGCGGCGTTCAGGCAGGCAAAAAATTTATTAACTCTCTGGAGATGGTTTATCACGTTGCCAATATTGGAGATTCAAGAAGTCTGGCGATTCATCCAGCAAGCACCACGCACTCGCAACTCAATGAGCAAGAGCTCTTGGCTGCTGGTGTTGGGCCAGGCTATATCAGGCTTTCAATTGGCATAGAGCACATCGATGACATTATTTTAGACTTAGAACAAGCTCTTGCTAAAGCCAGCTAGCTTGAGCTAGATGACTGGAACGACCAAACAGGTTAGCTATATTGTAGTTGGCTCAAAAGCTCGACTGGATCGCATCCAGCCCTATCAATTAGAAGAAGAATCGGAATGTGTGTTCTGCCCCTTCTTGTCATCAGAGGAGCTGCCTGCACTGATGGACTCTGCCATCTCATCGGTAAACTCCAAAGTGATTGCCTTGATTCCAGCTGGAGCGTTTCCCCAAAAAAAGGCTAGGCTGCAGTTACATCATTTTGCTAGCAATGATCATCCTTTTTGGGGATGGTATCATTTTGGAAATAAGTTCAAGGGAGCCATGCAAACCATTGGCAAGGTCAATACCTTTTTAAATAAAACACCTCAATTAGAACAGGGCATTTTTTTCTCCAAGCCTTTGTATTTTTCAGTGGGTGGCATGGGCAGCGCATCATCGAACCCATTTAGTGAACTGGCAAAAAGATTCTACCTGCGTCTTGATCCGCAAAATCCACTGCCATCCCTTACAATACGTTCTAAATCTCTATTTACTTAATTCAATGCAACTGATCACTGCGAACAACATCAGCTACACCATCAATGATCAAAAATTATTTCATGGTCTTTCGTTTTCTCTAGATCATGGCTCAGCTTTGCATATACAAGGAGGCAATGGCTCAGGAAAGAGTACTTTAATAAGAATTTTACTTGGTATCTCTACTCCAACAAAAGGTGAAATTAAGTACATGCAACCAAACTTAGTCTTGAGCTATTTAGGGCATCAAAATGCCATCAAGTCTTACCTGACACCTTTGGAAAATCTAGAGTTAATTTTTCCCAAAGCTCAATTTGATAATGCCTACAGTTGGTTTAAAAAATTAAATCTCATTGGCGTCCAAGATGAGACGACTGCCAACCTTTCATTTGGCCAGCAAAAAAAATTAGCTTTAATCAGAATTCTTGCAAATGATTCGGACGTTATTATTTTAGATGAGCCTTTTGTTGGGCTTGATCAAGCTACTCGGGACTTGCTTGCCGAGTACTTAAAACTGCGAGTATCTAAAGGAGCTAGTTTGGCTTTGACCTCTCACATTGAGCCTGGATTTAATTGTCATGCCTTGGTATTAAATGGAGGTGCTGCGTGATTTCAGTGATGGCTTCAGAGCTTTTTAAGCTTAGAAAAAAAATCAGAGCCTGGTTGGGCCCACTGTTAATTATGATTCTTGTGTTGATTGCTTTCCCATTAAGCATTGATATCTCTCAATACGATCTGAATAAATTTTATTTTTCGATTATCGTGATTTCACTGCTAGTCATTTCTTTTTTAGCTACAGAAACAATGTTTGTAGAAGACTTTGAGGACGGCACCCTAGAGCAAATTTATCTCCAGGAGAGAGATTTCTACAAGCTAGCGCTTGCAAAGGTCCTCATTTACGTCTTATTAATTGGTGTCCCCATGTCCCTTATTGGATCTCTATTCTCATTTGCTAATGGCGTTGATGCCTCTCAATTACCTCAGATTTTTATCACCTTAATCTTTTCCACACTTCTTCTTTTTAATTTATTTGCTTTTGGTGCAGCGCTGTCAATTAACAAAGGTGCAATGCTGGGCGTGTTAGCAACACTTCCATTAGCACTGCCTGTGATCATCCTATTGGGTAGAGCTATCAGAGCGGTTCAGTTTGGTAACGGATTTTATGAGATCATGGCTTTAATGATTGGTGCAGGACTCTTAGTCGCCGCATTGGTGCCGCTGGTTATTTCTATCACTCTAAGAACTCATTTAGAGTAAGTCTGTTTTATAATAGTGAACATGCTGACATCATTCATCCATAAATTCTCTGCCCCTAAGAGCTATGTCGAAATGACTGCAAAGCTTCTGCCTTACATTGCTTCTTGTGGCTTATTGCTTTTACTCACTGGGTGGGTATGGGGGCTTGCGTTTGCACCTGAAGATGCAGTTCAGGGAAATTCTTACCGCATTATTTTTTTGCATGTCCCTGCATCTATCTTTGCTCAAGCAATCTATTTATTCATGTCCATCTGCGCTGTTATGAGCGTTGTGTGGAGGGTTAAGCTCGCAGCTTATTTGATTAAATCTGCAGCATCAGTTGGTGCTTTAATAACCTTCATTGCATTATTTTCAGGTTCTATCTGGGGAATTCCAACTTGGGGAACTTGGTGGCAATGGGATGCCAGAATAACATCAACCCTCATTCTTTTTATTATGTACTTGGGCGTTATCACCCTCCACGGGTCCTTTTCTAATTTAGAAAAAGCAGACCGGCTGATGTCAATCTTAGTTATTGTTGGGCTGGTCAATATCCCCATCATTAAAAAATCAGTTGACTGGTGGTCCACGCTTCATCAACCAGCCTCAATAACAGTCTCAGGAGCACCGACCATTGATCCGAGTATGCTCTACCCGTTATTTGTTTCTATTCTGGGCATGGGTCTCGTCTTAATATCCCTTGGAATTTTATCAAGCAGACTGCATATTTTAGGCAGAGAGAAAAATAAGAAATGGGTTCAGTCCTATGAATAATTTTGCATTTAAAAATTTTTCAGATTTTATCTATATGAATGGTCATGGAGTCTACGTCTGGCTTGTTTACGGAACTTCTATTGTATTGCTGTGTATATTTTTGTGGATCACCAAGCAAAAAATTAAAAAATTGTTACTCAAGATTAAAAATGCAGAAAATTAGAAAACAGAGACTGCAGAAGCTTTTTTTTATTTTTGCTTTGTCTGGTATAGGAGTGTCATTAATTCTTTACTCACTTAACTCCAAGCTTGATCTTTTTTACACCCCTTCTGAGATGACTGCTGCAAGTTTAAACGCAGAGACAAGAATCAAACTTGGCGGCATGGTCAAAGCTGAATCTATTAAACGCTTGGGAACCACGGTGCAGTTTATTGTGACCGACTATCAAAGTGAAGTTGCTGTCAGTTATGAAGGCATTACACCTGATCTTTTTAAGGAAGAGAGTGGAGTTGTTGCGCTGGGCTATTTTACTAATGGAGTATTTGCAGCTGATCAAATTTTTGCAAAACATGATGAAAACTACATGCCTCCTGAGCTAAAGATGACTGAGCAACAGCTGTGATTGGAGAAATTGCTCATTTTTTAGCGCTACTTTCAACACTGGTTCTAGTTGGGATGCTTTCATTTAACTGTGTTTTCTTCTTTGCCAAAGTGAACTCTAACCAATTAATTCTTTCAACAAGGCTTTTTAATCAGGCATGTTGGCTCATCTTTGTTTCATTTGGTCTTTATGTGTATCTAGCGGCCACAGACGATTTCTCAATTAGCTACATTGCAAATCATTCACACTCTGAGCTACCAATTTTTTATAAAATAACTTCCATATGGAGTGCTCACGAGGGTTCAATGTTTTTGTGGATTGTTTTTTTAACACTGTGGAGCTTGCTGTTTGTTAATTTTTTGAAAGCAGATCATCCGCTAAGAAAAAATACAGTTCTAATTTTGGGGTTCATTATTCTAGGCTTCATGGTATTTTTGCTTGCGACATCGAATCCGTTTGAACGAATTTTTCCATTTGGAGCGCTTGAGGGTGCAGACATCAACCCAGTCTTACAAGATCCAGCATTAGTCATTCATCCGCCAATGCTCTATTTAGGGTATGTGGGTTTTGTGATCTCGTTCAGTTTTGTAACCGCCTATCTTGTGCATGGTGATTTTTCCATTCCATGGGAGAGGGATATTCGTAACTGGTCTTTGGTTGCATGGATATTTTTAACTGCCGGCATTACTCTTGGTAGCTGGTGGGCTTATTACGAACTAGGCTGGGGCGGGTATTGGTTTTGGGATCCTGTAGAAAATGTTGCATTGATGCCATGGCTTGCTGCCACTGCTTTTATGCATTCATTATTTGCATCATCCAAATCTCAAATTTTAAAAACCTGGACACTATTCTTAGGAATTATGATCTTCGCCTTGAGTCTTTTTGGAGCTTTCATTGTCCGTTCAGGCATCATTGATAGCGTTCACTCTTTTGCAAATGATCCACAAAGAGGCATCTATCTTTTAACTTTTTCTGGTTTTATGACAATGTTTTCACTCGCTGTACTGGTCTACAGAATGCCCAGTCTAAATTCTTCAAAACCAATTGTGACTGGCTCCAAAGAGTCATTCATATCAATGAACAACATCTTGATGATCACCTCCATCTTTTCAATCTTTTTGGGTGTGACCTATCCACTCATTGTTGATGCATTGAGCGGTGAAAAAATTAGCATAGGCCCGCCTTATTACAATGCTATCTTTTCCCCAATCATCTTAATTGCATCCATCTTTATCATGCTCTCTGTTGATGCTTTATGGCAAAGGGGTATGCGGGCTATAAATGTCTTGACTGCAATTGCTCCTCCTCTGTTGATGTCGGCGGCAATCCTTTATGCAATTTGGGCAGAATTCCATATTTTTTCGGTGATTACCTTTGTCGGTATCTTGTCGGGTCTGCTGATTATGACCAGCTACTTATTTCAGATCACAACATCATTCGTTTTAGGCAAGTATATTAACAAAGGCAGTGCCATGTCCCACATTGGCCTAGGGCTACTCTTTTTCTCTGTTTCAATGAACAGCATGCTTAGCTATGATAAAAATATTAATTTATCACTAGGCCAAAGCCAATTCATTGATAGCTCAATAACTAAATTCAGCTTTAATAGCTTAGATAGAAATCAAGCCTCCAATCACGAGGTCATTGCAGCCAGGGTTGTGATTGAGCAAGACAATAAAATTTTGTATTTGCAGCCTGAAAAAAGAAAGTACCTTACCAGAGGGCAAATTACATCTGAAGCGGCCATTCACGCGTCTCCAATTAAAGATACTTATTTGACCATAGGAGATCAACTAGAAGATGGAAGTTGGACCTTTGTTCTCCAAGTGAATTACCTTATAAAGTGGATCTGGCTTTCAGCAATCTTGATGGCCACTGGGATTATGATGACTATCTTTAAAAGACAGACATCATGATGAACATTGCTAGATTTTTTTTAATTCTGTTACCGCTTGTGGTGATTGTATTTTATGGCAAAGTTCTTTTTTCAGTCGCTGATGATGACCTAAATCAATTTGAATCCAAGCCATTACCAGAGTTTTTTCTTTTAAACTTAGAGGGCAATCCAGTTGATGTTAGTAACCTTGCTGGTATTAAGCTTTTAAACGTATGGGCAAGCTGGTGCATTACCTGCTTAGTCGAGCATCCGTATTTATCTGAATTATCTAGCAAAGGCTTTGATGTGATTGGTTTGAACTACAAAGATTCAAGTGATAAGGCTCAAAACTGGTTGAATAAGTATGGCAACCCCTATCAATTTTCCATATATGACCCACGCGGAGACTTAGCTTTTGATTTAGGCGTGACCGGTGCGCCAGAGACATTCTTGGTTGTTAACAGCCAAGTTATTGAACATATCCAAGGTGAGCTCACAAAGAAAAAATGGGAAACTATTTTCTTGCCTAGAATTCTTGCAGCGCAAGGAGATCTAAAATGAGCATTCAAAATTTTTTTTTAAGCCTCTTGCTGTTCGTATCTTTTGGTTTGTTGGGCGAATTTATTTATGAGTTCTCAGACACCACAAAAGAAAAAAGATTTTATAATTTAATTTCAGAAGTTCGGTGCCCTAAATGCACAAGTGGTAGTATTGCCAGTTCAGATGCTCCAGTCTCTCGCGATCTCAAAGATAGGATTTATCAATTGATACGAGAGGGCAAATCAGACCAAGAAATTAAGAGTTATGTTTCTGATAGATTTGGAGCCTTTTCAGATTACAGTCCTCCTAAAGAGGGTGTTCATGCATTGCTTTGGTTTGCTCCTTCAGTATTTCTCTGGTTACTGCTTCTTATATTTTTTATGCGCAGACGATTTTAATGCTAATTCTTATAGCAACAACAATCGTAATTATTCTGCCAATTTTAGCCTATCTCCTGCATCCACTATCCTCCCAAAAATCTACTGTATTTTTGATTGCATTTTTTTTATTTGGTGCTTTTACATCAAACTTTCTCTCACAAAATCCAGTGCTAGGTTCATGGCAAAAAATAGGGCAATCTGAGTCAATTGATAGCTTGGCCCAAATAAATGCAGAATTTCCCAGTAGCTTAATTTTGGTATTTATTAATCATGCTGATTCCAAGGAAAATTCATTCTTATTGGGTGCTGAGGTTTTTTACCGAGCCCTGGAATTAGGATCATTTACTTCTGCTGAAAGTCTGTTGAAGATATTAAGTGCCAAATTTCAAGATGAGAGCTATCAGATCCCGGTTTATAACTTATTGGCAGATTTAAGGGACGCAAAATACCCATGGGTTGCAGAGTCAAAGGTTTTTTTGAGAATGGATTCACCGCCTCAATGTAAGCCTCAAAGACTTGATATTAATGTAAAGCTTATAAATGGTCCGCAAGTTAGCATTGCTCAAAAAGAGTATCTAATCCCTGATTTTAAGGAGCTGTTTTTTGCGGACAAATCAGATGCGATCATCAAAGGATTTGACCTCCCGTCAGCATTTATTAATGGTGAGATTATTAAGATAGATGTGTCATCCCAATGCAATAAAGATAAATTTTTTGTAACAAAAACACTAGATTTAAGCACATCTGAAAACAGTCAAGAGATGGTAGTAATTTACTCCAATGAATGGTTAATAAAGTCACAATAGTTTAAAATGACCTATGCAGCTTAAACACATTAAACTGGCTGGATTCAAAAGTTTCGTGGACCCCACAAGGATCTCTTTTCCTACAAATATGGTGGCCGTTGTTGGTCCCAATGGTTGTGGCAAATCAAATGTTATTGATGCAGTTCGATGGGTATTGGGAGAGCTTTCGGCTAAAAATCTACGAGGAGACTCGATGTCAGACGTAATTTTTAGTGGTTCAGAACTTAGAAAGCCCTCAGGCCAGTGCAGCATTGAGATACTCTTTGATAATTCTATGGGCAAGCTTGGTGGCGAGTACTCAAAATACAATGAAATTTCTATCAAGAGGCTTATGACTAGGGATGGCCAGTCCAACTACTCAATTAACAACACAGCTTGCCGCAGGAAAGATGTGCAAGACATCTTTTTAGGGACAGGGTTAGGACCAAGAAGCTATGCAATTATTGAGCAAGGGATGGTTTCTAAGATAGTTAGTGCCAAGCCTGAGGAAATGAGAGTATTTATTGAAGAAGCCGCTGGAATTTCTAAGTATAAAGAGCGACGCAAAGAAACAGAGCAACGCATCAAAAGTACCAAAGAAAATCTTTCTCGAGTTAAAGATATTCGGGATGAAATCAATCGTTTAATTAATAGATTAAGAAATCAAGCCAATGCTGCAGAGAAATATAAGGCACTCAAAGAAGATGAAAAAAGCTTAAAGCTGAACACCTCAATAGTTAAGACCCTTCAAGCAAAACTCCAAACTGATCATTTAACCTCCGAGCTTTCGACTATTAGCAACCAAATTAAAGTTAAATCTTCTGAGGTCCAAACACATCAAACTACAATTGAGCAGATTAGGACTGAGCATGCCAGCATCCTCTCATCTTTTGAAACCGCTCAAAAAAACTTCTATTCAGTCGGTGCAGATATAGCAAGACATGAGGCAAATCTTCAAAATTTGAATAAATCTGAATCTCAAGCCAAAGATGATTTGCTGCGCGCAAAGGATAGCTACGCTCAAGCATTAGAAAAAGAATCGCAGTTTGAATCCTTAAACCCTAGAGAAGACGAGCTAAAGCTTAATATTGCTATTTTAAAAGCCCTCCAGGCTCAGATCCAAAAGAAAGCATTGTCTGAGCGCATCACCCCTTTCGAGCAAAAGATTCAAGCCAAACTTCATAAAATGCAAGAACACCAAGCTGCGATAGATGGTGTGAGAGCAGAGCATTCTGCAACAGTTTCTTTGCTAGATGTTGCGCAGAAAAATGCAACTACAGCTGGTGCAGATCTAGCCAGACTTGAGGCAAACATCGAAAATCTTGGTAAAACTCAAACTAGAATCAAAATTGATCTTGATAAGGCTAAAGATAGCTACGCACGTGCAGTTGAGAAGGAATCCAGTCTAGAGAATCTTAGCCCAAAAGAAAAAGCCATGCATTTAATGGACTGGATTGCTGAGGCAGTCCAATCACTGGGCTCTTCGGGAGACGCCATTAAAGCAAAAGCTCTTGAGTTAAAGGTTCTACTTTCAAGTATCCTTAAGATCGCCTCAGATCAATCAAAAGGCTTAACAGAAGAGTATCTCGCTAGGCAGAAAAATCTTGAAGAGCTTGCCAACCAAACCACTGTGCAAAAAGATGCCATGACTCAAGAGCTAGAGACTCTCAACGAAAGAAAGGTTCAAGCAAATGCTTCTTTGCTTGAGTTTAAAGATAAGCAAGAGCACGTAGATTCTATTATTAGGGATTGCGAGAGTAAAAAATCAGTAGTTGCTATTGATTTAAGAGACTTAGAAAAGCAAGTTAACAATTTAAAGCTAGACCTTCGAACCTTTGAAGTAAACCTTGATAATGCTTCACTTATTTTAGATAAGGCAAATGTCGATTTAACTGCCATTGCTCCTTCGGATTACTCTGAAATGGATTTAGAAAATCTAGAGAAAGAACTATCTGAAATTCAAAGTAGCATATCCGCGTTGGGGTCCATTAATTTAGCTGCTCCAGATGAATACTTGTCACGACAGAATAATCTTTCAGAGTTGTTAAAGCAGACTACTGAAAAGAAATTGGAGGTTGAGAATGAGCTTTCATCCTTGATTCAAAGAAGCTCCTCGGCTGAAGCGCAGTTAAATAAAATTAGGCAAACGCAATCAAAAGTAGATGAGTCCATCAGTGAGTCTGAAACTAAGAAATCTATTGCCGCCCTGGATTTAAGAACGCTTGAGGAAAAATCTAACAATTTGAAACTAGATTTAAGGACATTTGAAGCTAATCTAGAAAATGCATCACAAGCTCTTAACAAAGCTGGCATAGTCATCTCTGAGCTTGACCCTCAAGAGTTTGAATCAATGAAAGTATCTGAGATGGAACAAGCTCTCCAGCAGGTTCAAAGCAAGATCATTGCCCTGGGGTCCATTAATTTAGCTGCACCAGATGAAATTGCCGAAGAAGGCAAGAGAATGGAGGAGTTAGATGTTCAGCTTGAGGACCTAAATGATGCAATGGATAAACTTCAAGGCGCAATCAAAAAAATTGATGCAGAGTCAAAAATTAAATTTGATGAAAGTTTTAATGCAGTAAATTCAAAAATTCAGGAGATCTTTCCTAAGCTTTTCGGGGGAGGCAAGGCTGCTTTGCAGTTGCTTGACGGCGACTCATTAAATGCAGGTATTGCCATAACAGCTCAACCTCCTGGAAAAAAAACTGCGACCATCTCTCAGCTATCTGGGGGAGAAAAAACCATGACTGCTTTATCATTGGTATTTGCATTGTTTGAGTTAAATCCAGCACCCTTTTGCATGCTTGATGAGGTTGATGCGCCCTTGGATGATTTGAATGCAACAAGATTTGTAGACATGGTTGAGGAGATGTCTGATCGAGTCCAATTTATCTTTATTACCCATAATAAAATTTCAATGGAAAAAAGCGATCATCTCATGGGGGTGACGATGCAGGAAGCGGGTGTCTCTCGAGTGGTCTCAGTAGATGTGAAGGAAGCACTTGAGCTAGCAGAAACATAGCATGCCAACTAATCTGCAAATTATTTTAGTGGCAGGTGCAATCCTACTTTTTTTAATCGTGATGTATCTTTTTTTTAGACCCATGTTCACTCGAGCCTTATCAGAAAACTCTATTGAGGCTGAAAATAATTATCTATTCTCTGATGGTGTTGAGCAAGGCAGCCTGCATTTTGATGTCCAAAATTCAGAAGCAGGGCATGCTGATGCACAAGAGCTGATTATCTTAAATTTAATATCTATGGATAAATCAAATTTTGATATGAGCCAAGTCTTAACTTTATTAAAAAACCTTGATGCAAAATATAGTGATGGTTTTTTTAGTTATCCTGATGCAGTTCAGGGTGAAATTTTTAGGATAGCGAGTGGAATAAATCCTGGTGTCTTAGAGTCTGATACCCAAACCCACAATCTGTTATTGGCTATGGATCTTTACCAGGTGCGTGATCCGATTCAAGCTTTCAATGTGATGCTTGAGATAGCATATAACCTTGCAGAGAAGCTAGATGCTAGTATTTGTGATGGCTCTAGAGCACCTTTGAATAAGCAAATGATTCAGCATCTTAAATCTAAGTCGCAGGACGTTAGCAGAGTTCAGGCGAGCCTCAAGCAACACTAGCTATGAGCGAAGATAAGAGTAGATATGATGCCCTAAAGTCAATTATCGCCTCTCACAATCATAGATATTACATACAAGATGATCCTGAAGTCTCAGACAGCTTATACGATCAATTACTTCAAGAGCTACTTGCATTAGAGCTCATATATCCTGAGTGGGTAGACAGAGAATCGCCATCACAGAGAGTTGGAGCTAAGCTCCAAAATGATTTTTCTACTTTCAATCATCACAAGCAAATGCTGTCTCTGGCAAATGCATTTAACAAGCAAGATCTTCTAGAGTTTCATGATAGAGCTATTAAAAATTTGATTGATGCTAAGAACCTAACTTATTTTTGTGAACCCAAGATGGACGGTGCAGCTGTTTCCCTGATATACCAAGATGGTGTGTTGCAAAGAGGTGTGACTAGAGGGGATGGCACTTCTGGCGAAGATATTACAAGTAACATTAGAACTATTCGATCAATCCCGTTAACTTTAAAGCCATCAAATAGTACATTTCCATCTCTCATTGAGGTTAGGGGTGAGGTGTATATTGCAAAGAGTGATTTTCAAAAGCTCAATGCTCGCGCAGCACGAGAAGAGCAAAAGCTTTTTGCCAATCCTCGCAATGCTGCGGCTGGAAGCTTGCGACAACTTGATCCTGCAATTACTGACTCTCGGCCCTTGGCATTTATCGCTCATGGTGTAGGCCTCAATGAAGGGCCAAGTTTTGATTCGATCGAGGAATTATTTAATGCTTTTAAAGGCTGGGGCTTGCCTGTCAACTCATTTAATAAAAGCGCACAAACAATTGATGATTGTTTAAATTTCTATCATCACATTGAAAAAATTAGAGACAGTATTCCCTTTGAGATTGACGGGGTGGTTTTTAAAGTTAACAACACATTATTGCAAAAAGAGCTGGGGGAGATTGCTCGATCCCCTCGGTGGGCTATCGCTCATAAATTTCCTGCCGAAGAAGCTATCACCTTAATACAAGGTGTAGATTTTCAGGTTGGGAGAACTGGAATTTTAACTCCCGTGGCTAAATTGCATCCAGTCACTGTGGGTGGAGTAACGGTCCAAAAATGCACTCTGCATAATCTTGACGAGCTAAGACGATTAGATCCAAGAGTTGGTGACCAAGCTATTATCAAAAGAGCAGGGGACGTTATTCCCAAAATGATTAGTGTAATTCCACAGGATCTTGCACAAAGACCAAATGAAATTCAAGCTCCACTCAACTGCCCAAGTTGCGGCTCTAAAGTTGAGAGCAGCATGCAGTCTGAATGGCATGCTGTATCACGGAGTTCCAACAAAGCGATTAAAAAATTTTTTAGTCTCTATGAAGCAAAGCAATTTTTAGATCAAAGCAGTGATGCTGGTATTAGCATCAAAGAGATTCAATCTGTAACTCCATTTCTAAAATGCTCCGGTCTTAGCGTTTGTCCAGATATATTAAAAGGTAAGTTCTCCCATTTTGTTTCTAGAAAAGCTTTGGATATAGACGGTCTAGGCGAAGAAATTTTATCAGCACTTATAAAGCATGGACTAGTTTTTGATTTTGCAGATATTTTTATTCTTAAAAATAAAAGAGAGGATCTTGAATCCCTTGAGCGTTTTGGAAAAAAATCTGTAGATAATTTACTCCAGTCAATTAAAGATGCATCTGATGTTCAGTTGCATAAATTTATATACTCTTTAGGGATAGAGGAGGTTGGTGAAACTACAGCTAGAAATCTTGCAATTGAACTTCAAAGCTTTAATGCATTACAAGATGCGCAGTTTGAAGAATTAATCCTCATTCAAGATATTGGGCCTCGAGTGGCCACAAAGATTAGAGACTACTTTTTAGATTCGGTGAATTGCAGGTCGCTTATAAGGCTCATACCTTATTTGAAGATTGACAATCCATTACTCACAGATGACACACTAGATCCAAACCTTAAAGGATTGCAGATTGTTATAACTGGAAAAATTTCCCTTTTATCTCGGGATGAATTGAAAGCATTGCTTCTTTCTAAAGGCGCAAAGGTTAATTCTGCAATTTCCTCTAAGACAGATTTTCTTATTGCGGGAGAAAACGCTGGTTCTAAACTAAAAAAAGCAACTGATCTTAATGTTAAAATTGTTGATGCAAACCTTATTAAAGAGTTTATCCATGACCCGAAATCGTTCTCTTAATTTTCTGTTGATCTCTTCGATCTTTTTAGCATCTTGTGTCAGCTCGCCACCTGAGCAACCAGACAATATTTGTGAAATTTTTAAAGAAAAAAAGAGCTGGTTTAAAGCTGCTATGAAAACAGAAAAAAAATGGAAGTTACCTCCATATGTTTTGCTTGCTTTTATCCATCAAGAATCCAGCTTTAATGCAAAGGCAAGACCTGAGAGAGAGAAATTACTGGGTGTTATCCCTTGGTTTAGACCCTCCTCATCTGTTGGCTATTCCCAGGCTTTAACTGAAACTTGGGATGATTATACTTCTGAGACCGGAAATTCTTGGGCAAGTCGAACAGACTTCTCCGATTCTGTAGACTTTATCGGTTGGTATGCAAGCAAAGGGTATTTTCAGGGGTTTGAGCGAACGGATGCTCGCTCACTCTACCTTGCATACCATGAAGGCTATACAGGGTTTAAAAAGAAAACTTATCGCAAGAAACAGTGGCTTATCAGAGTGGCTGATAGAGTTCAGGCTCGTTCCTCGATGTACCAACAACAATATTGGGGTTGTGAGAAAGAACTCAAAAGAAAACGATTCTTCTTTTTTTAAACTATACGTTTAAAACGGCAAGCCCTAGTTCCTGAGCAATTTCTCTAAAGCTTTCACCTGCCAAAATTGATTTGCTTGAATTTTGGGTGAGATAGAGCTCATTAACCCTAGTCAAATCTTCAATAGAGCACTGGATAACTCTTGCTCTAAAAGAGAGCCTCTCTTCAATTGAGATATCTTGTAGATTATTGCTGAAATCGCTTTTAGCTTCTCCCACAGGAGACAGCGGCTTATCAATTGATGAGATGACCCCTAAGATTGCTTCTTCCAAATGTTGAGCCGTGATTGAGTTTTTTGCCCAATCAATTGAGGCCTTAAATTCCTGAAAAGTCTCTTTGCATTTTGGGTCTCTGTATGAAAAGAATTTAAATGTATTGGTTCCAGTATCATTTATCGCACCAGCGCCATATGCCCCACCTTTCTCTCTAATGGCAGTATGGAGATACCCATTCCTTAATACAGTAGCTAGAACTGATAATGCTGGAGCATCAGGGTGATTTCTTTCAACACCTGCGAATGCTTCTGCGCAATAACACACTTGAGATCCTGTAATCCAGGCAACTTCTTGAGTCTCTGGTGAAATCAATGTCTGGTTTGATGTGCTTTTCTGCTCTTCAAATCTCTGACAATTGTCCTCAAGAGCCCCAAGAGATCCAGCATTAAAAATATCAGATGGCTGAGAAATAATTTTCTGATGAATGCTCTGTAACACTTGGATCAGAGGCAGGGGATCATTTTTTTCTTGAGCAGTCGAAATAAGGGCTTTCATCTCATGAATCATTTTTAAGCCTGACATCTGATAGGAAGAGGCAGCCAAGGTATTTAATCCAGCTGCTGCTGAATTCATTGCTAGGTAGTGACCGTTTTGATTGAGTGACTCGTCATTTCGTGCCACAAAGATATTCATAAGGTCTTGTATTCTCTTGGATTCATCAAAGTTAGGTGAAATAACAGTCTCCATCATCAGCCTTTCCATTGACTCAAAATTTTCCTCTAAACATTTAGAGGCCATTGAAAGAAATATCTGTCCTTTTTCAGCAGGATTATCTGCGTGAAGGCTTATAGACGCATTTAGACCAGCTGTAATTCTTGATTGTTCAGCTTGGATGGCCTCATAATTTTTTGAAGCCACACCAATTTCCGTTAAGACAAAGCCATAGAGAGATGACACTAAAAGTTCTTCTTGCGAAAGATCCTGACATCCAAATAAAAAGCTTGAGTAATTCAATCCATTGGTTCCAACCTCATAGATAGATCTTGCTCCTTTAACCTGAGTTTTTTGCGTATATGCACGTTGGTGGGGTATGTCTTCAATGCCAACTTTCGGCAAAATACCAGCGTCATCAATAGATTCTTGGCGATCTTTTAGTGTTTCTGCAAGCTCAACAAGAGACTGCTTGTCAGACTCATTGAGAGCCTTTTCTTTCTCTTTAAGTGTTGAGGAGAAGTATGCATCCAAGTTCTCATTGAAACTGGTATCTGGTTTCAATTCATAAGTAAGCCTATGAGGATTATCCAGTAGATTGGTTTTTATGAGATTTTCAAGATAGCCATCTTGGGCAATCCTCTCTTTTAATTTTTTGAAGTTAGTGTCTAAATCAAGCATTGAAATGGGGTCATCATAGTGAATGCAAGCATTCATGCACCCAAGCATAAGCTGCAACCCGTATGGCATACCCCCACCTGAGACTTCCCTTTGACCAATTTCTAACTGATGAAGCGAGGAAGATATAATGTCTTTAGGCACACCTGAATCTACTAATTCTTGCAATGTAGAGGTGATGAGATCTTGTATTTCCGTTGCTTTATTTGCCTCCACTCCTTCTAAACCAGCCATAAAAACTATCTCTTTGTTGCTTGGTTCTATGCCGAGAAAAGGAGAGGGCGATTTACCCAAAGAACTTAACTCTAATGCTTTGCGCAATGGCGATGAGGAGTTATCTAGCAAAACATTAGAAAGAAAATACTTCTCTAATAGGTTTAGTGGATCGTGACTGTTGCCTAGCAACCAACTCAGCACAACATGGTGATTATTTTCATCTCCAGGCAGCGGTTGGTAGGAGCCACTCGCTGAAACAGGCTGGATAAAATTCTTTGCAGCTGGGATGACAAGTCTTTCAGAGGCAGGAGAAAATTTAGAAAAGACATTCTCTTCCAAGTGCTCATGAATCTCTTCTACCGAAACATTTCCAAAGGTGAAAAAGGTAGCATTGCTTGGGTGATAATGTTTTTGATGGAAGTCTATTAGGCCTTGATGTGTGAGGTCTATAATTTTTTCAGGATCACCTCCGCTGTTGTGATGATAAGTTGTTTCTTCAAACAAGTGCTTAGACATTCCGTGCCATAATTGATCTGTCGGTGAGCTCATGGCGCCCTTCATCTCATTAAAAACAACACCTTTGATCTCTAGCTTATTTTCTGCATTCAATTCCAATCGATGGCCCTCTTGCGCAAAATCCAAAGGGTCTAGTCTAGGAAAAAAGGCTGAGTCAACATACACATCCAATAAATTTTTAAAATCCTTATCATTTTGAGTGGCAAAAGGATAAGCCGTCCAATCGCTTGATGTGAAAGCATTCATGAAAGAATTTAGTGATCGCCTAATCATCATAAAGAACGGATCTCTAACGGGATATTTATTAGACCCACACAATGAAGTGTGTTCAAGGATATGAGCTACTCCAGTTGAGTCCTCTGGAATGGTTCTAAATGCAACCATGAAAACTTTTTCATTACTCTCGGAATCTAGGTGAATGTGCTGAGTTTTAAAGCTAGAGTGCTGATAAATTTTTGCGTTTACGTTCAGTAAATTAATTTCTTGTGATTCTTTTAGTTCAAACATTTCTTTTGTGTTGATAGTAAATGCATTATATTAATCATATTATGCTTAGATTGCTATCAACTATGACCCCAATTAAAAAACCTCTTTTCTTCATTGCTATCTTCTTTATTGCTTCTTGCACATCGACTCCTTATATGGAATTAAATAGCAGAAACAATTTTCAGCTAGAGCCTAAAACGGAGTTCCAGATTCAGTTAAATAAAGATTCTATGCCTGTCGAAATGGATCCAATTTTACTAGAAAACCTTGGTGAAATTGCTGGCAATTATTTAATAGATATGGGGAATATCAACAATCCTGATGCCAATATTGCTCTTGAGCTTAGCCTCTCAAGCAAGGAAAATTTACGTACTGATAATTTTCGCTATCACTCTTACCCCATTCACAGAAACTATTTTTTTGAATCAGATCGGATTAGTTCAACACCAGAGTTTTATTTGCGTGTCTCTATCAGAGACCTTGAAGCTGATAAAACCTTGTGGACTGGATTAACAAAATGGCGACAAGGTTCCATGCACTCGCCACAAAATCCCAATGCTTCTGAGGTTCTGATAGAAAGCTTGCTGTCTAATTTGTAAATCGGTTTGGATCTAAACTTAGTGCAATGCCAGTTGAGATTGGGCTGGGTATATCGTGAATCATTGAGCTGATAAATTCTCCAAGAAGAGGTGCGAGACTAAAGCCCCTTGAGCCCAACGCCCCCATAACGTAGATGTTTTCATGAGAGTTTAGTTTTCCAGCCATGGGAATTCGATCTTTACTTCCAACTCTAAACCTTGCCTCCATTAGATGATCTTCAGGGTTGTTAAATTCAATGCCTAGGCTTCTCTCCGTATTTGAAATTAAAAGCTCTCCAGAACTCTTAGAGGGCTCCATATCTTGAAATTCACGATCATAAGTAGCTCCAAGCCAAGTGATTCCATGAAGGCTTGGGAGAATGTATCCCTCTGAATTGATGGGTAGTTTGGGCGCATGGTCTTGTTTTTGAGATAGGCCGACCAACTGCCCCTTAGAAATAGTTAAATTTGGTAGAAGATTCATCAGACCAGCGCCAGATGCAATAATAAGCGCATCGTATTGCGCACCATGATCTTGATTTGAAAATTGAAGATTAATTTTTAAATTTTTCTGTGACCAATTTTCTAAGCAATGCTCTGGATGCACTTTGATGCTTGCATGATTCAATAACTCTGCGCAAAGAATTTTTGGAAGAAGGTAACCGCCTTGCAGCATTTTTAAGCCCTTTGAATCGAGCCCATGCTCAGCAATCATTTGAGCTTTTGGTATGACCTCAAATAAATCTTCTCTTTGAAGGCCTTCCATGCTTTTCATCCATTCGGCTTGATAGTCATTCGGATGTGTGAAAAGTAATCCAGATTGAACATAGCCATTGGATAGACTTGCATATAACTTTTCGGCAAAGAAATAACTTTGAGCTATTAAATACGCATACGGACTGTTGTTATTTGAAAATCGAGGATACAAAGCAGCAATTGGATTGCTTGAAGTACCTGAGGCAACCTCTTGGCCGTATTCAAAAACATCCACCATTGCCCCATGTTTAGCTGCGTGAAAAGCTGCACAACTTCCAGCTATCCCAGATCCAATGACTGCAACTCGCTTGTTGTTACTTTTTGGCCCTTCTGATTTTTTGCCAATAGAGTTTAATCTACCAGTTAACTTATGACGCTTTGTTCCAAACCCTTTGCTTTTAGTCACCTCAAATCCGAATTTTTGAAAATTTCTTTTTACAAACCCTGCGGCAGTAAAAGTACCAAAAGTTGCATGCTTAGAAGATAGCATTCCAATAGCTTGAGCTAAATCTTGGCTCCACATCTCTTTGTTTTTACTTGGATCAAACCCATCTAGATACCATGCATCAACTCGGTTGTTTGAATAGCCAAGAAGATTTTTGCATGCATCATTAGCAGTATTTTGAATGAGCGTTAGCCTGAGATTAAGGGTAGGTATGTCAATGGTATGAGTGTCGTTATGAATCGGCTCATAGGATGTTAAAAAGTCATCCCCCACATTCCTCAATTCAGGAAAGTTTTTAAGCACTCTCCCAATTTGTGCTTTGGTTGGCAGAGCCTCGTCTATGGCTATGTAATTTAAAGTTTCAATTTGAGAGGTGCCCTTATGCTTTTGCCATAACTCTGCCGTTGCAAGAAAATTTAGACCAAAACCAAACCCAAGCTCGCCGATGGTCATTCTAGGTGATGTGAGCCATCTTTCAATTAGATGATTGGGTGAAATAAATACATCATGAATTTCAGCAATAGCATTATCTTGAAAGAATCGATCAAGGTACTCTGATGATTCCGGGAAATCATTTTTCCAATTTACGCCTTGAGCCTTCGCTTCAAAAGGGTTTTTAAAACAGCTATGATGAATTGTCATATTGGAAATTACTAATTAAGGTTATTTAAACTATTGACATTATATATGTCAATAGTTTATGTTGTTATTTATGAAAAAAAATTCTTTTGTCATTCAGGTATTTATTATATGCGTTCTTGTTGTTGGCTGCTCAAAGCCAAGCAATGCTATGCCTGAATTAGAGCGCTCATCTTTAGTGGAGCAGCTGTATGAGCATTCCAGTGAATTTGATCAAGCAGTCTACTCATATCCAAATGGTATTCATGCAGCAGTTGGCTTTGGTGTTGCTAATTCGTACCTTGTTGAAGGCATCAATCACAACATTATCATTGATGCGACTGATAGTACTTTTCAAGCTGAAAAAGTTTACACAAAATTTCAAGCCATTAACTCTAATCCAATCGCTGCAATTATTTATACCCATAATCATGGCGACCACACCTTTGGAGCAAGATACTTTGTAGATCAACAAGCTCAAAAGCCTCTGATCATTTCTCATGAATCAACCTCGCATGCGGTTGAGAAGATTTTTGGTATCTTGAATCCCATTATCTCCACTCGAACTGCGAAAATGTTTGGCACTCAATTGCCTGAAGATGAGCTGGTCAATGTTGGCATTGGGCCTTACCTTAGCGTTGGAGCAAGCCCGCCTGGATACGTTAAACCTACTCTCACCTTTGAGGATGAGCTCCAGTTAAATATTGCTGGAATTAAATTCGAAATTTTTCATGCACCAGGGGAAACAAGCGATCAATTATTTGTTTGGCTACCAGAATTCAAGGCTTTGTTTCCTGGGGACAATATTTATAAAACTTTTCCAAATTTATACACCATTCGTGGAACTTCACATAGGGATGTTCAAGCTTGGATCGATAGCTTAGATCATATGATTTCATTTGAGCCAGAGCATTTATACCCAAGTCACACATTGCCAATTTCTGGTCAGGATGTTTCTGATGCTCTTTCCTTATATCGAGATGGCATTCAGTTTGTGCATGATCAGACCATTCGCCTCATGAATCAAGGCTTATACCCCGAGCAGATCATTGAAAGGATTCAATTGCCTGAGACCCTTGCAGCTTCGCCATACCTCAGAGAGTTTTATGGAACCATCCGCTGGTCTGTTAAAAGTATTTTTAATGGTTACCTTGGATGGTTTTCTGGAAATATTGCAGAGCTCGATCCAACGCCTTTATTAAAACGAGCACAATTTATTTCAGACATGGCTGGCGGAGCTGAGGCACTGTTCAATCATCTAGAGGTAGCTGTTGCAAATACAGAAATGCAGTGGGCTTTGGAGCTGGCTGATTTACTGGATGCATTAAATTATCAATCCAAACAAGTTAACTCTTTGAGATACAAGGCAACGTATCACCTTGGAAAAATGGCTTCCAACCCCAACAAAAGAAACTATTTTTTATCAGAGGCGCAGACATTGGCAGGGACTTCTAAGCCAGAAAGTATTGTTAAACCCAAGGCAGAGATGTTGGCAGAAATTCCTATGGATATGTTTTTTAGTGTTTTGAGCGTCAATCTTGATCCAAGCAATGTCTCAGCTGAAGAAACAATGCATGCCTGTTTTGAATTTAGCTCAGGAACAAAGAAAACACTGACTTTAAGAAATCAAGTTGCAAAAATTAGCAATGAAATTGTTGAGAGCTGTGATCTGATGGTTAAAAGTGATGAGCAAACTTTTAAAGAAATATTAGCAGGCATCAAAAATCCAGTGCAAGCCATCGCCAGTGGTGATCTTGTGGTAGATCAAGAGATTGCTCTGTTGCAACTCTTGATGAAATTTAGACCTTAGTTGGAATATCCTTAAAGGGTAAGCCTTTATCAGCTCTTGGATCTTGAGGTAAACCAAGCACACGCTCTGCAATAACATTTCTGAGTATCTCATCCGTACCCCCAGCAATCCTAAGGCCTGGAGCTCCTAGCCATGCTCCTTGAAATGAACTCATCCCATCCGTGTCATCAATCAACATCCCAGCCATATCACCAGAATCAATTCCAAAGTTCCCAATGGCTTGAAGTTTATTGGCGCTGACAATTTTAGTAATCGAAGCTTCTGGACCAGGTGATTCTCCTCTCGCTAAAGCAGAAATCGTTCTAAATTTTGTATATTTCAAACCATTGGCCTCACAAAACCAATCAGCAAGCTGCTCTCTCACAGCATTGTTTTTGATCAAGGGCTCATCGTCTACATCTTTAGCTTTTGAAAGCATCAGTGCTTCTTCTATGTCAGCACCTCGCGCATCTCCAACAGCCAACCTTTCATTCATTAATGTTGTAATAGCAACTTTCCAGCCATCACCGATTTCGCCAAGTCTTTGTGAGTCTGGAATTCTGACATCATCAAAGTAGACCTCATTAAAACCTGAACCACTTCCAGCTTGTCCTGTGATTTGCTTGATAGGCTTAACGGTTATTCCTGGAGATTTCATGTCTACAAAAAAGAAGGTTAGGCCCTTATGTTTCTCCATGTCTGGATCATGGCGAACAACCAAAATACCAAAGTCTGAATAATGCGCACCTGAAGTCCAAACTTTTTGACCGTTAATGATCCAATCATCGCCATCTCTGTCTGCTTTGCTTCGAAGGCCTGCAACATCAGAGCCAGCTGCTGGTTCTGAAAATAGCTGACACCAAATCTCTTTGCCTTGAGCCATGGGAGAGAGGTATCGATCTTTTTGTTCTTCGGTAGCGTATTGCATCATGACGGGACCACACATTCCCAATCCAATCTCAAAGATCCCACCTGGAACATTATATTTTCTTTCTTCCTGACCCCATATAATTCGTTCAATTGGGGATGCTTCGATGCCACCGTATTCTTTTGGCCAATGCAGCATTGCCCATCCAGCATCATATTTTTTTTGTTGCCAAGTTTTTGACACTTGCAAATGATTTTCTAAGGAGCTCTCCGTGTTACCCGAACTTTTCGAAGCCTTCGGCTCAGCGTTGGCTTCAAGCCATTCAATGGTTGTAGCTCTAAATTTGGCTTGCTCTGGTGTGTCATTAAAATCCATAATTTACTCCTTAATTAGTGTGTTTGTTTTTTCCAGACTTTTAATCAGTTTTTCTTTCCAGGTTGATTCAGCTCCCAGAATTACTGACAACACTTTGGAGCGCTTATAAAACAAATGACAGTCGTATTCCCATGTGAAGCCATTGCCCCCATGAGTCTGAATATTTTCCTTCGAACACAGTTGAAATGCTTTTGTTGCACTCACCCTAGCCGTTGCAGCTGCGAGAGGTAACTCAGAGGAATCAGAGGAAAGAGCCCAAGCTCCGTAATAGCAATTTGATTTTGCCAAAGTAATTGAAATATACATATCAGCCAACTTATGTTTAATTGCTTGGTATGAGCCAATCTGTCTGCCGAAAGCAAAGCGCTCCATAGCATATGACTTAGCCATGTCTAATGATGCTTGAGATCCTCCAACTTGCTCAAAAGCAAATAACACTGCTGCTTGATCAAGCAGGTGCTGCATAAGATGCCATCCTTCTCCTTCTTTGCCAACCAATTGAGATGGGGTGTCATTAAACTCAACTTTAAAAAAAGCCTTTGATGTGTCTACATTTTTTTGTGGGGTAATAGTCACCGAGGGATCTGCTAGATCCACAAGCCTTAAATCTATTCCTTGATCAGACTTCACTACCACGACTAGGTGAGATGCAACCCCAGCATCTGGCACAGCAATCTTGCAACCATTAATTTTGTTGTTTTGAACATTGGTTTTTACATTCAATTCAGTGGGTTGGCTTAATTCTTCAGCGATTCCATAAGTTCCTACGTGCTCTCCAGAAACCAGGCCTGGAAGAACTGCTTTTTTGATGTCCTCATTGCCATGTTGAATAATTGCTTCTGTGAACATATAAACGGATGAGGCAAAGGGAACAGGTGCCAAAGAACGCCCAAGCTCCTCAGCGATGACGCACAATTCCAAGTGGCCCAATCCGAGCCCATCATAATCTTCAGGAATTCTAATGCCCGTCCAGCCAAGTGCTACTATTTTGGACCAAAGTTCTAAATCAAATTCAGTCGCTTCATCCATAACTTTTCTTGCATTGTTAAGGCCACCTTCCTTATCAAAAAATTTTCTTGCTTCTTCTTGAAGAAACTTTTGGTCATCTGAGAACTCTAGATTCATAATTTAATTAATAGTTGTAGTTAATGTTTATAATGTCGAAGAACATTAAAGCACACAATTAATTACAATTTAATACACAAATTATTTTCAACATAAATTCATGGCACTAAAAATTTCCGCAGCAAGCGATGAGTCCATCAGATCAACCAAAAACTCAGGTGGATTATTTCTTGGCGTGGTATTTGTTTTATTGCTTGTAGGCATTTTATCCTTGTCTGTTTGGTTGAGTGAGCTGACCCGAAGCTCAAGCTCAAATTTTGAAAGCATTGAAAATAGATTGGCTATCCTTGAAGAGCAACTCCAACTTGCAGATTCCACTTCCACTGATTTTTTATCTGATATCAACACCCAATTGCAATTCTTGGATAAAGAGATAAGAAAGCTTTGGGATTTAAGTAACAAGCGGAACAAACCAAATATTGAACAATTATCCAAAGACTCTCAGAAACAGTCCAAGCTTCTAAAGGAACTTGCTTTAACTCAGACGAATGATCAAAAGAATATTAAAGCCATTGAGATGCAGGCCAAACAATTGAATATCATGCTTGGAGAATACGTAACCTCTAATCTTGAGAGCAAGCAATTGCAAGACAAGATTACAGAGCTCAGCAATAGTTTGCTGATGCTTGAGGAAACTGTGCAAGCTTTTGATTCTTATCGATTGCAAAACAATGCAACCTTAAAAGAACTCCAACTTCAAATATCCCAAACACAAGCCTCTCCTTAATAACCTAGCAGCTCAATCAAAAGAGTTGTTTTACTGATCAGTTAGATTCCGATAAAAGATTGGGTTTTTTCCTAAAAGCAGGTATATTTTCCTAAACACGTTTCAATATGGGGGGAACCATGAAGAACTTATCATTAAATCTATTAACCTTAGTGGCATTTGCTACTGTGCCAGCTTTCACGTTTGCACAAGATTCAGGGCTAGCTTTAGAAGAGGTGGTCGTGATGGCTACTAAAAAAGCAGAGAATGTCCAAGACATTGCTCAGACCGTTAACGCAGTTTCGGGAACCACCCTGGATGATTATCAAATCAGAGATTTGAGTGAATTATCTCAAGTTGTCTCAGGTGTAGAATTCACCCAAATTGATCCAAGAAGATCAACCATTATTATCCGCGGTCAAAAGCTTGATCCAGATGGTGGAAACTCTCAGCCCATTCAAGGCTACGTTGATGATGTTCCTTTAAGAACAGGCGAAGTATTTCTTCAAATGTTTGATACCGAAAGAGTTGAAATCCTTAAAGGAGCTCAAGGCACTTTACAGGGCGTTGTTAGCACAGGTGGTGCAATACAAATTTATACTCGCTCAGCAGATGTTGGCAGTGACGAAAGAAATGGATACGTAAAAACTACTTTTGCAGACAACATGACTCAGATCATTGAAGCTGCAAGTAATTTACATCTTTCAGATACATTGGCTTTAAGATTTGCCGGCGTTAAAAATGCAACCGATGGCACGCAAGTAAAAAACATCAGAACTGGAACCAAGGAAGAGCACGGTTATGACTCAGGTCGTATCAGCCTTTCATGGGAGCCTTCAGAAGAACTCTCTGTAAGATTTAAATATCAAAATATGGAATTAGAATCAATCTTCCCTCAGCCTGTTGCAGGCTCCATGGGTAGCCCATCATATGCAGATGCAATCAATGGATGGGTTAGTGGTATTGCTTACTATGAATCACTTGGTTTAGCCCCAGCAGGAAGTGCTCAAGCTCTAACATTTGCTCACAGGCCTAATTTTTCAGACCTTCCAGCTGGAGGCCTAGAAGTTGGATCTGGTGTTGCTTTGAGCTACCAAAACCCAAGACAAAACAACACTGCTACAACTCATAATTTAATGATTGATTACGACATGGGCAGTCATGCCTTGGCTTTAAGATATTCCGATGCACAAAGTGACACCCAAGGTGTAATTGACAGAGATATGGTTGGAGCCTACGTCTGGGGATACCCTCAGGAAGTCCGTACTAATACTGGCATTGAAACTTTTGAAATGCGTCTTTCAAATCAAGATAGCGACAAGCTAGAGTACACAGTTGGTTTCTTCTCACAGGATTCACAGACTTTTACTACGGCAGACTTGGATGTATCTCATGATAGATCTGAGGTAGCACCTCACTTGTTTAAGCCGTTAGTGGGCTTTAAATACAAAACTCCAAATGATGCATGTCTCGCAGAAAGAGCTAATCCAGGTATGTTTGCAGCTGAGCCAAATGTTCTGACTTGCATGAATATTCCTCTAAACAGAAAAACTGAAGCCTTTTTTGCAAACTTTAAATACAACCTGTCTGATAAAACATACATTCAGTTTGGTGTAAGAGAGCAAGAAATTGTGGGCTTTAGAGCTCAGAATATGTACTTACCTGTTACCGCTCTTGTTACAGCAGCGGTGGGTGGTGGATTAACAATTCCAAGAATTCCTGCGAGTCTTCAAAACTCTGTTAATGAATCAACCACTAGCAGTTTTAAAATTGGTCATTACATTAGCGATGATGTTCTTGCTTACTTCTCTACAGAAAGTGGGTTTAGAGGCGCTGGAGCTACCATTGCACCTTTGGCCATCAATCCTGCATTGATTCCGTTTGGTGATGAAGAATCTGACATGATCGAGCTAGGCATGAAAGGCATGTACATGGATGGCAGACTTAGATTGAACGTTGCTTACTATGAGTATGACTTTGAAGGTTTCCAAGCTAAATGGGACAACATCTCTGCTAGAGCTTACACAGCAGCAGGACCAGGAGCGAATGTGGTTCAAGTTCAAGGTGGCTTGTTTAACAACAACGATGCAACTTTCTCAGGTATTGATTTTGAGTATGCTTACGTTGTTAATGCAGACTTATCACTTGGAGGCAGCATCACTTCATCAGACAGTGAGTATGCAGCTGGGTCTATTGGTTTTGTAAACAACCCTGCTTACACAGGCAATTCAGCTGCGACTGCTGATGTGAGTGGACAGTCTGTTGGAGATGCAGCTGAGCTCTCTTGGAACTTCTACCTTGATCATAGTGTTCCAGCTTACTGGGGCGGACAAAGATACACACGCTACAACCTTAGCTTTAGAGATGAGAGAACAAGTTCCATCAATCCTGATGTTAAAATTAGCTCTCTTTATTTAGCCAACATTATTGTTGGGTGGAGATCCGCTGATGATGTCTGGGATGCAAGTTTCTTTGTAAAGAACATGCTGGATGATGTGGCATTATCCTCTATCAATGCTTACCATTCTGATTACAACATTCCTGGAGGAAGCAGTCTTTCTTCTAAGTTCTATGCTGGCAACACGAACATGGGAAGACAGATGGGAGCTCAGTTGGTATATAGATTTTAATCAGCCTTTCTGATTAAGAGATTTCTAAACGGCAGCTTCGGTTGCCGTTTTTTTTTGGACTTTAAGTTTATAAATGCATAAATCATTTCTTCTATTTTTTAGCCTCACTGTCTTACCTCATTTACAGGCCAGTGAGTCATCTCTCTATGAGCTTGAGCAAAGAGAGTCATGTGCTGTCTATGCTCCTGAACGGATGCCGTTATTTGGTGATTTACATGTTCACACAGCCCTCTCGTTAGATGCGAATACGCAAGGAACCATTCACTCTCCAGATGATGCATATCGATATGCCAAAGGAGAGTCACTTTATCTGCAACCTTTTGATGATCAGGGCACGAGTCAGCGCTCTTCTAAGCTAAGAACTCCTTTAGATTTTGCTGGTGTTACCGATCATGCCGAGCTATTAGGCGAGGTTCGCATGTGCCAGGATGAAGACTCAGCTCAATACAACAACTTGCAGTGTTTGGCATACAGACACTTACCTAAGCTTGCATACTTTTACATGAATGCTAAGGCCAGCGTTGGCGCAGAATTAGGCATGTGTGGTCAAGATAGAGAGGCCTGCAAAGATGCCGCCCAAAATCCTTGGCATGAAACCATTGCAGCAGCAGAGGCTCATTATGATAGAAGTGCTGACTGCTCATTCACTTCCTTCATAGGGTATGAGTGGACGGGTGCAGCTTATTCTGGAAACAACCTTCATAGAAATATTATTTTTAACAGCTCCAATGTTCCCGACGCACCTGTGAGCTTCTATGAAGCACCATCAAGAAAGCAACTTTGGTCTCAACTAGATGGAGAATGCTCGAAAGATTGTGAGTACGTTGTTATTCCTCACAATTCGAATCTTAGCAATGGGTTTATGTTTGAACTCCCAGACACAGATGAGATTCTTATTCAGAGCACGAAAGAGCCATTGGTAGAAATTTTTCAGCACAAAGGCAGTTCAGAGTGCGCTCCTAATCAGAGTGATCCCTTGTGTAATTTTGAACAATTGCCTTACAAAGATTTTCGCTCTAAGTTTCAAAATGATTCATCGATTGCACCAAATTCCAGTTTTATTAGAGATGCACTGGGTCAGGGTTTAGCTTTGCAAGAAACTGATTCAATTAATCCATTGAAGTTTGGTCTGATCGCAAGCACTGACACTCACCTTGGAACTCCAGGTGCAGTGGATGAAGACTCTTTTCAGGGTCATGGCGGGGCAGGGAAGTCTTTTAGATCATCCATCCCTGAAGGTTTACCCGATGATATAGAGTTTAATCCTGGAGGCCTTGCGGTTGTTTGGGCCGAAGAAAATAGCAGAACATCTATTTTTAATGCGCTCCAGAGAAAGGAAGTTTATGGAACATCCGGCCCTAGATTTTTAGTTCGTTTTTTTGCAGGAGATCAACTGGCTGATGATCTATGTGATGAGCCCAATGCGATGAAGCTAGCTTATGAGCAAGGAGTTCCCATGGGTGGAACGTTAAAATCAAGCAACCTTAAAAGCTCAAAACTATTTATCTCTGCTGCTGCTGACCCCAGTCTCCCAAATCATTATTTGCAAAAACTGCAGGTCATCAAAGGAGTAATGAAGGACGGCAACCTTGAAACCAGCATTCATGATATTAAAGTCACTGATACTCCAACAAGCCTGAATCTGAAAGACTGCAGTATTTCTGGAATAGGAACAAGGTCCATGTGCGCCGTTTGGCAAGATCCAGAGTTTGAGCAATCTGATAATGCTTATTATTATGTTCGCGTGGTAGCAAATGAGTCATGTAGATGGTCTCATCAACTGTGCTTAGACAATCCAAGTTATTGTGAGGCAGAGGCTAGTAATTTTCCCTCCAACTCCATTCAAGAGAGGGCCTGGACTTCACCGATATGGTTAGAAAATTGACATCAAGGGGATAAATCTGTTTTATTAGTAACTCTATGAACAAATTAGCTCTACAATTATTTTTAGTTTTGGCCTTTATCCCAATCGCAATTTTGATAAGTTCAGTCATTATTACTTTGGCTCCTTTATTTTGCTGGGGTCATGCGATCAATGCATATCGCTTTGGAAATACTAAAGAGCTCTACTTTTGGTTGGCGCTAGGAATCCTTGCATTCTGCTTGGCTTTGTTTGTTCTGGGGGTATTATAAGATGGTTAAGATTGGTATTCTTTTTTCAGCGGTATGTTTATTTGTAATAGGTTGCTATGTCATGTTCAAGCCCGATCTAACGGACCTAGGTTTCATTCCTGTTGTTGCAACAAATATTGAGACAGCCTCTGAATTTAGATCACTTTTTGCAGGCTCATTTCTTGCCTACGCATACTTGCTTACTCGCTATGTCTTCTCCTTTAGTAACCCTTCAATAGGTTCAATTATCTCGATCATTATGTGCTTTATAGTTCTTGGTCGCCTTGTTAGCTTTTTCTATGAAGGAGTGAGTTCTTTTGGGTTATTTGTCCTGCTGGGTGAGGTTTCTTTGATTGTCTTGTTGTGGCTTGCACATCGAAAAAGAAAGAATCAATTTTCTTATCTCTAATTTCTTTCTAAATTAGCAAAACTTCTTAACATTTCTTTATTCTGTAATATAATCCTTGTTCTTTCTGGGGATGTGGTGGAACTGGTAGACACGCTTGGCTTAGAACCAAGTGCCGAAAGGTGTGGGGGTTCGACTCCCTCCATCCCTACCATCTTTATAGCAGTTGTTGGCATCAGTAAAATTGATTAATCAGTTTGGCTGATGCCCGATGCTTTGCTATATTAAATCTCAAGCGATCTTAACTGGTGCTGCCTCCATGTCAGGGCAATAAGTTATTTTTTGCGTCATGGTTTATAATGGGTCATGGATAATAAATACGATATAGCAAAAGACTGGTTACCTAGGTATACAGGGACTCAAGTAGATGATTTCGGTGACTACATACTTCTGACAAATTTTCAAAATTATGTAGAGCAGTTTTCTTCAAAGTTTAATGCAGACATTCAAGGTGAAGACAGACCTATGTCATCTTGCACCAATTCCGCTGGCTTGAGCATTATTAATTTTGGCATTGGGTCGCCAAATGCTGCAACCATTATGGATTTGCTGGTTGCCAGAAAGCCAAAAGGTGTTTTATTTTTAGGTAAGTGTGGAGGGTTAAAGGAATCCTCAGAGATTGGAAATTTAATTCTGCCAATTGCTGCCATTCGAGGTGAAGGAACCTCAAATGACTATTTTCCACCAGAAGTTCCAGCCTTACCTTCATTTAAGTTGCATAAATTTGTATCAGATAAAATTCTTGATGCAGGTCAGGATTACCGAACAGGGGTTATCTATACAACCAATAGAAGAGTTTGGGAGCACGATAAAAGCTTTTTAAAGAAGCTTAAAAAAACGACTGCCATTGGCATTGACATGGAAGTGGCAACTGTTTTTATTGTCGGCCATTACAACGAAATTCCAAGGGGGGCATTGTTGCTAGTTTCAGACGTCCCAGTCACACCAGATGGTGTTAAGACTGAAGCGTCAGATAAAGCTGTGACATCAAAGTGGGCGGATCAGCATCTCAAAATTGGCATCGAAGCCATGACCGACATTGGAAACAGCAGAGACAAAATCAAGCATTTTAGATATTAAACTTTTGTAGATTTTGTAAATAGTTAAATATGGCTTGAGGCTCAGCATCTCTTGCTGATCTCCAAAGATCATTGGTTTCCAAATTTATTACTTGTCCTTCAAAATCTAGAACAAAAATTCTCGGTACACCTTCTTTGCTCTCACCAAGCAAAGATTCTATTAGTTCCATGTTTAGTTCGTATTTTTGTACATCAATCACCGTCTTAGCAAAATACTCTTCAAGGTAGTCTTTTACAGTTGGCATATTCAAAATGGTACAAAGGCACTTAGCGTCAGGACACCACTCTGCTCCAAAAATTATAAGGGGCTGTTTTCCCTGAGCAATAGAAGTGCTTATAAATTTTTGAAAGGCTTCAGGAGAGATACTCTGACCAGAAAACTCTGATTCAGCGCTTTTGGTTGGAACGTCATTGTCTGTTAATTGGATCATAGATTAATTATATTATATTTCTTAAAGACAATATGGCCTTTAAAGGTAAGTGAAGAGCAGCTTGTTCTTTGCTCAAAGAGCGCCTAACATTTACCTATCTATTAAGTGTGGTGCTTTGACTATGATCTGGATAATTAGAATTTTGCTTTTAGCCTACGGAGTTGTGTACTTTGGTCTTGGTGCATGGGCAATCATAGATCCAGTCAAGGATGCGCTTGATCTATCCTTGCCATCTTTTATGGATGCAGTTGGGCTGAGCATTTCTAGCGAAATTGGTTATTCTGAGGTGGCTGGGCTTTACGGGGGAGTAAACTTGATTGTTGGCCTTCTATGCCTTCTTGGGTTATTTAGTAGAGGCATTGGAGCTTATGCATTTTCTCTGCTTGCCTTCCTAACTTTCAGCATTGCACTGGGGAGATACCTCTTTGCTTTGATTCCCTCAACTCCAACTTACATGAATAATTTCTTTGTCTTTGAGGTTATTACTTTTGCTGTAACCCTGAGTTGCTTTTTATACTTAAAGTATCTATATGGCACCAGCAAGAAAGCTGATGTAAGCGACGTAGCTGCAGATTAGCACCGAACCAGTTCCAACAAATACACTGCGTTTAAACTTTGCATTTCCAAGCTGCATTGATAGCAGCACGAACACAAGACTAAGGCACGCAAGCACAGAGAAATCTCTTTCTAGAACCACTGCATCCAAATTGACTGTACCAAAAAATCCTATAATTGGAACAACAAAAGCTAAATTTAATATATTGGATCCGATAATATTACCAACAACCATTTGATGTTTTCCTCGACGCAAAGCTGCAACCGTTGCAGCTAACTCTGGAAGGCTGGTACCAAGGGCGATAATTGTGAGTCCGATCACTAATTCTGAAATTCCTAACATCAATGCTGTGCTTTCCGCGTAGATAATTGCAACATTGGATCCAGCAGTCAATGCCATCAAGCCAACCAAGGTAAGGGCAGCTGCTGCTCCAAGGTTTGAAGAGCTTTCTGAGTCCTCGGATTTAAGATCTCCAGTTTTGAATAGGACATAAATAAAAAGCATGAACAATCCAACAAAACCAAAACTTTCTTGGGTTGAGATCTGACCGTCATACAGCGCCAGTCCCAACAGGAGAACAGAAAGTCCAAAAGGCATTAAATACCAGGTTTCTGTATTAGATGAAGAGGTATAAAAGAGGCATGACACCCCAAAGATGAGGGCAATATTAGAAATGTTAGAACCAATAGCAGTGCCCAGAGCAATTGCCTCGTTGCCATTCAGGACTCCGGAGATGCCAACAAATATTTCTGGTGCAGAAGTCCCAAAGGCTATTAGGGTTAGACCAACCATCAGATCACTGACCCCAAGATGCTTAGCAAGTAAAGACGCCTTATCAATGAATTGATTTGCCCCCCATACCAAAATAAATATTCCTGCCAATAAGAAGAAAAGGTTTGTTGCTAGCTCCATGAATATATTTTAGATGCAATGCTATTGAATTCATAATGATTTCAAGAGAACATAAGTATTTAATTCACTTCTTAAGGATAAGCATGAAAATCACGGAACTCTTTGACGTCTCAGGAAAAGTAGCAATCGTAACAGGAGGCTCTAGAGGAATCGGTGAAATGATAGCTGCAGGTCTTTTAGCTAATGGTGTAAAGGTCTATATAACAGCAAGAAAGGAAGCTGCCCTGATAGAAAAAGCTCAAGAGTTATCTGAAATTTATGACGCAGACTGCATTCCCGTTCCATGTGATCTAAGTACCATGGAGGGCATGGAAGAATTTTTTCAGTTTATGCAATCGAAAGAAGAGCATATTGATTTTTTGATTAATAATGCAGGAGCCTCATGGGGAGAGCCTTATGCAGAATACTCTGAAAAGGGCTGGGATAAGGTCATGGATCTGAATGTTAAAAGCATCTTTTATTTAACCCAAAAACTTACCCCTTTACTCAGTCTGAAGGCTTCGCAAGAAGACCCTGCAAGGGTGATTAACATTGGTTCAATTGATGGGCTAAATGTTCCTGCACTAGAAAGTTATGCCTATGGAACTTCAAAAGCTGCAGTACATCACCTAACGCGCGTGCAGGCAAAACGGTTGGTTGGAGAAAATATCCTTGTTAACGCTATTGCGCCTGGCCCCTATGAATCTATGATGCTTGGAGCTGCGGTTAATCATGATTATTCACTCATAGAGTCAAGAAACCCAAGAAAAAGAATTGGTTCCCCTCAGGACATGGCTGGACTTGTTATCTTTTTGTGTTCTAGAGCTGGCGCTTATACCGTTGGTGCTGTGATCCCCTCAGATGGAGGTTTGGTTGGAACTGCAGGGCATGATCTGAGTCAGTCATGAGTTTATATGAGACTTATGTCCTACCTAGACTGCTAGATTTTTGTTGTGGCATGGAGGGATTTCAAAATAAACGGTCTCAAATCGTTCCCTTGGCTTATGGAAGAATTCTAGAAATTGGTATAGGTTCAGGACTAAATTTTGATCATTATAATTTTGAGAGAGTAGAGGAAATCATTGGCGTGGATCCAGCCGTTTCATCCGTTGCAATGGCTAAATCAAGAGCGTCGCAATACAATTCAAAAATTTCATTTATAGAATCAAGTGCTGAATCCATAGACTTAGAATCCTCCTCATTTGATTGCGTGGTGATTGGTTACAGCTTATGCACCATCCCAGAGCCCCTGAAAGCTTTAGCTGAATGCCACCGGCTCTTAAAGCCCTCTGGCTCATTGTTTTTTACAGAGCATGGCTTGGCTCCAGAGGCTAACATTCAAAAATGGCAGAACCGATTGACTCCAACTTGGAAAAAATGTGGTGGTGGGTGTAATTTAAATCGTGATATCGAAGCTTTAATCTTGGCTGCAGGATTTCAATTTAAAGACCTTCAAAAGAAATATATTAAAGGCCCTAAGATTGTAGCTTTCCAGTATTACGGTGAAGCCATTAAAGGCTAAGAACTTTCTATTTCAGCAAACACCTCGGCAATAAGCCTTCTCATCCAGATATGAGAGCCATCATTGTCATCGCTTGCATGCCAAATCAAATATTGCTCAAGTGGCTGAATGGGGATTGGTATATCAATAAAACTTAAACCATGCTTTTTAGCAAAAGTTTGAGCGCAGAGTAATACTAAATCTGTTGAGCGAACAATTTCGGGTGTGACTAAAAAATGTTGTGAGCGCAATGCAATGATGGGCTTCACCTGTAATTTAGCTAGCTCCATTTCAACAATTGAAGCCCCACGCTTTCTGTTGGATATATTAATATAACGGAGCTTTAAGACTTCCTCTAAATCAAGTTTTGCAATCTTCGTTAGCGGATGATTGGCTCTATGAGCTATAACAAAACGATCGGTGAAAACTTTTTCTGTCTTGGTATCTTTTGTATCTGGAATAAATGGATCAATGGCAAAGCTAAGCTCATTGGTTGCAAGTGCATGAGGCACATCTTTTCGAGCTATGTAATAACTCTCGATATGAATTTTTGGAGCATTGGTACCAATTTTCTCCATTAATTTTGCAAGAATCCTTCCTTCATTAATATCACCAAGTGAGATTCTAAAAGTTCTCTCACTGGTCGTTGGATCAAATTCATCAGGCTCGTTCACACTTTTTTGCATGAGCTTTAAGGCGCTTTGAATGTCATGAATAATATTTTCTGTCTTTTGGGTTGGAATCATGCCAGCGCCAGTTCTGACAAACAGCTGATCATCAAATTTTTCTCTTAATCGAGCCAAAGCATTTGAAACCGCAGGCTGAGTAATACCAACAACTTCTGCAGCTTTGGTTAGACTGCCCTCTGTATAAATGGAATTCATGATCACAAAGAGATTCAAATCAAAAGAACTAATTTTCATATTTACAAAATCCTATAGATTTGATTTTCCTGAACAGTTATCATATTAAGGAGAGTTATTTTACTGGTGAGTTTAGTTTTTTTAACTAAAAAACAACATTCATAGAACTTATAATATCACCCATTCCTCACTAATAACAGGAGATGATCTAATGAACGAATTAAGACCAGAGACACAGGCATTTTTAGATAGAGTTTCAAATTTTATCGATACTGAGATTCGACCAAATGAAGCTTTGTATCATGAGCAAATGGAAGAGGGTGGAAGATGGTGCGTTCCCCCAATCATGGAAGATATGAAAGCGAAAGCTAAGGCAGAGGGATTATGGAATTTTTTCTTGCCTGGGTATGAGGGTGATTTTGGAACTGGACTTTCAAATTTTGAATACGCGCATCTTGCCGAAAAAATGGGCGCGGTTGGGATAGCATCTGAAGTATTCAACTGCTCAGCACCTGACACGGGAAATATGGAAGTTCTTGAGCGCTATGGTTCAGAAGAACAAAAAGAACAATGGCTGAAACCTTTACTTGCTGGCGACATAAGATCTGCTTTCGGTATGACAGAACCTGGTGTGGCTTCTTCTGATGCAACCAACATGGCAGCAACAGCAGTATTAGATGGTGACGAATATGTGATTAATGGAGAAAAATGGTGGACCTCTGGAGCAGGAGATCCAAGGTGCAAAGTTATTATCTTTATGTGTGTTACAGACCAAGATCCTGACTCTCCAAGGCACAAAAGACATTCACAAATTCTGGTCCCAACAGATGCTGAGGGAATAGAAACCATAAAAATGATGGAAGTTTTTGGCTGGGATGATGCGCCGCATGGCCATGCTCATCTTAAATTTACCAATGTGCGTGTTCCAAAAAGCAATATGATACTTGGTGAAGGCAGAGGTTTTGAGATTGCCCAAGGTCGTCTTGGACCAGGAAGAATTCATCATTGCATGCGAGCCATTGGACTTGGTGAAAGAGCTTTGCAAATGATGTGTGAGAGATCTCAAAGCAGAGTGGCTTTTGGCAAACCTCTTTCTCAGCTAGGTGGCAACATGGACATCATTGCAAATTCAAGAATTGAATTAAACATGGCAAGGCTTTTAACCCTCCAAGCAGCTCATATGATGGACACAGTAGGCAATAAAGGTGCCGCAAGTGAGATCGCTCAGATTAAAGTAATTGTCCCTAATATCGTTTGTGATGTTATTGATAGAGCTATTCAGATGCATGGAGGAGCCGGTGTTTCTCAAGTATTCCCATTGGCAAGGTTCTATGCTGGAATGAGAACATTGCGTCTAGCTGATGGTCCAGATGAGGTCCACAGAAGAACTGTTGCAAGGCATGAGCTTGGGAAATATCCAAGCTAATCAGTGACAAGCCCTAACCTAATTTTTTACGACACAGAAACTACAGGACTCTTGAAGGATTTTAGCCAAATCCTTCAATGCGGTTCCATTCAGTCCAATCGTACTTTAGAAGTTTTAGAAGAGCAAAATCTTTCATGCGCACCTTTGCCTTGGGCTATTCCTCACCCGATGGCGATGGTAACAAACAAAAAAACAAGTTTGTTCCAATCCAATGTTTCTCATTACGAAATGATGAGGGATCTAAATCGTCAGTGGCGTCAATGGACCATAGATGAGCCAGCCACTTTCATTACCTTTAATGGTATGGCGTATGACGAAGAACTGATTCGCAGACAGTTTTATTGGAATCTATTTGAATCCTACCTCACTAACACCAATGGCAATGGCAGATTGGATCTTTTTTTAATGATGCATAACATTGCTGCCTTTGCACCTCATGCTATTGAGATTCCATTGCACGATGGAGGCCCAGCTGTGAGCCTAAAGCAAGCAGATATCGCTGAGGCGAATGGCATAGAAATCGGCGATGCTCATGATGCCATTGCTGATTGCAAGCTGATGATTGGTCTTTTGGAGATTATTAACTCTCGCAAGCCAGAATTGGTTGATTTCTTTCTAAGCATCTCCACAAAACCTGGAGTCCAAGCTGCGATGCAACAACCAGGATTTTTAGGCTTAGGAGAGGTCTTTAGACGTGAGATCTTTAGACACCCTGTTGTTCCATGTGGGAGCAAGGCACCTAACGATGTTATGTTCTTGGATTTAAGCTTAGATCCGCAGGAGTATTTTGAACTCGATACCCAAGAAATTTATTCCATGGTCCAAAAACCAGGACGCTCAGGACCATTTAAAAAATATGGCATTAACAAGACCATTCCCATTTGCCCAAGTGCCATGATTGATGACAAGAGCACCTTCACGGTTGATTTTGAAACTTTGACAGAGAGAGCAAACAAGGTCAGAGCCAACGTTGAATTTCAAAACCTTGTGAGTCAGGCGATGGCAGACAAGATTGATAATTGGAACAATGACTATGAGCACATAGAGCAAATGATTTATGCAGGTGGATTTCCATCTCCCCAAGATAAAAACCTAATGGCCGACTTTCATCGAATTGACTCCGCTGAGGAGAGAATTAAAATTACCAGAAATATTTCAGACGAACGTCACAGACTATTTGCTGAACGATTGGTTTGCCAGATGTATCCGCAAGACGCACCTGAAGACATGGTCGGCAGATATCAGTCCCTCATTGATCAGCGTTTGGATGAAGAGGGCCCATGGGGCTCGCTTGAGAAAACTCTTTTAGAGACTGATAAATTACTGGAAAAAGATCAATCAGCTGAATCTAAAAAAATTATCATAGAAACAAAAGAGTTTTTATTGCAGCGTTCTAAAGACCGGTTGTAATTACAATTTCTTAATCCTTAATTGTCCGCTTATCTTCCGAAGAATCTGACTGTATAATGTTTGAATATTTTATAGACCCGTAGCTCAGTTTTGGTTAGAGCGCCGCATTGACATTGCGGAGGTCGATGGTTCGAGTCCATTCGG
>ENA-OSJC01000499-OSJC01000499.1-marine-metagenome-genome-assembly--contig:-NODE-499-length-38060-cov-4.708396_pt1 | contig 38060 bp, 38 predicted proteins | sample MGYA00237885_ERZ534234 | MGnify/ENA primary metagenome ERZ534234 (study PRJEB26413, sample SAMN06343907) | marine metagenome | isolation source: coastal waters | place: Atlantic Ocean: West Antarctic... | reverse complement strand
GGTGAAGGCTGGCAAAACTTTCTGTAGCCGCAACTGCCAAAGCCTTCCAAATCCACCCATATCCACCCATATCCATCCATATCCCATCATATCCAGCCATATCCATCCATATCCACCCACATCCACCTACATCCACCCATGTCCAGCCATATCCATGCATATGCACCCATATCCACCTGCATTATTTACGCATAATACATATTATGTATAATTGGGGGAATATGAGAAATACACTAGGTAAAAATACAAGAAGAATGCTTCTATCCTACCTCGGGCTATTAACGCTCGCAGCGTTCTTTTATGGTGGCGGTAATTACGTCAACAAAGACGCATCTTATTATAACTTCTTCCAAAACTTTATAAGCGATCTAGGTCGAACAACTAGTCATTCTGGTGATGATAACACAATATCTATTATTCTTTTTTCTATTGGAATGTTTATACAGCTAATCGCTGTTTTAATTTACCTAGTTAAGGCTGCAGATTATTTTTCAATAGACAAACCTAAGATTAGCTTGTTAGCTAAACTATCTGCTATTTTTGGATCAGTTAGCTTGCTTGGGGTTATTTTCACTCCAGCAGATGTACCAGCCTTATATTCATTACATGTTTTCTTTGCAGATTCGGTGTTTAATGGAGCTTTTGTAACATTAAGCATATATGCATACCTTTTTTACTATAAAGACTTAAAGAGTGTTACCTATGCTCTTTTATGCTGTTCATTAATTATTTTAGGATATATCGTCTTCTTGGAAGTCGGTCCATCTCCGAAAGATTCTATTAATGCACTAACAATACATGCAACTTATCAAAAAATTGCTGTTTTGAGTTTAATTGCAACTATTTGGATCATGTCTAAAGGCACAGATTCGCTTGAAAATTAGATATATTATTTTTTAAAATTTTATATCTTTATGTATATTAGCCCATATGAGTTCCATAACAAGTAAAACCAGGCAATATCTTATTTTTTATACAATCTGCATTTTTGCTGCTATGCCATTTTATCAAGGTGGTCATCTTCTGGATTCAACTACAGATAACTATAATTTCTTTAGAAACTTTATAAGTGATTTAGGTAGAACAATTAGTCTTTCTGGAGAGAGAAATTTAACGTCATTTGCTATTTTTTCAACTGGTACTTTAGTTTTACTTGGATCGCTAACCAGATTTCTTTTTTTAGGTATTTCACAGTTTAAAACAAACTTTGGCTTACTTACATTTATCGCAAGAATTGCAGCAATATATAGCTGTATTGGTGTTCTTGGTGTAGTTATTACACCAGTCAATGTCCCTTCTCTTTATGCTCTTCATATTTTTTTTGCAATATCTATGACTTGCGCTATAGGAATCACGCTTGTTTTATACTCCTACTTCTTCTACAGAGAAAACTATATTGATTATAGTATTTTAATACTCGTTTCTGCCTTGTCGGTAGTCGGATATCTTGCTTTTATTGAATATGGCCCATCAGCTAGAGAGTCGTTAATAGGTTTAACATTACATGCTTCTTTTCAAAAGTATATAATTCTGATGATGGTAATAACCTTTTTCTATATGACAAAAGGTATTGACTTACTTAACGACAAAATTTAATAATCGATTCGGAACATAAATAGTCTTAACAATAGATCCTTCAGACGTATAGTTTTGTACTTTTTCAAGCTCTAATGCAGTATTTACAGCCGTTTCTTCATCTGAGTCAACATCTAGGCTTATGTTAGCTCTTAACTTACCATTTACTTGCACTGCAACTGTTACTTCATCGGTTTGTGTTAAAGCTTCATCGAATTCTGGCCATGGTGCATCAGATATCGATTCATTATGACCTAACAATGACCAAAACTCCTCTGAAAGATGCGGTATAAATGGTGCAGATATTTTTACAAGATCTATAATTAAATCTTTTGAAATTTTTTCACATTTTTGTAAATGATTACAATAAATCATTAATTGAGAAACTGCTGTATTAAAATGTAGGTTTTCAATATCATTTTCTACTTTTTTAATCGTAGTATGATGTAGATGTAAGGTTTCTTTATCTGCAGTATTTTCTGCTCCTATCTTTGAGGACAAACTTCCCTCTTCATCTACAATAATAAACCATAGTTTATTGACAAATCTATAACATCCTTGCAATCCTTTTGTATTCCACGGCTTTGACTTATTTAATGGTCCCATAAACATTTCATAAAGCCTCATAGCGTCAGCGCCATATTCTTCTATAATATCTTCAGGATTAATAACGTTTCCTTTTGATTTACTCATTTTTGATCCATCGTCACCAAGAATCATTCCTTGATTGTAGAGCTTTTGAAATGGTTCTTTAGTCGATAATAAACCTAGATCATATAAAACATGATGCCAGAATCGAGCATATAATAAATGCAAAACAGCATGCTCTTGCCCTCCTATATATAAGTCTACGGGCATCCAATAGTTTTCATTCTTTTTTGACCACGCTTCGGTATGATTAGAAGGATCTGTGAATCTTAGATAATACCAACAAGAACCTGCCCACTGTGGCATAGTATTTGTTTCTCTAAGTCCAACAATATTTCCAGATGTATCTTTTACTTCAACCCAATTATCAATAGTTGAAAGTGGAGATTTTCCATCATCTGATGGCTTATAATTTTCTACTTCCGGTAATCGCACAGGCAAATCTGATTCATCAACTGTGGTAATTCCATCTTCTGTATGGATAATAGGAAATGGCTCACCCCAATAACGCTGTCTAGAAAACAACCAATCTCTAAGCTTATAATTTACTGTCCCAGAGCCTAATCCATTTTTTTCTATGAACTCTATTGCTTTTTCAATTGCTACTTCTACATCAAGACCGTTAAGAGATAATGTATCGCTATGCTCTGAGTTTACTAAAAGAGCATTTCCTTTAGCTGTAAAAGCTGACTTTGTTATATCTCCACCCTCTACAACTTCTTTTATAGGTAATTTATATTTAGTTGCAAATTCCCAATCTCTGTCATCATGTGCGGGAACAGCCATAATTGCGCCAGTACCATAGCTTATTAATACATAGTCGGCTACCCATATCTCCATTTTTTCACCACTAAAAGGATTTATAGCATAAGAGCCGGTAAAAATACCTGTCTTATCTTTATTGACTTCTGTTCTATCAAAATCTGATTTCTTCTGAGTTTCTTCAATATACTTGTCTAGTAATGGAGAATGATCTTCTGATACTATTTTTTTAGCTAATGAATGTTCTGGAGCCAGTACCATGTAAGTGGCGCCAAAAAGAGTATCAGGTCTTGTGGTGTATACATCAATTTTTTCATTAGGATATCCATCAACAGAAAAGCTCACTTCTACCCCTTCAGATCTACCGATCCAATTTTTTTGAAGTTCTTTAATATTTTCAGGCCAATCTAAATCGTCTAGACCGTCTAATAGAGATTCTGCATATTTAGTTATCTTTAATATCCATTGTTTCATAGGTGTTCGATAGACAGGATGACCTCCTATCTCAGATTTACCATTTACAACTTCTTCATTCGCAAGTACTGTACGTAATTCTGGACACCAATTAACAGCTGCTTCTTCTTCATAAGCTAGTCCCTTGTTGTATAATTGTAGAAAAATCCACTGTGTCCACTTATAATAATCCGCATCTGTTGTATTTATCTCTTTAGACCAATCATAAGAAAAACCTAATTGATTAATTTGACGTTTAAAATTGCTGATATTATCAGCTGTAGTAATTTTAGGGTGAGTTCCTGTCTTAATAGCATACTGCTCTGCAGGCAATCCAAAAGCATCCCAACCCATAGGATGAAGAACATTAAAACCTTTCATTCTCTTAAATCGAGCAACAATATCTGTTGCAACATACCCAAGAGCATGCCCTACATGAAGACCGGACCCAGAAGGATAAGGAAACATGTCAAGAACGTAGTATTTTGGCTTTTTACTGTCAGTACCGGTCTTAAATGTTTCATTGTCAGACCAATACTTCTGCCACTTAGGTTCAATAGCTTTATGATTGTAGGCCAAAGCTTAATAGAAGTTTTTAATTTGTTTCATCCAATCTAAAATAATAGCATTCACATCAATTGGCTGATCTGAACTTTCCCCGTAACCGCTACGCATAGACGATGTTGAATTTCCAAAAGCATTGGTCATTGGACCGTCAAAATCATCATCTTGTAGTATAGAATTAGCCATAAACTTTGCAATAACTTTTGTTGTTTTTGGATTCCTAAAAATGATATGTGATGTTCTTGGGTCTGCCGTTGATCCGTAATATGGATCAAAATTAAAGTCTTCGAATATAATTTCTACTGTTAAATCTCCGTCTGTGTCTGGTGGAAGAATTTCAAATCCAAGCTTTACTAATTCTGACTGAATAGACTGAATATGCTCTATCATAAATGGATCCTGGATATGATCATTGATAAACTCTTCAATTCTATTAGTCTCGCTAAGCTTAACCTTTTTTCTTCTAAACTGACCCTGTAAGTCAGAAGTAAAAATAACTAATAGTAAAAACGATAATAAATAAACACTTTTTTGTAATCTCATTCTATTCTCCCGGTTTTATATTGCGCAACCAATTATACCTCTTTTTTTATAATAATCTTGGTGATAATCTTCTGCATCATAAAAATTGTTTATAGGAGCTATTTCTGTTACGATTCTTGATCGAAATTTTCCAGATTCATTAACTTGATTAATTTTGATCTCAACCAAAGTCTTCTCCTCTTCATTCGTATAAAATATCGCTGAACGATACTGAGATCCTACATCAGGACCCTGTCTATCAATTGTTGTTGGATCATGTAATTCAAAAAAAGTATCTAAAAGTTCCTCATAAGAAATCACACTTGCGTCATATACTACTTGAACTGCTTCAGCATGATCTGTTATACCGGTGCATACTAGCTCATAAGAGGGATTTTTTACTTTACCACCCGTATAACCTACGGTAGTTGATTTTACGCCTTCTAATTGCTGAAATGTAGACTCTACGCCCCAAAAACATCCCGCTGCAAAGAAAGCTTCTTTTTGATTTGTATTTTCTTCTGCCATAATGATGCTAAAAAAACTAAGCAAAAATAAGGAGAATTTATACAAACTTCTATCTACTGTGATCATAATACATCCATGCTCCGATTAAACTCATAGGAATAGATATAATCCCACCAATAACAGGCACTAAAAAAGAGGCGAGAAATATTCCAATTCCTACTGCAATTGAGTTAAAAAATCTTTTTACTTTCATGCAATCAAGTTAATACTATTTTTGTCATGTTAATAAAACAAAAAAGCCTCTTAGCAATCATGAGCTAAAAGGCTTTTAGTTGGCTACCAAATTTTGAGCTATTAGCTATTGTTTTATCTGAGCTTATAGCTGTCATTCTTTAGCGCAAACAATACCACCGTTAAAGCAATAAGAGTATGAGCTAAAATTAAATATATAAAATTAGTAAAGAATCCAAGATATACAAATATTAGAACCCCAGACAGTCGGACTATTTCAACCTTATTGGCATATTTTTTTCCGTCCAACATAAAAGAGTTTGATAATGCTAAGGTTATAACCATGGCTGCTACTGATAACATCTCAGAATAAGAGAATTTATCGATATTAAATAGCATTAAAATTGTCAGAGCATTTATCATCATAAACTGAAAGAATCCAAACATTTTTTCTCTATTCCCTATTTGAGGATTATGTTTTTTAAAATTATTCAAATCATTCTTTTTCAGAGGATATTTCTTTGCAACATCATCTGGCCTCCAAGCTGGTGGAGAAAACCAAACATACACCTTATCTCTAAGCTTCTTTGTTCTATAAGAATCTAAGATCATTTGATAGAAAACTTCGATATTTGCCCAAAATGGATTAAATGACTTCAATGGTTTAACAGTACCATATATTGGTTTTAAGTCTTCTCTCTCGTCAATGAATGTTCCAAAAATACGATCCCACAAGATAAAAACACCGCCATAATTTGCATCTAAGTAATCATCATTTTGAGCATGATGAATTCTATGATTTGATGGAGTTATTAATATATATTCAAGAAACCCCAATCTTCCAACATGTTCAGTGTGGACCCAAAATTGATAGACTAAATTAACTCCTGCAACACTAACGTATACTTCCGGAGGAACTCCGATTACAAACATTGGTAGAAAAAATACCCACTTCCATAAAAATCCACTACTAGTCTGTCTCAAAGCGGTTGATAGATTAAATTCTTCTCCGTGATGATGTACTACGTGAGTTGCCCAAAAAACTTTTATTTCATGATGCATTCGATGCATCCAATAATAACAAATATCATAAAGAAGAAAAGAAACTATCCAAACCCATGCATCTTCCATGTTGAGTAATTTTAAATTATAGTATTCGGTAACATACTTATAGACAACATATTGAAATCCCAACCCTAATAATGGAACAAATCGACTAATTAAGCCTAGGGACATACTTGTTAAAGTATCATTTAATCTATAGTTATTTTCTTTCTTTATAACACCATAAAAAAACTCAATAACAATGAGTAATAAAAAGAATGGAATAGCATATGTAATTAACGAAGAAACGTCCATCGAACTAGTGTCTATTCAATTCATTTAAAATGCTTTTCAATTCATTTCGGATCTCTTTAAGAACCGATACATCACCATCGCTAATTCTACCTCTAGTATGTTCAGATCTAGAACCACTCTTCATCTCTTCTATTGCGCCTTTGATAGTGAATTTTTTATTATAGAGTAATCCCTTTATTTGAAGTATTATATTAATATCATTTTCCTTATAAGTTCTATTTCCTGCCTTATTTTTTGAAGGTTTCAATGATGGAAATTCTGACTCCCAATATCTTAAGACATAAGGTTTAAGGGTTGTGAGTTCACTTACTTCTTTAATACTATAATATAGCTTTGTTTTTGATTCAAGCATTACTTTAGGTTATTATTTTTTATAGAGAAAAACAAGATATTAAAGTTATTCTTTAATGATGATATTTAAAGAATATTACTTGGATCAGAATACTCTAAATCGTGAGCATCAGCTACTTCTTTATTTACTAAACAACCCTCATGCGTATTTAAAGCCATAAGAAGGTTATTATTTGATTTCAATCCTTCTACCCCACTACTTGCCAATCTCGCTATAAACGGCTTTGTAGCCTCATTTAAAGCGTTGGTAGCAGTGAACGGTACTGCAGATGGTATATTTTTAACACAATAATGGATAACGCCATCAATTTCATATGTAGGCTCGCTATGTGTTGTCGGCTTAGATGTTTCAAAACAACCACCTTGATCAATAGCAACATCTGATAGGATACTCTTATCTTGCATTAAGCTGAGCATCTCTCTCGTAACTACTGTTGGTGGCTTAGCACCAGGAGTCAATACTGCACCAATAACAACATCTGCTATTGGAAGTAACCCTTCAATCAATTCTTTAGAAGAGGTTCCTATATTAACTGCCGGATACTGAGTTTTTATTTTTGATAGTAATTCATTGTTGATATCTAGAATTGTTGTATTGGCACCCAAACCTAAGCTCATTTGCATCGCATTTATACCCACGATACCAGCACCAATAATTAATACATTTGCTGGATCTGAAAGAGAAGTTCCTGATATTAGTTTCCCTTTACCTCCTTTACTCTTTTTCAGAAGTTCAATAGAGTCTAAAAGAGATAATCTGCCTGCAATTTCACTCATAGGCTTCAGCATCGGAGTTTCATTATTAATTACAACAGTTTCATATGCAAGCGCTGTAACATTGCATTCTAATAATTTTTCTGTTAAAACTTTCGATGAACTTAAGTGAAGATATGTGAAGAGCATCTTATTTCTCATTAGCTCAACTTCATCCAAAGAAGGTTCTTTAACTTTTACAATTAAATCAGATTGATGAAAGACGTCTGTAGCACTATCCAATATAGTACAACCAAGACTAGCATATTCTTGGTCGCTATAGCCGCTATCAGCTCCTGCATTTTTTTGAATGAATAACTGATGAGAACTCTCAAGTAAAAGTTTTGCAGTCTCAGGATTGATCGATACACGATACTCCTGAGAAATAATCTCTTTTGGAATTCCAATTTTCATGATGATTTCTGTTATTTAAAGTTAAGTATCTTTAATTACTCAGGTTTATCCATTAGTAATTTCATACTAAAGTTTAAACGACCCTGCTTATCAATTTCAAATAATTTGATTTTTACTGGATCTCCTACTGATAACATATCACTTACCTTATTAACTCGTTCCCAAGCTAACTGTGAAATATGTACTAAACCTTCACGTCCTGGAGCAAATTCTACAAAAGCACCAAACTCCATTAGTTTTGTAACTTTACCGTCAAAAACAGTTCCCACTTTAGGGTCTTCAGTAACTGCTTTAACTTGACTAATAGCATTATCAAGCGCTGCTCTATCTGCTGCTGATATACTAACAGTTCCATCATCTTCAATATTGATAACACATTCAGCTCTTTCTTGAATTGCTTTAATGTTTTTTCCTCCTGGACCAATAAGGGCTCCAATTTTCTCTTTATCAATCTTGAAAGATTCAATCTGTGGTGCATATTGAGACAATGCATTCGGAGAACTTATTGCTTTATTCATTTCATCTAGAATATGCAATCTTCCCTTATTTGCTTGCTCTAATGCCATAGATAGAATTTCCATTGGCAGTCCAGGAACTTTTAAATCTAATTGGATGGCACTAATACCATCTTTAGTTCCAGCAACTTTGAAATCCATGTCTCCATAAAAATCTTCAGTTCCCAAGATATCGCTTAATACTGCATGATTTTTACCGTCAGTAATTAATCCCATTGCAATACCAGCAACATGCTCTTTAATAGGCACTCCAGCGTTCATCATAGCTAATGAGCCACCACAAACTGATGCCATAGAAGAAGATCCATTTGATTCTGTAATTTCTGACACAACACGTATTGTGTATGGAAACTCTTCAGATGAAGGCAATATAGGTTTTAGCGATCTTTCTGCTAAATGACCATGGCCAATCTCTCTTCTGTTCGTGAAACCAATTCTTCCAGTTTCTCCTACACAGTAAGGAGGGAAATTATAGTGCAGCATAAATGATTTTTTATAATCACTTGCCATTGAATCGATAATCTGTTCATCTCTAGCATTACCTAAAGTAAGAGCAACAATTGCTTGTGTTTCACCTCTAGTAAATAAAGCAGATCCATGAACTCGAGGTAATAACGATGGAACAATACTAATTGCTCTAACATCCTCTAATCCTCTACCATCAACTCTCACTTTTTTCTCTAATACAGTTTTTCTAACTGCATTTTTAAACATAGTTTTAACATATTCTTTTACTTCAGAATACATTTTTTCATCTTCTTTATGGGGAGTCGAAGCTTCTTTTACAATTTCGTTGTACGCAACATCCATTGCTTGCTTAGAGTCCATATCAAGTAATTTTTCAACTTTATCTGAAAATGAATCTTCAAGAGATTTAATTACTTCGTCAGTTATTACTGTATTATCAACCATCTCATATGAATTATCAAAGTGTTCTGAAAATTCCATTTGAAGATCAACAATGTCATTAATACCTTCCATTGCAATATCTAATGCTTCTAAAATTGTTTTTTCAGGTACAAAATTAGAACCACCCTCAATCATACAAATTTTATCTTTTTTACCAGTTACCATCAAATCTAAATCAGATGATTCCATTTGTTCTAGTGTAGGATTTAAAACATATTCTCCGTCAACTAATCCCACTTTAACAGAAGCTATTGGGCCATCAAATGGTACTGGAGACAATAACAATGCCGCAGAAGCACCAATTGCTGCTACTACATCAGGTGTATTCACACCATCATAAGACATTGTGGTTAACATGATTTGTAAATCATTTCTATAATTCTTAGGAATTAAAGGTCTAATTGGGCGATCTGTCAAACGTGAAGTTAAAACTTCAGCATCTGTTGGTTTCGCTTCTCTTTTAAAGAAACCTCCGGGTATTTTTCCTCCCGCATAATGTTTTTCTCTATATTCAACCTGCATCGGAAGAAAGTTTAAATTTTCTCTCGGTTCAGATGAACAACATACTGCTGCAAGCATTGCAGTTTCTCCATAAGTAATGAATACGGATCCACCCGCTTGTCTTGCTATTTGGCCTGATTCAATCTTTAATAGTCGGCCGGCTATATTTTTTTCAACTTTTATCATAATTTCTTCTTTATAATCCTCTTATTGATAGCTTGGTGAGTAATTCATCATAGCTATCTGTTTTTGTTTTTCTTAAATACTTCAATTGTTTTTTTCTTTGGGATACAAGTTTAACTAAACCATGTCGTGAGTGAACATCTTTTTTATGTAACTTTACATGCTCTGTTAATGATCTAATACGATCTGTGAGAAGTGCAATCTGCGCTTCACTACTACCAACGTTACTAGCATCAATACCTGCGTCTTGAATAATCTTACTTGTTTCTTTACTATACTTCATATTTCTCCTTAAAAGAATCTATCAATTTAATACATATTTCCTTATCGTTTTCAATCTGCTTGATTAAGTCTTCTTTACTTTCAAACTTGATTTCATTTCGAATCTTATTTAAAAATTCTATATAAAATTCTTTATCATATAAGTCGCTGAATTTATCAGATAATACGTGAACTTCCATAACAAATTTTTTTTCATTAAAAGTCGGTCTATATCCAATATTGGTCATTCCAAAGTACTCTTCTCCCTCTAAGAACACCTTTGAAAGGTATACGCCACCTTGAGGAATCATCTGATATTCACTTAGGGGTATAAAATTGGCAGTGGGATAATTCATTGATTTCCCCCTATTTAAACCATGCACTGTAATTACATTAAAACCATAAAATTTGCCTAATAACGATGGAACTCTATGTAAAAGTCCATCATAAATTAACCCTCTTGTTAGTGTACTTGAAATAGGCTTATCGTTTAGCATTCTAATTTTAGGGGTGTGTAATTCAATATTATTTTGAGTACAAAATTCAGTTAAAAAAGCCAAATTGCCTCTTTTTTTAAACCCGAAGTAATGATTTTCTCCTACAGAAATTAACCTAGGATTAAACAATTTTTTAATGATATTTTCTGAAAAATCTTCAGCAGACATGCGCGAGAACTCTAATGTAAAAGGAATGATAAGTACCTTATCGATACCTATCTGTTCAAGTACTGTAAGTTTTGAATCAATATCCTGTAAATTCATTGGCTTACTATTATTTGATAGTACATAAGCTGGATTCGGATCAAAAGTAATTAAACATGAAGGAACTGATTCTTTTTTAGCCATTTTTACGATATGACTAATAATATCTTGATGACCTAGATGTATTCCATCATAATTTCCAACAGTTACAATTGAAGATTCTAACGGTTGCATAGCACCAATCGATCTTATGACTTCCATTCTTCTTCGAACCTTTCTACTGTTAATGAATCGTTCAGTGAAAAAGATCCTACCGTTGTACGTGTCAATTTTATCAAATGACCTATAGTATCAATCTTTTTTGCTATATCTTCTGCTAAGACCCTTATATACGTCCCAGAAGAGCACTCTACCTTAATATGTAATAGGTTACTATCAATAGCAGTGCATTCTAAATACTTAATTTCAATCTGCTTAGGATTTCTTTTTACTGAAATATTCTTTCTAGCAAGCTTATAAAGTCTTACCCCATTTACTTTTCTTGCAGAATACATTGGGGTTTCTTGCATCTGAACACCTAAAAATGATTCCGATATCTTACTAAAATCAATATCGCTAATATCAGGTACTTCTTTTTCTTCTACTAAGGTACCTGTCAAATCTTTTGTATCTGTTTTTTCACCTAATTTTATTACACCTTCATAAGTTTTGTCATATTGGATGATATCTGACAATTTTTTAGTTGATTTGCCGATACCGAGTACTAGAACACCATCAGCGAATGGATCTAAGGTACCTGAATGTCCCACCTTTTCACGTGTAATTCTCTTAACTTGCTTTACAACGCTAAAAGAAGAAAAGTCTTTAGGCTTGTATATATTGTATATCATGATTAGTCAATTTTTTTAATTAACTCATTAATTTTTTGGAACTGCTCAAAAGAGTCATCATAGATAAATCTTAAAGTAGGTGTAGATCTTAGCTTTAAAGACATTGAAAGATGTTTTCTGAATGTAGGGACTAGTTTATTTAATTCTTTGTTGATAATTTTTAAATCTTTTGTAGGATTGATAATACTATAAAATAAGCTTGCATGCTTTAAATCTGAAGTCATTTTAACATATGAAAATGTTAAAAAACCATATTTTCTCAAATCTAAATCTTTTGATAAAATTTGATTAATAGTTTTTAAAACTTCTTTTTCCACGCGCTCTGATCTTGAATATGGCTTGGTATCTAACTGTCTGATAATTTTCTTTTAATCTCGTTTATTTTATATGCTATGATTCTATCTCCAGGAAAATATTTTTTAACGCCTTCAATTGCAATTCCACACTCCAATCCTGAATCAACACTAGCTACATCGTCTTTGAAGCGTTTTAACGATACTATCTTTCCTTTTGATATCAATTCTTCTTCTTCTCTTATAAGTCTAGTGAAAGAATCTCTAGTAATTTTACCACTCTCAACTTGAGAACCGGCAATAAAACCAATTTTTGGAATCTTAAATGATTCTTTAACGACAGCTTCTCCTAAAACTTCCTCTACAAGGTCAGGTCTCAATAAGCCTTCAACAGCTAACTTAATGTCTTCAACAACCTGATAGATGATATTATAGGCTCTGATCTCAACATTAGTTTGATTTGCTAGCAGTCTTGTATTAGATGGCACCTGAACACCAAAACCTACTACAACAGCTTTAGATGCTTGAGCAAGCAATACATCGGATTCGGTCACGTTACCTACTCCTCTATGAACAATATCAACTCCAACTTCATCGTTATTAATTTTTTCTAAACTTTGTATAAGAGCTTCAATAGATCCATCAGAATCTGCCTTAATAATAATATTTAAATTATTAATATCGCCTTCTTTAATTTGGGCAGAAATACTATCCAATGAAGTTTTTTGAACCATCTGTAAATCAATTTCTCTTTTAATTCTTTGTCGTTCATTTGCAATTTTCTTTAAGTCAGATTCATTGGATACTTCAGCAAAAATGTCTCCTGATTGTGGAACCTGATCAAATCCAAGGATTTGTACGGCATCTGAGGGTACTGCAGTTTTAATACGCTCACCTCTTTCATTCATGATTGCACGAACTTTTCCTGGATAATTATTACAAATAAATAGAGTTCCTATATTCAAGGTTCCTTTTTGAATTAGCACTGTAGCTATTGCACCTAAACCTTTATCTAATCTAGAGTCAATTACAGTTCCCTTACATTCTATAGTAGAATTTGCTTTTAAATCTAATACCTCGGACTCTAATAGGATTGCCTCCATCAATGCATCAATACCTTCACCTGTTATAGCGGATGTATGAACAGATTGAATTTTACCACCCCAATCTTCAACTAGTACGTTTTTCTCAGATAATTCTCTTTTTACGGTCTCTGTATCAGCTCCAGGTTTATCAATTTTATTTATCGCAACAATAATTGGTACTTCTGCTGCTTTTGCATGGTTAATAGCTTCTAAAGTTTGAGGCATGACACTGTCATCGGCAGCAACAACAAGAATTACAATATCAGTTGATTGTGCTCCCCTTGCTCTCATTGCAGTAAATGCTTCATGTCCAGGCGTATCTAAGAAGGTAATTCTATTACCATTATGATCCACTTGATAAGCTCCAACTCGTTGGGTAATACCACCCGATTCACCTGCAGCTACCTTTGTCTCCCTTATATAATCTAAAATAGATGTTTTACCATGATCTACGTGACCCATAATTGTTACAACTGGTGCACGATTTGTTGCACCTACTAGTTCTTCTTCGGTATGCGCCATTACAAATAAGTCATCTACAACTTCTTCATATTTATTTAATTTAACATCATATTCTCCAGCAATCAGCTCGATAATATCCCATTGCAATCTTTGATTTACTGTCGCTAAAACTCCCATTTGTAAGCATTTTCCAATTACTTCACTAGTGCTCACATCTAATACTTTTGCAATTTCATCAATACTAGCGTATTCTGCTAATTCTACTGATCTTGGTGTATTGTCTAAATCACTATCTGAATCTTTCTTATTTTTCTTATAGGATTTCTTTTTTGAGCTAGCATCCATAGATGCCAATGTCTTTTTAAGTCTTTTTGCTGCAGAGGTGTCTTTCTTTATTGAGTCCTTATTCTTTTTAACTTCTTTTTTATCTTCAGGAGCACCAGATTCTCGTAATGTAATTTTTCTTAATTTCTTTTTTGGCTCTACAATTTGAACAACTTTTTTTGATTCAGGCTCTGCATTAGCTTTGACTTCTTCTACTTTCTTAGCTTCAGCTTTTTTTGCCTTATCTTGTTCTCTTTGTTGTTGAACTGATAAAATTTGGAATTTTTTAACAGACTTTGTTTCCATGACTACTTTTGAGTCATGAATTTCTTTTCTAACCTGCTCTTTCCTATCTCTTTCTGCTGATTGTCTGTCTTTAGCAAACTCAGTATAAACAACTTGCTGCGTCTTCCCATCAATTGGAGACATATGACTACTCACAGATATCTCTTTAGATTTTAGAAAATCAACGATATCATTGTGAGATATATTCAGTTCTTTTGCTAACTGAAAAATTCTAATAGAATCAGCCATGTATTATTTTTCCTCTTTTTCTACTACTTCTTCAGCAGGAGCTTCAACAACTTCTTCTACTTCTTCGGCAGGAGCTTCAACAACTTCTTCTACTTCTTCGGCAGGAGCTTCAACAACTTCTTCTTCTACTACTTCTTCGGCAGGAGCTTCAACAACTTCTTCTACTACTACTTCTTCGGCAGGAGCTTCAACAACTTCTTCTACTACTACTTCTTCGGCAGGAGCTTCAACTACTACTTCTTCTACTTCTGGTTCGTCGTTTCTACTAATAAAAGTATTTACAACGGCGCTTATAGAATTTATCTCATCTCCAGTAAGATCAAGTTCATCGACTAAGACAAACTTTTTTGATCCTAAATAGTCGGCAACACTAACAATGCCAGCTTCAGATAGCTTTTTCAATACACCTTTTTTAATTCCGTCAAAAGAATCAAGGCTTTTTTGTTGATTTATCAATACTTCATCATACTCTTTTTTAGTATAAGCATCAATTGTATATCCTGTTAGCTGAGAGGCTAAATTGATATTTACCCCACTTCTACCAACTGCATTTTCTAAACCACCTTCATCGAAGATTGCAACACAGTATTTTTTATCATCATCAAGATATAAATCAATTGGTTTAGCTGGTGATAAAGCTCTAGTAATGAAGACTTCTGATTTGTCAGTATAATTAACAATGTCAATCTTCTCATTGTTTAATTCTCTTACTACTGACTGAATACGACTTCCTCTCATACCAACACAAGCACCAACTGCATCAATTCTCTTGTCAATAGAATGAACAATGATTTTACTTCTTTCTCCAGGCTTTCTAGCAATTCCTTTAATTTCAATAATACCATCTTCAATTTCAGGAACTTCCATCTCAAATAGTTTATAAAGAAATAAATCATCACTTCTGGATATAAGAATGTCTGGACCTTTAGGAGTCACTTCAACAGCTTTAACAAGCGCTCTAATTGTATCTCCTCTTCTGAACCTTTCTGAAAAAATTTGCTCATTTCGAGGCATTCTTAATTCAGTTTGTTCAATATTAACAAATGTATTTTCTCTATGCACTTGATGCACAGTACCGATGATTACCTCACCAATTCTTTGTACATAATCTTCATAGATATATTGTTGCTGTACTTCACGTGTTCTTTTATTTAAAAACTGTCTTGCATTTGCAACTAATCTTCTACCAAAGTTTGCAGGATCAACTACTTCTACAAAAGTGTCTCCTAGTTTTAAATCTACAAGCTCAGGTTCAAGCTCTAAGGCTCTTTCTAATGTAATGTCGAAGTGATCATCGTCTACTTCTTCAACGATTGTTTTTTCTACATAAATTTCAATTTCACCTTTATCTAGATTAACAATTACACTGCAATTATCAGATTCACCCTTTTCTTTATCAATAATAAATAAGAATAGCTGCTCAATAATTGTTCCAAGTTCAGAACGTTCAATATTTTTCTCTCTCGCTAATTCAATAAAAATTTCAATTAAATCTCTGTTTACCATATCAACCTTTCAAATTTTCTATTATAACAAAAATGGGCCGTGGCCCACTCAAATACTGCGTAAATATATTTATTAAAAACCTTTTAAACAAGAAACTTAGTTTAAACTTAATGCCACTCCATATACCTCTTCAAATAACTCTTTATAGCTACTAGTTTCAGAATCTAAATTATCTAAAATTGTCAAAGCTTCTGTTTTTTTTCCTGCGATAGCTAAACGTTTTGCTTTCAATATCGATATATAAGTCACTTCATTTTCAGATAAAGCATTTTTTGCTGCCTCATTAAAGAATTTAACAGCATTATCTAAATCTGAATCAAGCTGTCCTAGCATGATATATGCTTCAGTTTTTAATGTAGAGTAATCTAGGTTTGAAGCACATTCAGATAATAACATCATAGCCTTATCGTTATTACCATTTATGAAGGCAGTTCTACCTAAGTAAAATTTAGCATTTACTGCAGCTGAAGTTTTTTTATGATCCTCTACCACTGATTCCAATTGTAGGACTGCATTATCAAAATCTCCTCTTTCAAAATAAACCATTGCATTACTTAGTGCGATATCTGCAGCTGAAGAAGTTTGCGGTCTAGACACATTCCACATTGCCCACATCGAAAAGACTACGAGCAGAAAGAGAAAGGCATAATTATTTTTCAATTCTTTTATTTTATTTAGTAGTGACATATGTTTATTTCCAATAATTAAATAGTTTATATAGTTTTGGTCTAAATTTCGTGGATAATTTAGCACTAGAAACTTTTTTATCTATATCTTTTCTTAGTTTTCTTTGTGCTTCAATATCTAAGGCATTAAAGTCTTTACAATCATTTGAACAGCATTTATCATATTTTGTTGCACAATCTTCGCATTGAATGAATAAGATATGACAGGCATCATTACTACAATTAACATGCTGATCACATGCTTCTTGACATTGATGACATTTTCCAATGATATCATCTGTAATTTTTTCACCCAACCTATCGTCAAATACAAAATTCTTTCCAATAAATGATGATGGAATATTATCCTTTTTAATATCGTGTGCATACTGAATAATACCACCATCTAATTGGTAGACATCTTTAAATCCTTTTTTTAATAGATAGGCACTTGCTTTTTCACAACGAATTCCGCCCGTACAATATAAATGAACCTTTTTATCATGATCGTCAGATAATAATTCTGCTACTGCTGGTAGCAATTCTTGAGATCGATGGATATCTGGTGTAATTGCATTTTCAAATTTACCTATTTCACTCTCATAATAATTACGCATATCTACAACAACAGAGTTTTGTTCTTTAATTGATTGATTAAATTCTTTAGCTGATAAGTGCTGACCTGTATGATTCATATCATAACTATTTTTATCTACGCCATAAGCTACAATTTCATTCTTTACTAAAATCTTTAATTTGATAAAAGAACTTCCTTCTTGAACTGCTTTTTTTAGCCTTACGCCGTTTAATAGGGATTCTGATTGAATATACTCCTCAAATATGCTCCATTTATGCTCAGGAACGCTTATTTGAGCATTAATACCTTCTTCGGCAACATAAACCCTACCAAAAATATTTAGATTCGAAAATTCCTCATATAGATGATTACGAAAATCTTCAGGGTTTTTAATATCAATATATCGATAAAAAGAGCATGTAATACGTTGAAACGTTTCTTGCTCTAAATCTTTTCTTAATTCAAATTTTGACTTTTTATTGAACATGTGTGAATTTTATTAGAAAATACTCTTAACATCAAACAATTTATTAACACCGTCTTTATGGAGTGCATACTGAAATCCTTTTTGGATAGATGAACATCCTATACTACCATCTCTACCTAAAGCAATATAGCCAACTTGTAATTTAGTTGTTCCGCCTTCTTGTTTAACAATACGATCAACAGCCTCATTGCAGGCTTCCATTGCAGAATATCCTTGACGCATCAATTCTACTACTAAAAAACTACCGCATGTTTTCATTACCAACTCTCCCATACCGGTTGCGCCGGCAGCACCCACTTTATTATCGACATACATCCCCGCACCAATAATAGGGCTATCACCTACACGTCCTTGTAATTTATATGCTAATCCGCTAGTGGTACATGCTCCCGATAAATTTCCATCATTATCTTGCGCTAAAGAAGTTATGGTGTCATGATCGTCATTTGGTCCCCACGAATCTTTGATACGATTATTTTTTTTCCACTCCAACCATCCTTTTCTTGATGCTTCCGTTAAGAGATTTTCGCTTTTAAACCCATTGCTTAAGGCAAATTTTAATGCACCTTTTCCTGCAAGCATAACATGATCAGTCTCTTCCATCACTTTTCTTGCTACGGAAATAGGGTGTTTAATATTTTCTAAAAATCCAACAGCTCCGGCATTACCATTAGAATCCATGATACATGCATCCAATGTGACATTCCCTTCACTATCTGGCCTACCTCCCAATCCAACCGATTGGTTTTCTGCATCTGCTTCAGCAATACGCACACCTGCTTCTACAGCATCTAGCGCTGATCCATTTTTATTTAAGATTTTAAAAGAAGCTTCGTTGGCTGGAATACCATGCAACCATGTCGAGATTACGATAGGATTGTTTTTATTTGCTTTTATTTTCTTTTTACCTGCTAGGAGAATAGGACTTGCTAGCCCAACTGCTCCAGCTTTAATAAAGTTACGTCTCTTCATGATATTTTAATTTAGGTATAAAAAAAGAGCCTATTAAGAATAATTAATAGGCTCTTCATAATTTAGTTAATTATAAATTAATTAATCTAATTGAGTGCTTAATTCAGGTTTAAACTCCATAGTTTGATTGTATCCATTCCAAACGCTTGCGGCCCATTCTTTCTCCCATTCAGGATTTTTTTCAGAAAGTTTAGCAAGAGCTGCATAGAACTCTGATTGATCTAAAATTTCAGACATTGTATCGTGACCGGTTGCAAAAACATACTCATTGAAGTTTCCACCAGTATTATTCTGCATACATACAAAATGATCTGTGGAGCCCATTTCCGCTCTAATTTCATTCATCATTTTAAATACTTTTTCAGCACCAGCATTTCCGCCTTGCCTGACTCTCCATACTGACATTGTAAGATACTTATAGTCAGGTTTATATTGTACGTTAAAGCTTAAGTCTTCTCTTACGGTATAAAACTGAGTTCCAGTTTCTTGTTTCAACATACTATCGTTCCATTTATCATAAGGTACTGGATCGTGACTATTGTGTGCATTATAAATTGCGTCTAATTGATCAGCTGGAATTGGAAATAATCCTTGATGCATTCTTACATATTGACCCACATTAGGTCCATTAAGAACAAGAAAAGTATTTACTGCACCTAATTCATTTTGATGCGCTTTATTGTGATGAATCATCGCTTTTTCAAAATCTGCAGCTTTAACTCCTTCTCTAATACTGAGAGAAGATTGCATATGGTATTGTGCAAAAATAATACTTGAAAACATCATCATTACTAATATTTTTTTCATTTTATGTACTCCTTTTTTATTTACTAATTAAGATAATTTAACAATAATTATTGTTGAAATTTGATATGAATATTTAATACTTATTCTATTCTATAAAAAAACAACGCCCAACATTAAGGTTTCGTTGGGCGCCATTCTCTCTATTTTAAGGTATAATTGAAAGCAACTAAGTAGAAGACAACCTTAAAAATTATAGTTCACTCCAAGAGTAATAGATCTTGGCATTGTAGGGCGAGCACCATATGGTCTTCTTGCTACAACAGCATCTTTATCCATTAGGTTTTTAACGCCCATAGATAGAGTTATATTATTTTGAAGTGCATGTTTTACACCTAAATCAATTATAGTAAGTGCATCAGTAGAGTTTGCGTCATCTAATCGACCAGACCCTGCTACTGTTCTTGCTGCTGAATTATGTTTTAGGCCAATGTTAACAGAAGTTCTATCCATGTTAACACCTAAGTTTACAGCTACCATTGTCTCAGGTATATAAGGAAGTTGATCTCCTCGAGATACATCCCCCCAGAAACCGTCAAATGATTCTTTAAACTCAGTATTAGTTTTTGTATATGCAATTTCAATTGGTAACTGTATAGATCCATTATCCATTAACATACGTCTTAAGTATAATTCTATTCCAGATACATCAACAGCACCACCATTATATAGTTCATTTGAACCGGTACCACCTGATGAAGCAGTGTCTGCTCCTAGAAGGTTATCATAGTTGTTCATGAAGAATGTCATTTCTAATCCATTTAGACCTTCATAAGATCTTACTGTCCATTCATGATTCCAGCTTTCTTCTGATTTTACTTCTTGAGTAACACCATCAACTACCTTAGTACCACCTGGTCCATGAGGAGCAAATCCTTTATGAACACCATATCCAAGTGTAGTTCCATCTTCTAATGCATACTCCACTGCTACTCCAGGAACAATCACATCAAATGTATCTTCTTTGATTGATGCATCCCCTGCACGAAACTGGTCTGACTTACCCCAGTCTTCTCTTTTAACAGTGATTTCTTCATATCTTACCCCGCTTGTCACAGTCCAATCGCCTGAAGTCATTCTATCTTCAATATAAATTGAAGAAGCTTCTGCAGAATCAATTCTATTAGAGTCAGAGCCAGGAGTTGCTGCTGTAGTCATATTTAACTTACCACCAACCATTTGGTATCTATCTTCCCATTGGAAACGATCCATTTCATCTGCGTGAACACGTAGACCAGCTTGTACATCATGATTATTAATGCTCCAGTTTAATACTGCTTGAACACCACTTGATAAATATTCACGATTGTTAGCTTTAATTCTGTATGCATCTGCATCACTATCCATTGCACTCATCAAATTGAAAGTAGTTAGATCGCTGCTTGGATTTGCAACAACACTAAGCTTTTGACCGTTTACTTTATTTAATTTGTACCAATTTCTTGCAAACTCATTATTGTAAGCACTAACAGCTAAAGATAAATTATCTGATAATTTACCTGCATATGATAATACTACTTGAGTGTGATCTGCATCCATCTCATCTAATTGAGATGCACGATATCTTCTTAATGGATTCGCAGCATAATCATCATCTGATAATCCAAGATATGTTTCATCTGAGATCTCATCTGTCATAGAAACTTTCATTTCTAAAGCATGATTAGTACTCATAGCATAACGAACTTTAGCCATTAGGTCAGTTTTAGCATAACCAGTATCTCCCCCGCCATCTAACTCTTTAAATCCGTCAGTCATATCATTATAAACTTCAAATAAATAACCCCATTGACCCACTGTATTTCCTGATTTAACATGTAATACTGTCTTACCAAAGCTTCCAGCAGTAAAGTCAACACTATTTAGTAATGATGAAGGAATTGCAGTAGATATATAATTTAATGATCCACCCGTAGTGAAAGGTCCGTGTTTAATCTGAGTAGAACCTTTACGTATTTCAAGACCTTGCATACGCCCCATTGTTGGAGAATAATATGCAGCTGATGATGCATATGGAGCTGGTGCGATAATAATACCATCTTCCATTACATTTAGCTTTTCCATACGTGATAAACCAGTACCACGAACTCCAATGTTAGGTCTTAAACCTGAACCATCTTCTTCCTGTACATAAACTCCAGGAATACGTGATACAACGCGGTGAATATCAGTATGATTAAATTGTTTTAATTCTGACTCTGAAACAACAGAGCTTGGTCTGACAGATCTTAAAAACATACCTGATGTGATACTAGCAGCATCTGCTAATACATCTACAGCATCTAACACTACAGGTTTGCTTGATAGTTCTACAGATACGCTTTCACTATTAATTGATACGCTTTTATCTGCGAAGCCAATTGCTGAAAATGTTGCTGTTGTAGGTACTGTTGTAGTAAACACAAAACTACCATCACTACCACTTGTTGTACCCATACCGTTTAAAAGAACGATATTAGCATCAGCGACAGGATTGTTATTTCCATCTGTTACTACACCAGAAACAGTAGTTTGGGCAAAGATCAAACTAAAAAATCCTAATAATATTGTTATATTTTTCATAACTCCCTTTTATATGTTATTGAGATTATGTCGCAATATTATAGTAGAAAAATTCTAGATGCAAGTACAATTGAGATTAAATCTCAATAGAAACTATTTATTGAGGATAGATCCGATAAAAATATTTGTTTGTCGGGGATTTTCTGCATTTCGATTGGAAGAGAAAATAATTTTTCCATTTTGTGATATTACTGGAAATGAATCGAAAGTATCGTTAGTCGTTAAGCGTTGAGTTTTCAAAGTGTCTATGTGAATCATGTAAAGCTCAAAATTGCTTCCAAATGCGTTATAATCATCTCTCCAATCATCCATATTAGAAGAAAAGACAATATGCTTACCATCTGGATGCCATGATGGAGACCAGTTAGTAGCTCCATTATCTGTTAATCTCTTCTTATTAGATCCATCTCGTTTTGCTACATAAATATCTAACGGTACAGCATCTATATAGCGATTATTTAAATTGGTAGACCACTTCTCTTTTTCTTCATCATTACTAGGATACCATGCACGCCATACAATACTATCGCCATCAGGAGAATAAAATGCACCTCCATCATAACCAAATTCTTTGGTAAGACGTTTAACATTATTGCCATCATAGTCCATTTCATATAGATCTATATCTCCTTCACGCATTGATGTAAAAATAATTTTTCTTTCTGTTGGATGGGTGGTTGTTTCTGCATTATAACCTGGAGCATTTGTTAATTGAGTTGCAGTGCTACCATCCCATTTATAAATCTCATAGTTTCTTAAAGGCCAAATATATTTACGAGGATTTGGATGTTTATAAATTTCTGGACATTCGGGTCCATCTTTCATGGTAGAGGAAAAGAAAATAAATTCATTATCAAGTGCATAGTGAGCGCAGGTAAATGCTCCATCTCTTAATGGAAATTCCTTTAAATTTTTACCATCTATATCTACTAAATAAAGCTTATCACAGTCATTACCATCACGTTTAGACTGAAAAATAACCTTTGTCTCTTCTTGATTTAGATAACCTTCTCCATTATCGCCTTCAAATGTTAACTGTTGCACATCAGCGATTATGAACGTCTGGGGTTTATTACATGAAAAGATAAAAAACAGAATAGTGGGTACTATACATATATAAAAATACTTCTTATTAAAATTGTACATCTAATACTATTTCTTCTTTACCTCTTAGCACTGTTACTTCAGCTTTAGCGCCAGGTTCAATATTTGAGAATGCTTCCATATATTTATAAATATCTACAATAACCATATCTTGAATCTTGATAACGATATCTCCCTCTAACATAGCTGCCAATGCTGCAGGACGATTATCTATTACATTATCTACCTTAACACCTTTACCATCATAAGCATAATCTGGCATCACACCTAAAGTGACTTTCATTTTTGATGGAGATTGCATTGTTTTCTGCTCCTCATCTTCCATACTCTCAAAAATAAGTCTCTCTTCGGTATTAGCAAACTCCGAAACGATTGGCTCTACTACTTTAGAAATTTCCATCATTCCATTGTAGTTGATTTTATCTTCATCATCTGTTGCCGTATGATAATCTGGATGAATACCCGTAAAAAAGAAAAGAACAGGAATATCATTTTTATAAAAATTATAATGATCTGATCGACTGAATATTCCTTTTCCTAAATCTATTATATTAATTTTAGAGTTAACAAAAAATGGATGAAGCTTCGATGAGAAATTTTTTGCAGATGGAGATCCTCCTAACTGTACATTACTTTCTTCGTCCATTCTTCCAACCATATCTAGGTTCACCATCAATTGTACTTTACTTAAATCTATCGTTGGATTATTTACGTAATGCTTTGAGCCTAAAAGACCTAATTCCTCTCCACCGAAAGCTATAAAAACTAATGTTCTTTTATGCGTATTAGTTGAGGAAAACTTTTCAAATAATTCTAGAATCATTGCTGTTCCTGATCCATTGTCATCTGCACCATTATGAATGAATCCCATCTTATTTTTAACACTATCATAGTGTGCGCCAATAACAACGTATTCATTTTTTAATTTTTCATCATTACCTGGCAAGGTGGCAATAATATTATATGTTCTAACTTTCTTTTTAGGGTTAACTCTACTTGTTCGAACATAATGCTCTTGAACTTCAACTATTCTTTCTGTTTCCCCGCCAGCATTAGCAAAATGATTTACTATATAATCTTTAGCAAGTCTATCTCCTGTTGTTCCAGAGCTTCTTCCTTCCAATCCATCTGAGGATAAATAAGTAATATGTGATTTAAAATCATCGATTATAATATCGCTTTGCGTGGCTTTAACCTCAGGAATAATGGCATTAGGGATATTAGGAGCACATGATGCTAAAAATAAAATAGATATATATAATATATTTTTCATGGTCAAAAACTATAACAAATTAAAATAGATATCCAATCAAAAGATAGCTTAAAACAAATATCGCGGTTAAAATGATAATAAATGCATTAAAATGCTTATCCATCATTTTCTTAATTGGGTCACCAAAAGATCGAATTAATAATCCAATAATTACAAAACGACCTCCCCTACCTAAAATTGAAGCAAGTATGAAGGTTGGAAGATTAATTTGAAAGACCCCAGCTGTGATAGAAAAAACTTTATATGGAATTGGGGTAAATGCTGCTGTAAAAATTACAAGAAAATTATGTGCATCATACTGAGCACCTACATTGTCAAATACTTCCTTTGTAAATCCTGGAATAACTCTAAAAAAGAAGTTAGCAACTCCTGTCAATTCTCCAGAGGGTGCGTACCAAAGAAAATAGCCTATAATAAATCCAAAGATACCTCCCAATACTGAGCCTAACGTACATATAAATACATAATACATCGAACGCTTTATTTTACCTAGACATAGGGCCATTAGTAAGGGATCTGCAGGAACGGGGAAAAATGAGGATTCAACAAAGGCAACTAAGAATAAAACTAATGTTCCATAAGTACTTTCTGCCCATGATAGTACCCATTGATATAAATTTTTTAACGGATTCAAGACTTATCTTAGTCTTAACATCTTTATTGCTTTAATAAACTGACCGCCATTTGGATTAGCTGGAGTGTACATTTGGCAGAAATAAACTCCTGAGCTTACAGAATCTCCATTGTCGTTTGTTCCATTCCATATTACTGATTTATAGCCAGCTCCTTGCTCTTCATCTACTAAAGTAGCAATAAGTTGACCTTTAACATTAAAGACTCTCATAACAACATATTGTGTCGATGGAACATCATATTCTAATGTTGTAAATGATGTAAATGGATTTGGATAATTTTGTTTTAATTCTAATATATCTGGTATTAATGCTCTTCCATCAATTTTTAAATTACCGATAGAGCCAGATATCGCAGTTTGAAAAGATTGTCCATCTGTGGATATAACAGACCATGAACCTTCAGCAACATTAACCGTGTCCGTCTGTGCTACTAAATCTTTTAACGCCCATGCTATTGAATTATCTGGAGTCCATGTATTCATACTTAAAAATTGTAAATCGTCATAACCAATCATACGATATTCAATATTATCTCCATCAACATCAGCAGATTCTTCCCATACAAATCGCAATGAATCATTTTGATTTTCGGGTGTAATAAATAAATATTCATTCGGTAAATATGAACCTGATCCATCTATTGCATTAAATATATATTCTCCTGTCGTAGTAAAAGATCCCGGTGAATCATTTACTGGTAATACCGTAGCATTAAATGAGACTCTAGTAGAATCAATTCCACCATCTGCCGTACCACCGTCATCCCTAACAGTAACATAAACTACAGACGAACCATTACTATTGCTACTTGGTGATAAATCAAGTATAAATTGACCAGAGCTGGGATTATTCACCACTAGCGCGGGGAACATAGCCGTATTCTCTGCATATGCTGTCACAGTAACATTTTGAGCATTAACATCAGATCCATAATCAACTCCAGTGAGTTGTATGCCTAAATTAGTATCTTCGTTGATTTGTATATCTGACACTGTATCAATATTTGGCGGTGCGTTAATAAATGTCAACGGTCGAATTTGATATTCATCAGAATATTGACTTTCTTGCCCCTCTCTATCAACAGTAGATAATTTATAATAGTATGTTTTACTGGTATCTAAGCTCGTATCTGTAAATTCTGAAGTTGGATAACTTATTGTTGCAATTAAATTACTAGAAGAAGGAGTAAATAAAGCTTCTTCTGATCTATAAACTCTAACTTGAGAGCTAGTATCCTCGCTAAGATTCCAAGAGAAGGAAATAGTTCCATCAAATGGTATTGTATAAGAAATATTAGTAGGTGCATCGGGTACAGTATCATCAAATGTAGGATTTAAAATATATAATCCTTCATCAATACCTGTCACAACAACAGTTCCACTAGCATAATAAGGATAATTACTCCAGGTTCCATCAAATGATGCATTGTTATTAGATGGATATACATCAAAATATGCTTCTTCGCTTGGATTGTTTATATCAGAAATATCAAGAATACGCAATCCGCTAGTATAATGAGACATATAAACATAGTTTCCAATAACATAGTTATTATGGTCAATAGATGGTGTTGGGCCAGTATACGTTGTTTGAAGTGTTGGATTACTTAAATCTTCTACATTCCAGATTAATGTTCTTGTATTACTAACTGCTCCATTATATTCATCTAACTCATCATTTACGATAAAATATTTATGATCTTCTGTCAACCATCCTTGGTGTGTATAATAATTATCATAACTACCCAGTCCAATCGTTTTAGCTCCGTTAGAATCGTCTGATTTAGTGCTCAAATCAGCAATCCATACTTTGGTTTCATTAGAACCGAAACAAATCTCTTTTCCAACATATTGAGAATCTGGTCCATTATATACGACGCATTGTACATCATGAACATATCCTGTATTACTTCTTCCTGTAGAAGGGTCAGATACGCAAGCTGATTTTGATGGTAGCGCAGGATTACTAATGTCTACAATGTGCAATCCACCTGGACCGCAAGTGCTCGTACCAATAGCATAAGCAAAGCCTGTATCTTCATTAATAAAAATGTTATGCGCATTACCAAATCCAGCATAATGAGTTGTTTCAGAAAATGTAATAGGTGTATCATTAAAAGTTCTTAATACCGTTAAATCAAATACTTGCATACCATGACCACCTGCCTCTGATACAATAAAAGCATGATCATTATACACTTTAATATCGCGCCATGTAGAATTACTACTATGTGTTGCTAGTCTTCCAACATACACTGGATTATCTGGAGTAGTAATGTCAACAAAAGATGTTCCATTGCTCATACCAACAAGTGCATATTCCCTATTCGTAACAGGATCTGTCCATCCCCAAATATCATTTAAACTAGTATTGTTTCCTCCACCAATTTCTGTTTTATCCATAAATGCCATTAGGTCAATATTATTACAATCATAAGAGCCTGCAGTACCTCCAGTACATTCCACCTTACTGTTAATAGATAAAATCGGTCCTTTTGTTGATAAATTTTGGAAAGATTGTCGATTACTTGATAGATTATTATATAATACTAATTCATCTGCGTAATAAGCATCTGTAATAAGTGCATCATCAATTAAAGCAACATTTCTACCGAAATAATCAGAACTACTATAATTATCATTACTAATGATTTCCTTAAACATGAATTGATTATTTAATTCATTTTTATTGTATACATATAAGTCAGATTGATTGAATGTGCTAATAATCAATTGATTGTTTAACTCACTGAATCGATATCCAAAATAACTATTTTCTACTAAGTCTGAAGGTTGAATAGTATAAAAATTTGTCCAAGGAATATCATCGGTTCTATTATTGGTGTCTATATAAGGATATACAAAGACCTTACCTTGACCGTTACCATCTTCTATAGCTGAAATATAAATACTAGACTCTCCAACATACACAGATTGACCAAAACGTCTTTTACGATCACTATCTTGATCTTCTTGCTCTGGAGATACAATATTAGTACCTGATACGATTCCATTTTTAAATTCAACGAGATGTACAAACTCTTTTAATGATCCAATAAGTAATTTATTATTATTGAAAGACATTGATACTCCAAATCCAAACTTATCTGGACCGGCAGCATAACATCCTTCTACATCACCTAATTTTCGAACATCTACTACTTCAAATGGGGTCGTTCGTGCATTATTGAAATTTTCAGAATCAGGATTAAAATCGTATATAAATACTGTTCCATCATTAAAGAAAGGTGATGAAATAGCAACATACTTATCATTCAACGCTACATTATATCCAAACTTTTGAGATTGACTTGGATCTGTCGTTGCATTAGGATTTTCAAATGTTTTTACAACTATCCACTCTCCTGTATAATCTTTACGATATAAATATACCACTCCATTGCCATCGTCAGATCCTGGAGCTCCTATAAGCAAATAATTATTATGTAATGCCATACTAAAGCCAAAATCATCTCCAGATAATGGATTTGGCGATGTCAGCTCTGCAGTTTTTTCCATGGAACTGATACCGCTATACAATTCATAGATATCTACTGTTCTAGAAGTAAGCGATGAAAAGGTTTTAGCGGTAACTAAAAAATTATCTGATATCGCAATAGGAATAAATCGTCCTCTACTTAGCATTTCAGCAGAATGACTCTTTATACCAGTCGATGCAAAGATACTAGTTGCGACAAGTAAAGTAATAAATATATATTTTGAGATTTTTCTTACCATAATTGTTGATATAAAGTATAAGAAGAAATCTGAAAAATAAGAAGGTGTTTAATTGTCTATTTCTAAATCAACTTCTTGTGCTTGATTTAAATTCTCATCTAGAAACAATGACTTATCGATTGCAACAAAGAATTCTTTGAAAAATCTTGTAGATCTTTTTCTTTCACTTCCACCAAAATTGATACGTAAAGACGATAAAGCAGGCTCTGTTTCTGATATAGGTTTTACTGTTAGAGTTGCGGTAAGCTTATAATCTTTGACTACAGTTGTTTTGCCGCCACCGCCACGAGATTTACCTTTATCGTTGTCGTCATCGTCATTATTATTAAGAATAGCAGCTATAGTGATTATCGCAAGAATCCCAACAAGAATATCTCCTGGACCGATTTTCTTATCTTTTTTCTTTTCTTTCTGTGGTTCTTCAATTTTGCTTGCAGTTATCAACAAAAACTCATCGCTAATCGTATCAATGGTAAATCCAAGATCTTGAAAAGCGCCTATAGATGACGTCATTAATGTCTTTGTATCTACAGCATATTCTCTTGTTTCAACAGCACGTTGTGCTGCTACTGATTTTTTCTTTGATGAACTCGAAGAACTGCAACTAACTAAGAGGAAGTTTGCGGCAATAAATAATGCAAATATCTGCTTCTTTGACACTGACTACTGTTCTGTTGCTGTATCAAGAAATAGAGATTGATCTAGAGCAGCAAAGAAAGACTTAAAAAATAAATCAGAATATCTTATTCCACCACTTTCAAAATTTACTCTCAATGACGAAATCAGAGGATCAGAAGAAATTTCTTTAACTGTAATAGTCGCTGATAGCTTTAATGGCGTAATTACAATATCATCAGAACGACCTTCAAATCCAAAAAGGCTTGCTACTATATCATCCAATATAGTACCATCGCTCACTTCGGTTGTTTGTGTTCCTTGTGTTCTACTTCCGGTAATTAACCCATAATCACTATTGAGAACATCGATAGTATATCCAAGGTCTTGAAAAGCGCCTACTGACGCAGTCATTAATGTCTTGGTATCAAGATTGTATTCCCTTGTTTCAATTGCTCGCTTTACAGCCGTAGTACGGTCAGACATACCTGATCCGCATCCGACCAATAAAAAGCTAGTCGCTAAAAAAAGAGGGAGAAAGATATTTTTCATTTAGTATTTAATACTTTGATATTTATAAGTAGAAACAAGGCCATCTGCATTGAATTTAATAATTAATGTTAAATTTTTACTTGTAGTAGAGTTCTTGCTACGTCCACCACCAAAAATACCAAAAAAGTTTCCACTTGAACCTGCTCCTGCTCCTGACATATTTGAAGCTTCAGATTCTTGGGATACTTTATCATAAGTCCAAGCTTCGCCACCACCTTGTGTGCTGGTTACTAAATTTGGAGATCCCAACAGATCTACTACTTGAGATGAGCTCATACCCTCTGAAAGCTGAGATTGAACTTTACCTAATGTAAAATCATTAGATTCAGCAGATGCGGTTGGTGCATTCATAGCACATGAGAATACAAAAAGACTTGATAAAGCTAATACCTGAAAATGTTTCATATTATTCACCTCTATTATTGTTATTTATATATAATTATATACGTTTTATTACGTAAATATGTTTCAATAAAAAATAATTAAAAAAGAATAGAACCACAATAATAACTAATTATAAATATTACTACTAAATTGAGTTAATACAGTCTTGATAAAGGCTCATAATAGACTTGGTATATTCGCCAACTAGTCCATCGCCAATAATATGCCCTTCAATAGATGTAACAGGTATAACATCTCGATTTGCAGAAACAATAAAGGCTTCCTTGCATGTTAAGACTTTTTCAATTGATAGGGGTAATTCTATAACACTTAAATTCTCTTTTCTTAATAATGATAATATTACTAAACGGGTTACACTCTTTAATATTTGTCCATTTGCTGGTGTAGTAGTAATTGTATTATCCTCCATCACACAGAAGAAAGAAAATGTTGTGCCTTCTAACACCATATTATTATGTGTGTAGAGCGCTTCGTCATAGTTTCCGTTACGTACAACAGCATGTTGAGCCTTTAATCCTCCAAAATAGTTAAAAGGCGTCTTTAATTCGCTGTCAGATCTTTCGTATTCAAAAAATCCTAGAGAAATACCTTTTTGATAAGATTGAGAGAATTTCTTAACTGGCGTTATAACAATAAATAAATCAACGGGCATATCAGTAATAAGCCCGGAAGTGTCAGTAGCTTTTGTCCCAGCAAATAAGATCATAAGATTGCATTCTGATTCATCGAAGTTGTTATGATTTAATGTTTCATTGATAATATCATTAACCTCTTCACGAGACTGCTTCACAATCATATTCATCGTTTTTGCGTTTGATAACACCCTATCAAGGTGGTGATCCAAAAAGACAGGTTTTCCTCCATTAACTGTCTTTAGAAAAGTAAATACTTGATACCCTCTAATAACACTTAAGAAATTATCAGAAATACTTAAACTTACCTCACTAGTAGGGATAAACTTGTCTTTTGCGAACGAAATGTTTTTCATAGTTGTCACTTAATTTATCTAAAAATATAATTTATAATGATGTATATTTAAAAATGCATTACAAACTATTTAATATACTTCTACTATGCTTCATTGTACTTAATTGTTCCAAAACAGAAAAAGGAACTCCAGAAATCTCTCAAGAATTTTTGGTTGATAGCTTAAAAGCAACAAACACCTCTTTTGACGAATGGTTTTCAAAAGTTGACGATCAGATTAGCGTAGATGATGATTATTATTTTGAAAAAAATATCTATCAAGTAGTTGACAATGTTTATGTGGCTATTGGGTATGGTTTAGCAAATTCTATTTTAATTGTTGGCGATGGTAGTAACATTGTTATTGATGTTACTGAAAGTGATGTATTGGCAGCAGAAATTCGAGAACGATTCGAAGAAATTTCTGATCAACCAATTGAAGCTATTTTTTATACCCATTCTCATGTAGATCATTGGAGAGGAGCTCTTCCTTTTGTTGATGAAAATACAGAGGTATATGCTCATGAAACCTTCAAAAAAGGCTTTTATGATCAAAACAATTTATTAAAACCTATCTTAACAAAAAGAGGCATGAAACAATTTGGCTTCTTCCTACCTAAAGAACTACAACGAGGACATGGCTTAGGCTTTACTCTTGATTTTGACTTCAAACAACCTCCCGTAGTATACCCTACGGTTTTATTGGAAGGCAAAAAAAATATACTTACCATTGCTGGAGTTACGCTAGAAGTAGTTCACTCTCCAGGTGAAACTGATGATCAAATTATTATCTATTACAAAGACAAAGAAATTGTCTTCTCAGGTGATAATTATTACATGCGCTTTCCGAATCTTTATACAATAAGAGGAACATCATATCGCGATACTTATAAGTGGTATAAATCTGTTGATGAAATGCGTGCATATAATCCAACATATCTTGTCAGTTCGCATGGACCTTTTCTTTCCAATAAAAAGGACGTACAGGATCGCTTAACTATTTATCGTGATGCAATTCAATATGTTCATGATTATGCTATACGAGGAGCAAATAAAGGCAAAACACCAGATGAACTTGTAGAAGAATTTGAATATCCAAAATTCTTTAAGGAGAATTTTGATTTACGTGAGCAGTATGGTAAAGTTTCTTGGAGTATTCGAAATGTATATAACGGATATTTAGGATTCTTCGACGGTAAAGCAGTAAATTTAGAACCTCTATCTACAAAAGTACGTAGCAAAAATATTTTTAAAATCATTGGAAGTAAAGATAACTTATTAACACTAATCAATGAAGCATTGGAAAATAAAGAATTTCAATGGGCTGCAGAATTATGTCAAATTGGAACAATTAATTTTCCAAACGACAATGAAATTAGAAACCTTTATTCATTATCTCTTGAAGAGCTTTCGAAGGAAGAAACTAACCCTATTGCAAGAAATTATTATCTATCAGAAGCTTATGAAATTAATGAACGAATTATACCTGATTTAACTTTCAGTCTAACAGAAGATCAAATCCGTCAAATTCCTATAGAGACTATTTTTGAAGCAATGCCACCAAGATTAAATCCCGTGAAAGCTAATAATAAATTTATAACCGTTGGATTTAATATGAGCGATACTGGTGAAAAATTTGGTATCATAATTCGCAACAATATCGCTGAAATTGTTCATTATATACCAGAGAATGCTGAAATCATTGTTACTGTTGAAACATCAACATGGAAAGGTCTTATTATGGGAATTACAGATGCTAAAAGCGCAATAACTTCCGGAAAATTGAGTGTGTCTGGAAATTATTTAAAATTTATCCAGTTTTCTACTATGTTTGAAAAAGATTAACTAGTAATCAATTAACGTAATCACTTCGCCATACTTCTCTGCAAGTTTTTTAGATCCACCTAAATGTGGCAGATCAATCAAACATAATGTATGAATATCAGTTGCACCTAATTCTTTACACAAATCAGCTGTTGCTGTTGCGGTACCACCGGTAGCAATCAAGTCATCTACTACTAGAATTCTATCTCCAGGACTAATTGCATCTTTATGAATATGAACACTATTTGTTCCATATTCTAATGTGAAATGCTTCTCTGCAGCTTCTCTAGGGAGCTTACCCGGCTTTCTTGCTAGAACAAATGACTTAGATAGTGCATAAGCGATTGGTGCTGACCAGAAGAAACCTCTAGATTCTACGCCAACTACTTTGTCAAATTCTAAATGAGCAATCCTCTCAAGCATAAGATCTACTGTAGCTTTAAATGCCGTAGGATCTTCCAATAACGTTGTGATATCTTTAAATACTATCCCTTCGATAGGATAGTCTTTAACTATAGTAATTGTCTTTTTTATATCGTCAATATGCATAATAATTGAGACAAGTATAATACAATTTACCTTCATTTCAAATAAATGAAAATCTAGTATTAAATCTCAATTACAATTCTTTTAAAACGATAGTAGGTAAAGGAAGCTTTACAATATTAATTTATACTACTAGATTAGTAGTAAGATTTAATACCAATTAAATAATATTAATTTTGTGATTATGGTTAATGCGCTCAGGAGGCAAATTTGGCACTTAAGACGAAAAAAGATTTCGCACAACAAGCATCAAATGTATTCGAAGCTATGACTCAAAGCTTCAATGATAAGGAAAAATCTCATCTTATAAAATTTTTTCTAGGTACTATTACATCAAGAATTGCAACAACATTTATTATGTCTCACTACTTGTCTGAAAAAAAAATAACTCCCTCCAAACTTTATAATCAACTAAGTCCAATGTATGGATCAAAGTCATCTTTTGTTAATTATGTTGCTTTAGGAAAAAAACGAGAATATTTATATCTACAACATGATGAAGACGATAAGAGAATAAAATATCTTTATCCTTCAGCAGAATTTATAAAGGTGTGGTGTATTTTTCTTGCAAAAACAAAAGGTGTAGACCTCTCCTCTACTATAGATTGGAATTCAATAATAAAAAAAGCAACTCAAGTTTCTTCTGCCTTAAAATAGTCCTACTTAAAAACTATAGCCGAGATCTATGAATAAGTTATTGAACTTTCCTCCATCATGATCTTTTAATCCATGATATAAGCCAGCGTTCATACTAATGTTTTCACTAATTGAGTAGCCAGCACCAAGAATAATTCCAAAATCATTTCCAACAATAGATCCAAAATCAGCTTCTTGGTCCTGAGTAATATCAATACCCATAATTTTGATTTTATCGTCTAGATGAATTCCAACCATAGGACCAATCCACAAATTAAACTTATCTGACATAGCATAATTTGCTGATGCCCATAAATCAAGATAGGTGATTAGTATATCAACTGAAAGATCTACAGTTTCTCCATCTGGAAATTCAAGATCAGCTGTGGTTTTAGTTCCTCGATGTCCTAATTCGGCACCAACAGTTATTGGCAACGAACCAATTTTCCAGTCCGTATTTTTCCATATTCCAATATAAAATGATCCCAACCTCTCAGTTTCAAACATTTCAAGCTCTTCATCAGACGCATCGTCTTCTATTCCTGAAATTTGCATGGACTGATATCCACCATAGACTCCCCATCCAGATTTTGACGAAGCTACCTGTTCAACTTCTTGTGCGATTACTGTTGATGAAATCATAAATAAAAATGCTAATAAATATCTCACAGTTAGTTCCTTTCGTTTGTAATATTATATTTCTCACAAAGACCTGATAAAAATCCCCATAACACATGCGCTGTAGACATTCCGGCCTCTTCTGCGAGCTTTCTGTCATCATCGGATAGTTGATTCATTAGCATAGCACTTTGCTCACGATGCTCTACATCAGCATCTTTATGTACTACGAAATATTCTAATCCTTTATCAGATGAAACATCATAGTGATCTATTAATCCTTTAATCTTAGTATCTGCAATCTCAGGCACTTGACGTTCATAGGCATATAAAGCGCCTAACCCTTCTGCATAACTAGATCTAGCAAGCCTAAAGAAGTTTGCAATCATATCTTCTGTATATCCTGCTTGTTTAATTGTTTCAAGCTCAGATGCGCTCGCTCCTACTTCTAGAGCAAATTGTTTCCATAGCATTGGATGATCTTTCTCAAAATCTTCTTCATCACTCAAATTATCTAATAAAATTTTACGCTGCTCAATGTCTTCACACAATGAATGTGTTGCACTGATATAACGTGGAAATGCTTTAATGTGCTGATAATACTGCTCAGCATAATCTTGTAAAATTTCTTGTGTTAATTCTCCGTTATTCCATGCTACATAAAATGGATGTTTTAATAGATGAAATTTATCGAGTTTATCGTCTAATTGCTTTAGATACATAAAATTATATCTCCTTAGTTGATTAATTTTTAGTTGGCTACCTAAATAGAATCTATAGATTATTGTTCAGCTATAGCAAGAATAATTCTGCAAGTTTAAGATAAATAAAAACTGTCTAGTCATCCATAGCAATATTAAATGCCATAAATACGACAAATATAATGCACAGAAATAGCATAGGTATTTCTATCGGATGCTGTAATGTAAAGGGACCCCAAGTAATCATGATTTCTCATTTAATTGAGATCTAACACCTAATATGCCAAATGTTGGTGCCCATAGACCAACAAAAACTCCAACTTGACGTGCGTCAGCAGAATTTTCATATCCAGCAATATTTAAAAATAATAGTACTGCCATTAGTATTGAAATTATCATCATTAAATACCATGTATTTGAATTCATTTTTTACCCCTTAATTAATTTTTAAATAATACTCGTTACTTTTAAGATAAATGCTATAATAATTAGGAGGATAACAAATTTTGTATCAAGACAAAAACTCACAAATTTAGCAATCATATCGTTCATTAGTTAACACCTCCATTTAATAGCATATATACAATAATGAGAGTGAAAAATACAGCAAGAATACCTCCAAAAACTGTATCAAGAATTGACATTAATTTATTAGCTAAGATATTTACTTTATTTAACATTTATCCCCATTAATTGTTCCAAATCTTAACAAAGAATTTTAAATAATCAAATTAGTATTAAAGTTTAATACTATTAATTAATTGAACAGTCGATGACAATCTTTCTAAAAATATCTCTATCTTCGTCATCTTTAGTTGTCCATTCAGTAAGTGTAACATCTATACAGGAAGCTAAAATATCATTTTCATAGGTTGCTACTCTAGATAATTCTTTCCATTGATAGTCATTCGAATAACTACTTGCAGACTCTACAGTGTCGCACTCACATTGAAGTTCATCAATTGCATTACTTATAGCATTGCTACCACTGCAGTTGAGAATAATAAGAACCAATAATGATATTAGTATTTTTTTCATAAGTTGTGGGCGATGAGAGATTCGAACTCCCGACCCTCTACATGTCGAGCAGATGCTCTAACCAACTGAGCTAATCGCCCCAATTTTCAAACTATAGCTTAACCTGTAACTTTTACAATCAACTTGTCAAACCATTTATCCGATAATATACTTCTCATTGTTAAAAGTATCCAGCTATATGCACCAGCTGAATACCTTGTTTTAGGATTTTTAGCACTTATTGATTTTTCAATGACTTTCGCTATTACTATTGGATCAGAATAATCGTCAAAGCTACTTTCATCTGAATCATCTGGAGAGCCATAGAAATTTTTATACTCCGAGTTTTTACTATATTTTTTAAAATATTTTGCTGAATAATTACCGATGTTTGTTTTGATCATGCCTGGCTCAATGATTACCACATCTATTCCAAATTGTTTCACTTCCAATCTAAGTACATCAGACCAACCTTCAAGAGCATGTTTGGATGCAACGTACCATCCATAAAGAGGATTATATGCTTTACCTAATACTGAAGAAATATTGATAATAGTTCCACTTCCTTGAGCTCGCATGTGCGGCAACACTGCTTTAACAGTTCTACCAATACCAAATAAATTTACTTCAAACTGATACATCGCATCCTCCATTGATACATCTTCAATAGCACTGCCTACAGCAATTCCAGCATTGTTCACTAGTACGTCTATTCTACCCTGTTCCGCAATTATTCTTGCAATAGCATTGTCAACATGTTCCTGATTTGTAACATCCATCTCAAGTGCTATGCCACCAATATCATTTAAATAGAGATTTTCATCTACTAAAATATCTCCACCATATACAATATGACCTTTATCTAATAAATATTCAGCGGTAGATCTACCGATTCCATATGCAGTTCCAGTAATCAGTATAACCTTAGGGGTATTTGCAAATATGAATCCTGTCATTAAAAATGATAATAATATCTTTTTAAGCATTAGAAGCTCCTTTATTTATTTTTTGAATTAATTACAAGCCAAGCGAAAAAATGCATGACCTTATTTAATGTTTTTTCAAACATCTTTCGAATGCCAATATGCCAATCCAATAAA
>ENA-OSJC01000498-OSJC01000498.1-marine-metagenome-genome-assembly--contig:-NODE-498-length-38100-cov-10.635431_pt1 | contig 38100 bp, 57 predicted proteins | sample MGYA00237885_ERZ534234 | MGnify/ENA primary metagenome ERZ534234 (study PRJEB26413, sample SAMN06343907) | marine metagenome | isolation source: coastal waters | place: Atlantic Ocean: West Antarctic... | reverse complement strand
CCTGATAATACTATATTAGTACATAGAAAAAAAGAATCCAATACTCTATACACTATTAATGCCCTTAATGAATTAATTAAAAAGTTAAATGGTGGTGTTGTAGATACTAGTTATCAAGTAGATTGGCAACATTATAAAAATTGTATACTGTTAACACAGCATAACGATTTAAATCAACTAAATACAAAAATACATAAGATAATTGACCTATAATTTGGATACCCGAATTATTGTTTGTATATTGATGTATTAGAATAAATAAATGTTATAAATAAAAATAGTTATTATGGACTTAGAAGCACTTAAGAATAAGTTGGATGGACTCCAACAAAAAACCAATGTAGGACAAAAACGAGATTATAGTTTAACTTTTTGGAAACCCTCACTTGGAAAACAACAAATTAGAATAGTACCATCTGTACTTACCCCTAAAAATCCCTTTACCGAACTTAAATTTTATTACGGAATTACAAATAAAGTAATGATTTCACCCTTAAATTATGGTGATAAAGATCCCATTGCATTATTTGCCACTAAACTTAGATCTGAATATAATAAAGAAAATTATATGCTAGCTAAGAAATTAGATGCTAAAAACCGTATTTTTGTTCCTGTAGTTGTAAGAGGCGAGGAAGAAAAAGGAGTTAGATTATGGCAATTCGGAAAACAAGTATATGAGGAATTACTTTCACTTGCTGTTGATGAAGAAATTGGTGATTATACCGATATTGTAAATGGTAGAGATATGACTGTTGAAACAGTTGGACCTGAGTCTACTGGTACACCTTATAATAAATCATCTATTAGAGTTAAGATGAAGGAATCTGCACTTAGTACTAAAGCTGATGAAGTAACACTTTGGACAACTGAACAACCAGATCCAAATGCTGAATTTAAGAAATTTACATTTGATGAAATGAAATCTGCTTTGGAAAAATGGTTAGCACCCGAGGAAGACAATGAAGATTCTATTATTTCTGAGCCTGCTGTTGGGTTTGATGTGGATGAACCTAAATTAAAGTTTAATGTTGATACTTCCAATATCAAGAAAAATAAATCGGATCAATTTGATTCATTATTTGATGAAAAACCAAGTGGGACACATGACTTACCTTGGAAAGATTAATGGCTAAAAAGAAAGCAAAATCTTTATCTGAAGCAGTATCTGCTGAGGTAAGGAGCAGTTTCGATCTAAACAAATTTAAAAATAAAAAAGGTTTAGATAAAAATGTAAAGTTTAAGGATCAAGAGTGGATCCCATTGTCAAAAGCATTCCAAGATGTTACTTCTATACCTGGTATTCCTATGGGTCACATTGTGATTTTAAGGGGTCATTCAGATACAGGCAAAACAACAGCCTTAATTGAAGCAGCAGTATCAGCACAAAAAAGAAAGATACTACCTGTATTTATTATTACTGAGATGAAATGGAATTGGGAACATGCTACCCAAATGGGCTTAGATATTGATATTGAGAGAGATCCTGATACTAATGAAATACTTGACTATAATGGTAATTTCATTTATGTAGATAGAGAAACACTTCATACAATAGAGGATGTTGCTGCATTTATTTTAGATTTAATAGATGAGCAGAAAAAAGGTAATTTACCTTATGATTTATTATTCCTATGGGATTCAATAGGATCAGTACCTTGTGAACTATCAGTACGTTCTAATAAGAACAATAATGAATGGAATGCAGGTGCTATGTCTACTCAATTTGGTAATAGTGTAAATCAAAGAATTACATTATCACGTAAAGAATCATCTGTTTATACTAACACATTAGTTTGTATTAATAAAGTATGGACTGCTAAAGCTGAATCACCTATGGGTAAACCAAAGTTGATGAATAAAGGTGGATTTGCTATGTGGTTTGATTCTACATTTGTAGTAACATTTGGTAATATATCTAATGCTGGAACTTCTAAGATTAAAGCTATTAAGGAAGGTAAACAAGTCGAATTTGCTAAAAGGGTAAACCTGCAGATTGATAAAAATCACATTAATGGTATGACTACTAGAGGTAAAATTATAATGACACCTCATGGGTTTATTAATGATGATGAAAAGGAACTTAAGGATTATAAATCCTCACATGCTGAAGAATGGAGTGCTATATTAGGTGGTACCGATTTTGATGTTGTAGAAGAAAGTTACGTCCCTACTGATACAGTCCAGTTTATAGCAGAACCCGAATAAACATGAAGCATAAAGAACTATTTAAGTTACTGGACGAAGTCCAGGAACAAGGGGAAGCACCTACCCAAAATAAACATGATAAAGTATTGTTAATAGATGGATTAAATCTATTCTTTAGAAACTTTGCTATGATGAATATGGTTAATCCCGATGGAGTCCACATTGGGGGGTTAGGTGGTTCTCTACGTTCTTTAGGTGCTTTAATCAGACAAATTCAACCTACTGCTGTGTATATGGTATTTGACGGTGCGGGTTCTTCTAATAATAGGAAGAATCTGCTCCCCGAATATAAATCCGGTAGAAATGTCTCAAGAGTTACTAATTGGGAAGTGTTTGAGGATATAGGAGACGAACATGACTCAAAAATTGACCAGATAGTGCGTCTTATCCAGTATTTAAAAATGTTACCCGTTAAAACCACCCTAATCGACAAAGTGGAAGCAGATGACGTTATAGCCGTGTTAGCTACTAAATTAGTAGAAAAGCATGATTCTACTTGTTTTATAGTATCTAGTGATAAAGACTTTGTACAACTAGTAACTGATAAAATTATATTATATAGGCCAATGGAAAAAGAATATTACACACCATCAACTGTAAAAAGTAAATTTGGGGTGCTATGTTATAATTTTATTCTATATAAAGTCTTATTAGGTGATAATTCAGATAAAGTACCAGGTGTTAAAGGGTTAGGAGAAAAAGGATTATTTAAACGGTTTCCTGAATTAGCAACTGAAGAATTAACATTAAATGACATTTTTGACATATCTGCTAGGAAATACAAGGAGCATGTTGTATATTCACGGATAGTTCAAGAAAGAAAAAGATTAGAAAATAATTATAAAATTATGGATCTAAGTATTCCTATGATTGATGATAAAGAAAAACAATTTCTTAATGATTTAATAGAGGAAGATTTCCCTGATTTAAATACTGAATTATTTACCCAATTATATAATGAAGATCAATTAGGAGGAATGATCAGAAATTTAGAAAATTGGGTAAAAGATAATTTTGAACATTTTAAAGGTTATAAATAAATGACGCTCAATAGCTTAACATCTTACGGCAAGGAATTTCAAATTAAAGTTATATCTTCTTTACTAACACATAAAGAGTTTTTAACTAATGTTAATGATATTATAAGTGATGAGGACTTTGAATCATCATCCCACAAGTGGATAATCAAAGAAATTATAAGGTACTATGAAAAATACCACACAGTACCTACTTTAGATATTTTAAAGGCTGAATTACAAAAAATAGATAATGATGTTTTACAAATTTCCATTAAAGACCAACTAAAACAAGCATATGTAAGTTCAGATGAAGATTTAGAATATGTACAAGAGGAGTTTACAAACTTTTGTAGAAACCAACAACTAAAAAAAGCATTAATGTCTTCAGTTGATTTATTAAAAGCCGGAGATTATGATTCAATTAAAATAATGATTGAAAATGCCTTAAAGGCTGGACATGATAAACATATAGGACATGAATACATTAAAGATATTGAAGAACGTTACAGAAAAGATTCAAGAACAACTATTGAAACACCTTGGAATAAAATCAATACTATATTACAGGGAGGGCTTGGAAATGGAGATTTTGGTCTTATATTTGGTAGCCCTGGAGGTGGTAAATCTTGGTCATTAGTAGCCATAGGGGGGTATGCTGTTAGAATGGGTTATAATGTATTACATTACACCTTAGAATTAGGAGAGGAATATGTTGGGAGAAGGTATGATGCCTTCTTTACTAATATATCAGTTAGTGATTCTATTCCTCTAAAGAAAAAAGCAGAAGAAATTGTCCCTAGTTTACCTGGTAGATTAATTATTAAAGAATTTCCAACGGGAAGAGCAACAATATCTACAATAGAATCTCATATTAATAAAGTTGAGGGGTTGGGAATTAAGGCAGATTTAATAATTATTGATTATGTTGATCTTCTTACATCAAAAAGGCAAAATAGAGAGCGTAAGGATGAAATTGATGATATTTATATTAGCACAAAAGGACTAGCTAGACAATTGGACATTCCTATATGGTCTGTTTCACAAGTTAATCGTGCAGGGGCACATGATGATATAATAGAGGGTGATAAAGCAGCTGGGTCTTATGACAAGATGATGATTACCGACTTTTGTATGTCTTTGTCCAGAAAAAAAGAAGATAAAGTAAATGGAACTGGAAGATTTCACATTATGAAAAATAGATATGGAATAGATGGTGTTACATTTGGTGTTAAAGCCGATACTAATACAGGACATTTTGAAGTATTTGATTATAATGTAGATTTTGAAGAAGAAAAATTGGCCCCCAATACTCGATCTAATTCTTTTGATCAAACTGATAAACATGAAAAATCAAAATTATCAGAACAATATTTTCAAACTCAACAGTAAATTTTATAAAAAATGGCAAAAACATCATTATTACAAGAAAGAATAGTTTACAAACCCTTTGAATACCCAGAAGCTAATGACTACTGGTTAAAACAACAACAAGCACATTGGTTGCATACTGAAGTTCCAATGATGTCAGATATTAATGATTGGAAACAAAACTTAGATAAAAATGAAAAAAATATAATAGGTTCTATATTAAAAGGTTTTGCTCAAACTGAAACTGTAGTAAATGATTATTGGTCAACCTTAGTTACAAAATGGTTTAGAAAACCTGAGGTAATCGCTATGGCGGTAACATTTGGTGCCTTTGAAACTATTCATGCTGAAGCTTATTCTTTATTAAATGAAGAATTAGGGTTAGATAATTTTAGTGAGTTTATGGAAGATGAAGCAACTATGGCTAAAATAGATGCATTAATGAAAATTAGAGATTCACACGATGGTACACCTGATTGGAGTGAAAGAGCTAAATCCTTAGCTATATTCTCAGCTTTTACTGAGGGTGTTAATCTATTTTCTTCATTTGCTATTTTACTTTCTTTTAAACTAAGAAACTTACTTAAAGGGGTGGGTCAAATAGTTGAGTGGAGTATTAGAGATGAATCTTTACATTCAGAAGCAGGGTGTTGGTTATTTAGAACCTTATTAGAAGAGCATCCGGAACTAAATACTCCAGAATTAAAAACACAAATTGAAGATGCCGCCTATTTATCTTTAAAACTAGAATTAGATTTTATAGATAAAGTTTATGAAATGGGAGATTTAGAGGGGTGTTCTAAATACGATTTAGTATCTTTTATTAAACATAGGGTAAATACTAAAATGGCTGATTTAGGATATGAGTCTATTGTAAATGGTATTGATAAAGAATCTATACAAAGAATGAGTTGGTTTGATAACTTATCTGGAGGTAAACAACATACTGATTTTTTTGCAAATAGAGTAACTAATTATAGCAAAGGTGTCCAAAATTGGGATGCCTCCGATATTTTTTAAATTATTAAATTATGGATTCAAGTGATAAAATAGATAAGGGATTAGAAAATCTTGACTGGCATTTTGATATGGTTTTTTATGATGGTATTAAACAATTAGCTAATAATACGGAAGCAAGAATAGACTATATTTTTACTGATGAAATAACATTAAAGGATAAAATTAAAGATTTAAATGAGTTAATCCAATGGGGAGAAGATAAAGAAATGTATAAAGAATGTCAAATACTGTTGGACATGAAAAAAGAAATAATATTAAATCAATAAAAATAATATAAATGGAAAACAACGCACTACAAGCAGATTATACAAATTGGGAAAAAGGTAAAGATTACCCCGAATGGATGGACGAGATTTCACTTGCCACCATTAGTAAAGGATATCTACTTCCTGGTGAAAATGTAAAATCTGCTTATAAAAGAGTTGCAAAAGCATCAGCTTCTAGACTTAAAAAACCTGAATTAGAAAATAGATTTTTTAAATATATTTGGAACGGTTGGATAGGTTTAGCTTCACCTGTTATATCAAATATGGGAACTGACAGAGGTTTGCCTATTAGTTGCTTCGGTGTAGATACGCCCGATTCAATACGTGGTATCGGTTTAACTAACGCGGAACTAATGAAACTCACATCCTCTGGTGGTGGAGTAGGTATTAGCGTATCTCGCATTAGACCACGTGGAACAGAAATAACAGGAAACGGTAAATCTGAAGGTGTAGTCCCATGGTGTAAGATTTATGATTCAGCTATTATAGCTACTAACCAAGGAAATGTAAGAAGAGGAGCAGCTTCAGTTAATCTTGATATTGAACATGATGATATTGATGAGTTTTTAGAAATTAGAAGACCTAAAGGAGATCCTAACCGACAGTGTCTTAATTTACATCAATGTGTTGTTGTAGGAGATGATTTTATGAAAAAACTAGAAGTAAGAGATCAACCTTCTATGGAAAAATGGGCTAAGGTTCTTAAGTCAAGAATGGAAACTGGTGAGCCTTACATTATGTTTAAGGATACAGTAAATAAAAACAATCCTATTGCATATAGAATGAACAATCTAGAGGTAACAATGACTAATATTTGTTCGGAAATAACATTATTTACAGATGAAGAACATTCATTTATTTGTTGTTTATCTTCCCTTAATTTAGCTAAATGGGATGAGTATAAAGATACAGATTGTATTCAAACTGCTATTTGGTTCTTAGATGGCGTTATGGAAGAATTTATACAAAAGTCTAATGGTACTGATTCACTATTAAGAACTCATAATCATGCTAGAAAGGGTAGAGCATTAGGTTTAGGTGTAATGGGTTGGCATACATACTTACAACAGAAAAACTTACCATTTACTTCTATAGCTTCTACAGTTCATACTAGAAATATTTTTAGTAAAATACGATCCGAAGCTGAATCTGCTTCTATGGATTTAGCAGCAGAATATGGTGAACCATTATGGTGTAAGGGTACAGGAATGAGGAATACTCATCTATTAGCTGTAGCACCTACAGTATCTAATTCTGTAATTTGTGGAGGTATAAGTGCTGGCATTGAACCCTTACCTGCTAATATTTACACCTTTAATGGTGCTAAAGGAACATTTATTAGAAAAAATAAGATTCTTAAAGAACTATTAGAATCTAAGGGTGAAGATAAAGAAAAATGGTGGAACCAAATTTTACAAGAAGGTGGTAGTGTAATGGGATTACCAGATTCCGTATTAACACTAGAGGAAAAAACCATATTTTTAACTTTTTCTGAAGTAAACCAATTAGAATTAGTTAAACAAGCAGCAGAAAGACAAAAATACATTGATCAAACTCAATCTTTAAATTTAAGTTTTGACCCTAATGATTCTCCTAAATGGATAAACCAAGTTCACATGGAAGGATTTAAGTTAGGTATTAAAACATTTTATTATTTAAGAACCGATTCTGTTATTAAGGGAGATTTAGGTTCACGCATTGCTGATTGCATTAGTTGTGATGGTTAAAAAAATATTTAATATTTATAAACAAAACGATAATATGGCAAAAGAATTAGGAGGAGAAACTAACATGGGGGTTGACGTAGACGGAGATGGTAAGCCTGATTTTCACTTAACACTAAAATCAATAGGTTTAATCATTGCGGCATTCTTTACATTAGGGGGAATATATTTTAAACTACAATCAGATATTGAAGATGCTAAACTATTACCACCAGCTTCTATAGATAGAACTGAGTATGATCTAAAAGAACAATGGTTTGAAGAGCATATCAAAGATCTAGAAGAAGATGTTAAATCTCTACAAGATCACATAGAAAAATTAACTGAAAAAGTCGCTAATAAAAAAGATAGATAAAATTTAGTAGATGTTTTATTAAAATTGTTATATTATGTTTAAATATTTAAATAATAAGTGGATGGCGTTTAAAAACATTTTTAAAGATGAAAATGATATTAATGAAAAATCCATAGTAGGATTTGGTTCATTTTTAGTAATGGTAGTATTTGCTGTTGCTGATTTAGTAACTGGGTATATAGGTAAGGATCTTGTAATTAATGAGTTTATTTATAATTCATTTGTAATCATTACTTTAGGATCCTTTGGTATAGCTGAAGCAGGAAAAATATTTGGAAAAAAAGATTAAATTATGCCAATACAACCAAAAGGAATAATAGTCCACTCTATGGCTGAGTTTTTAAAAATGCCTGAGGGGCCTATGAAAGCACATGATTTTATTAAATCTATTAATTTATCAGTACATGGGTACATTCATCCTGATGGTGAATATGAAAAAATGGTAGAAACACCTGGTAGAGCATCTCATGCTGGTAAATCAATACATGGGGGATTAGTAGGTTTAAATTCCCATTTTTTAGGATTTGAAATCCTTGTCCCTGGAGAACATGATTGGGGTACTTTTTCTAAAGCTATAGAAACTAAAGGTACGTATACTGATGGACAATTTGATACCGCTGTAGATGTGTGTAAATGGTGGATAAAAGAGTATAATATTCCATTAGACAATGTTGTTCGACACTCAGATGTATCTGGAGATGATGTTAGAGGAAAAGGTAAGGGAAAAACAGACCCAGGTAGTGCCTTTGATTGGGATGCTTTTAAATCTGCCTTAGTAGTATAATAAAAATACTTTTGTGAAAAGATTAAAAGCTAATATTTTTCCTTTTATTATAGCACTTTCTGCTTTATCAGTTAGCGCATCAGCTGCTTTTTATTCAGTAAGTGGTTTATCCAAATTATTTGCCGGTGCTTCTTTTGAAGTAATCATAATGGCAGGTTCTCTTGAAATTTCTAAACTTGTTATTGCTTCTTTACTTTATCAATATTGGGGTACTATAAATAAGTGGCTTAAAGCTTACTTAATATTAGCTTCTGTAATATTAGTGTTAATTACTAGTATGGGTATTTATGGCTTTTTAAGCGCTGCATATCAAGATACTTATAGAAATCTATCAGTTAAAGAAAATAAAATATCCTTCTTAACTCAAAAGAAAGACTTTTATGAAAGTGATGTTTTAAGGTATGATACAGAACTTAATAGAATATCAGAAAACATTTCAATTTTATCTAATGCTAAATCTACAGGTATACAAGTAAGAGATACTTCAGTAGCTAGTGGATTTAGAAACACTATTTCTACAACTGAACTTAGGTTATCACAAAAAAGAATATCTGTAGAAGAAGAAAATAGAAAAATTACACAATCTAAACGAGAAATAGTAGCTGATAGTCTTCAAAAATATCAACTTAAAATTCTTACTTTAGAAAATGATAGTGAATCAACAGGGGAATTAGGCCCATTACAATATTTATCCGGATTAACTGAAATATCTATGGATAAGATAATAAATATTCTATTATTAGTAATTATATTTGTATTTGATCCTTTAGCTTTATCTTTAGTAGTAGCTGCTAATTTTGCTTTTGAACAAGCTAATCCTAAAAAAAAATATAAGGAAAACATATATGGTGAGATAGAGGAAGAGAAATTAATTTATACTGAAAAAGCAATAATAGAAATAGATGTAGAAAAGGATGTTAACTTAACTAATATTAAAAAAAATAAAATTGAAGAAGAAGAAAATATTATAGTTGAAAAAAACAAACTCAGAAATGCAAATGATATCCAATTAGAAATAGATAAAACAAAATCAGAATATGATAATTTAGGAAAATATACCTCTAATGATCATAAAAAAAGAGGAATGGAAAATGATATTCAACGATTAAAAAAAGAATTAAATGAACTTAATGATGATGACACTATAACTTATTAAATTATGAAAAAAACAATAATAACAGCACTTATTTTACTTGCAATATCAATTGGGGTATACATTATCCAAATTACGGTTGGGTTTCCACCTTCAGATGCCACTGGGTCTGCAATAAAAGGAGTTCAAAAGGCAAATAAATATAAAATTGAAGATGATACCGAAGTAGAGCTTGTTGGAGAGAAATTTCAAATGTTTCTTCAAAACGATGACATTCAAGATATATTACAAGATAAAAATGTTAATGAATTTATTAATATTGTAGCTGAAGCTGGATTAGATACAACAAAATTAGGAGATTATAAAGGATTAGTTAAGAATAAAGAATTTATTAAATTATATAATACTAATACTTTCTCTACTTTAGCTAAATTTGCAAAATAATTTGGAAAACTGAATTATTGTTCGTATATTTACGGCATATCAAAAATAAATAAAGGTAAAAAGTTATGAAATTAATTACAGACAAACAAGAACTAGAATTATTTAGATCTAAAGTCCTAAAAAGAGAAGTAGATTGGGATGGATATGAGGGTTATGCCTTATCTTATAATCCTGATAGTTATACTTACAGTTTTGAAACTACATATGTAAGTTATTGGGATCAAGAATCAATGTCAAGATTAGACAAGAGGGTTATTGAGTTTAATAAGGAAAGTAAGTATGAGATTGAAATAACAGGTTTTGATAATTATGAAAGTGAAGAAGATAAATCATGGCCCGCAACATTTTTCTTTAAATTAAAGGGTTAATATGTACTATAACCCTATCTTTGATTTAAAAACTATTGACAAAGAACTATCTAAACTTCAAAAAATTAATTACAATAAGTTTAGGTGGTGGAGAGGATGGCAAGAATACCATACACCTCTCCCTAACAAAGCACCATTTATTGATAAAATTCTTAATGGCGATTTTAATCCATCACAATATCTTTGGCAGGTTGAAAAAACTGAACATGAACTGAATACTATATGGTCAACAAGCAAAAATGATATGTCAATGTTCCTTGAAAATACATCAGTTCAACGTGCTCGTAGAAAACGTTTATTAGATGATTTTGAAAAAGAGGAGTTTGAACGTATGTTTAACTTGTATGAACACTTTTTTAAATATTTTGATATAGATAGGGATCAACTAGAGGAAGAAATGTTAGAATGTAGTGGAGAACTAAAGGATCTTTATTATATTATATCAGGTAAATACACCCATCAAAAAAGAAAATCAAAACGAGGCAGACCTAAGAAATATGAAGATTAACCATGAAGTACCTAGAGCTTTACTTTCATTATCAGAAAAATTTAATAACTATGACTTTGTATTACCTCATTTATTAGATGAAGATGATGAATATAAACAATATTTTTTAGAAGCTAAACGTAAAGGACGTTATTTAATAATGGATAACAGCCTTCATGAGTTAGGTCATGCATATGATTCAAAACGTTTATTATACTGGATAGAACAACTAGAGCCTGATGAGTTTATAGTACCAGATGTATGGGAAAAGATGCATGAAACTTGTGCAAAAGCAAAACATTGGAAACAATATACTTACCCTGATAATACAACTTTAGTAGCAGTAGTTCAAGCTAAATCTTATGGAGAGGCCGTTAATTGTTATTATAACTTAGAAAGTCTTGGATATAAGAAATTAGCATTTTCATATGGAGCAAATTATTATAATGAGGTTTCAAATCATCCAAATAAAGATTTAGGTAAGGCATTAGGTAGGAGAGAAGTAATAAGTAAAATGTATCAAACAGGAATAATAAAAGATAATTCTAGAATACATTTGTTAGGTTGTGCAGTTCCACAGGAATTTCATTGGTATAATACATTTACATTTATTGAATCACTTGATACATCTAATCCTATAATGGCTGCTTTAGAAGGAATTAAATATAATGAAGAGGGATTGGAAGAAAAACCTAAAGCAAACATGAACGATCATTTTGATATTACAATAGATAATATTAACTTGGAGTTATTAGAACATAACATTAAAACATTTAGAACAATAAACGGATTTAGTCCCTATCCGAAAGAACATACTGGGACACTTTAAATTTTATAAAAATGTCTAAAAACAATTGTGTAGTATCGTTAAGTGGTGGAATGGATTCATCCACATTATTATTAAGAGCAATATTAGAATATAAATTCGTAACAGGAATTTCTTTTGATTATGGTCAAAAACATAGAGTTGAGTTGGATAGGGCTCAATCTTTAGTTAATTATCTATCGGAAAATGGAATTATAGTAAATTATCGTCAAATAAAACTAGATGGCTTAACAGATTTACTTAACTCGGCTTTAGTTACAGGTGGAAAAGATGTTCCTGAGGGACATTATGAGAATGAGAATATGAAAGAAACTGTCGTTCCTAATAGGAATAAGATGTTTGCTTCTATTACTCAAGCAGTTGCTTTATCTGTTGCAAATAGAACAGAAAAAAATTGTGATATAGCCTTAGGAATTCATGCTGGCGACCATGCTATTTATCCAGACTGTAGACAAGAATTTAGAGATGCGGATGATGCAGCTTTTAGAATAGGTAACTGGGATGCTGAAAGAGTAGATTATTTTACCCCCTATTTAGAAACAGATAAACTAGGTATCTTAAAGGATGGATTAGGGTTATGTGGAGAATTACAACTTGATTTTGACGAGGTTTATAAGAGAACAAACACTTCTTATAAACCATACCCTAGTGGAAATAGTGATTACAAATCAGCTTCATCAGTAGAACGTATTGAAGCATTTATTAATTTAGGTAGAAAAGACCCAGTTCAATATGAAGATGAAAGTGGTCTAGTAGATTGGGAAGTAGCAAAAGCTTCAGTATTAAAAGTTTTAGCTGAAAATCAAACTGCTGCAGTTGTAAGTGAAGACTAAATAGTATTGACCCATGGTGTAACTGGCAACACGTCTGATTTTGGTTCAGAAGAGTCTAGGTTCGAGCCCTAGTGGGTCAACAATAAATTTAGAGTAATTATGAAATTAGGAGATATTATTTACTACTTTACTAAATATACGGGTATAAAATTTTTAGTTGAATATCTTAGTAGATTATTTGGGAAAGATTGTGGTTGTGAAAAAAGAAGAGAAAAATTAAATAAAAAAACATGGTGGATATAAAAAAACAAGAGTTACCTGATGCTAAAAAGCATCAAATAATTTCATTTGTAAAATCAGGTATTAGAATTTTAGGTTATCTATTTTTATGGTTTAATTTGGATGTTGCAATTATTTTACTTATATTGAGTGAAATGGTAGGTGTAATAGAAGAATTAGTATAATGAGAGATAAAAAAATTTATGATTGGTATATTGTTGTAAATAAAGAAGGAAAAGCATTTACTGGGCTAGCATATAGAGAGTATTTATATTCCGACAATTGGGATGAGGCTAAACCACTTAAAAAAGAAAATACATCAATACTACTAAGACAGCCTGGAACTGAACTTATTAAAACAAATGAATTTGGTCAATATGTATAGTAATCAAAAAATAAAATAATATGAAAAAAATATTATATTTTACAGCTTCTTGGTGTGCACCTTGTAAGCAATTAAGCCCAACAATGTCAGGACTTATAAGTAAAGGCATGAATGTTCAAAAAATTGATGTAGATAATGATACTCAATTTTCTGCTAAATATGGAATACGAAGTGTACCAACTTTACTTTTGGTAGATGAAAATGGTAATGCTTCAGGAAGATTAACAGGTAATAGAAGTGAACAAGAAATATTAAATTTATATAATGGGTAGATTTGTATCATCAAAAGTATTTGACGGGTTTAGTACCTGTTTTAGGCAATGGAAAGCAACAGATACTCACTGTAGATTCTTACATGGGTATGGAATATCTTTTAAGATTTGGTTTGAAGGAGGTTTAGACCATAGAAATTGGGTATGGGATTTTGGAGGGATGAAAAGAGCTAATGGTAAGATTGATGGCATGTCTCCAAAAGATTGGTTTACACATATGTTTGATCACACTATAGTTGTAGCTGAAGATGATCCAGAATTAGAAGCATTCAAACAAATGGATATAGCAGGAGTAGCACAAGTAAGAACTGTACCTGCTACAGGTGCTGAGAAGTTTGCAGAATTTATTTATAATAAGGTAAATCCTTTTATAGTAGAGGAAACTCAAAATAGAATAAAAGTAGTAAAAGTAGAATTTATGGAACATGGTAAAAATGCTGCTGCTTATTTACCTGAGTAATAAAATTAGTAACAGTGATTAAAAAACCACTTTAAAAAATTATGGAAAAACAACTAAAACGTTTATTAGATTATGACAAGGTATTACCTATAGTTGAGGTTTATACAGCAGTCCAATCAGAGGGTAGTCGAGCAGGTTACCCTACTGTTGTAATTAGAACAACAGGATGTACCCACAGATGTTATTTTGGTGAGGGTGGCTGGTGCGACAGCTGGTATACTTCAATACACCCAGAAAAGGGTAAATATAGTTTTAATGATATTATTAAAATGTATGAGGATAATCCTCATATTAAGGAAATGATGTTAACTGGAGGTTCACCTACAATGCATGGAGCTTTAGTTAATGAATTAACACATTTAGCAAATGAAAAAGATTTATTTATTACAATCGAAACTGAAGGGTCTCATTACCTCGAGACTGATTATCCTATTAATTTATTGTCTATTTCTCCTAAGTTTAGCAACAGTGTTCCCGTTCTTGGAGTGGCTACTCCACAAGGGGGAATAACTGATGAAAGGATGATAAAACAACATAATAAGCTTAGGCTTAATTATGAAAATATCAAAAAATCTATAATGTACCATGATGATTATCATATAAAACCTGTATGGTCGGGCGATGATTTTTCAGCACTAGAGGAAATAATGGATTGTATTAAAATTCTAAAAGTACCTCAAGACAAAGTATGGTTTATGCCAGCGGGCGATACAAGGGAATCTTTATTTAAATCTTATCCCCTAGTTTTTGATTGGGTAAGAGATAATGGTTATAGAATGACTTGGCGCCCTCACATAATAGCTTTTGAAGATCAAAGAGAAGTTTAATAAATATAATAGTTATGGATAAAAATAAAGTAGAAAAAATAATAGAAATGGAATTATGGGACCACTATTCAGAATTACCTAATCCCCAATGGTATGACTTTAAAAATAATAAAGAGGAAGAGGAGGAGGAAGAAGAATGGGAAAGTAATTCAACTTACCATAGTTAAAAAATATGACTAAAGAGGAAGCACTAGCAGTATTATGGGAAATAGAAGATAACGTAGAAGTATGTTGTGCTGTCACTATGGAACAAGAAGAAGTAATTGAATTAATTGAAAAAATAAGAAGTTATATAGAAAATGGAAAACAAACGTAGAAAAATACACGAAGAATTAGAGGTAGTACAAGAGGGATTTGCTAATGGAGTAGCTGTTGGTTTTCCTTTTAATGATAAACAAAAACTAAAAATGATAGGTAAAGCTGAAAAAGCCTATGGTAAATTTTTAGATGCACTTAAATGTGATTGGAGAAATGACCCAAACTCAATGGAAACACCAAGACGTGTTGCTAAGGCATATGTAAATGATTTATGGTCTGGGCGATATACCGCGATGTCACCAATTACCTCATTTCCCTCGGATGGGTATGACGGAATTGTAATTGAGCGTAATATACCGCTTACTTCAATGTGTTCTCATCACCATCAAACCATAGGAGGTGTAGTTCATATTGGTTATATAGCAGGAGAAAATGGACAAGTGATTGGTTTGTCTAAACTAAACCGTATTGTAGAATTATTTGGCCGTAGAGGAGCTATTCAAGAACAACTAACATCTGCTATCCATAATGCTGTAGATAAAATTACAGATGGTAATAAAGGTGTAATTGTTACTATAGTAGCTAACCACTCATGTGTAAGTTGTAGGGGTGTTAAACATCAAGGAGCATCAATGGTTACTACTAAAGCATCAATGGCATTTAGAGATGATAAAAATAATGCACGTCAAGAATTTTTTGATAGTTTAAAAATTAATAACGGAGGACATCAAATATGATAGCTAAAAGAAATAAAATCCCACTTGACTGGGAAGAAATAGACAGATTAGTAGATATTTTATGTAAAAAAATTATTACTGAAATTCCAACAATAGATTCAGTAATGGGTTTACCAAGAGGTGGTTTAATACCCGCAGTTATGGTTTCTCATCGTTTAGGTTTACCTTTAGTTACTTTACCTGAGCCTCATACTTTAGTAATAGATGATATAGCAGATAGTGGAGTAACATTAACTAATACTCCAGGTATTTACACAGCAGTATTACACTACAAAACACATACCTCAGTATTTAAACCTAATTTATTCGCTGTAGAGTATAAGGGTGATGATTTCCTCGTTTATCCTTGGGAACATGAAGATGCTGAACCTATAGCTGATTACTTAAAAAAATAAATATGTTTTTTGATTTTACTGAAAAAAGACCATGGGGCAGTTATGATGTTATATTAAGAACCCCCCATTGTAAAGTAAAAGAAATAACTATAGATCCAGGACAAAAACTATCTTACCAATACCATAATAAGAGAGCAGAAAGTTGGACAGTAGTGACAGGTAATTTAACAATTATATTAGATGATGAAAAATTATTTAGATCTCCTGGAGAATCTATTACTATACCTTTGGGTGCTAAACACAGAGCTTGGAATGAAACGGGTGAACCCGTCTCATTTATAGAAGTTCAAACAGGTGAATCATTTAAAGAAAGTGATATAGTAAGGATTGAGGATGATTACAATAGAGTATAAAATATTTGGAAAAGCAAAAATTTTAATGTATATTTACCACATAACAAAAATTAAATTATTATGAATTATTGGCAAGTAGTAGCACAGTTTGAAAGAATAAATGAAAAAGGACGTGTGCAAAAAATTAAAGAGTCATACTTAGTAGATGCTCAAACAGGAACAGAAGCAGAAGCTAAAACTTACAAGTTTCTAGAAGCACAAGCTGAAACTGACTTTAAAATTATTAGATTATCTGAATCAAATATTGTAAAAGTATTTTAATATGGGCAAGCAACTAGAACTATTCCCTGAAGAAGAATTACATGTATGGGTTAATGATCATGTGCCATTTGTTTCTGAAGTAGAAGCATTTAATAAAATAATGGGCAAAATAAATAATGATACTCCTAATATTCCAGAAATAAGTGATTGGAGATTTGTGTATAATTTTATCCTTGAAGAACTTGAGGAATATAAAGAAGCTTGTGAAAAAGGAGATATAGTAGAAGTCCTTGATGCATTATGTGATATTACTTATGTTTCTTTAGGAAATGGTACTATGTTGCATGGTCTTAAAGACAAAATATTGCCTGCATATGCAGAAGTACAAGCTAGTAATATGTCAAAAGCATGTGATACTGAAGAAGATGCTATTAATACTGTAATACTTAGATCTAAAGAACAAAAAAAAGAATGCCATTATGAAAAGGTAGGAAATAAATATATTGTGTATAGATCCTATGACAGGAAGGTAATGAAAAATGTTAAATATTTTAAGCCTAATTTATCACAATTTTTTACTGAGGAAGAAATTGAAAAATGTTTTCCAAATACTAATCCTAGTACTATTATTTAATACTTATTATTATATAATAAATAATAATATGGAGTTAGATTCAAATGTGTACTCGGTAATAATTACAGCTATTACTTTACTAGGAGGTACCAGTGCGTGGAGATATTACGAAAAAAGATCTTTATATAAAGAAAGAGATGATTCTTTTATTAGAGAAGATTGTAAAGATAGAATAGCAAGATTAGAAGCACTTTTAACAGAATCTTCTTTAGAAAAGGATGAAATGCGAGGTATGATTCTAAAATTAACCTCCCAAGTAGCTAGTCTAAAAGTACAAGTTGAGTTCCTTACCAAGGAACCCTAAAATAATACACAAAGGTTTTGGATACTCAATATATTATGTGTATATTGATGGAAATAAAAGTTATATAAATGTACAAAAAAGCATACGTTGGCAAAAGAGAAGGCAACAATAAATACGAAATATTTTTATGGGAAGAAGATAGTAATCTCCAAAGAATTAATTATGAGAATACTGCCTATCAAGAATGTAATCCTGAAAATGCATTTGCTGTAGGATTAAATGGAGAACCCCTTAAACCTATAAATGCTGGAAACTGGAAATTTTCTAAAAATATTAAATATAGTAACCAAAATACCCCCAATCTGCATTTCCATGATATGCTTATTGAACAAAAGTTTTTAGTAGAACGTTATGGGGTTAATGATGTTCCATCAGTTGGTCATAGGGAGTTATTTTTTGATATTGAGTGTGAAATAGGAGGTGCTTTAACTGAGGAATACATTCAAAGAGCACCTATGCCTATTACCTCTATTGCTTGGTGGGATAAAAGTGCAGATGAGTGGGCTATTATTATTTTAGATAGAAAAAATCAACTTAAAGATACTCAACTTAAAAACCAAAAAATAATAGCTTGTAGTACAGAAAAGATTTTACTAAAAAAGTTTGTTGAGATTGTAAGAGGTATTGATCCTGACATATTAATAGGTTATAATAGTGATTATTTTGATGTTCCTTACTTATACCACAGAATGTGTAATGTAATAGGAAAAGATTGGGCTGATCAGTTATCACCAGTAGGTCAAGTACAATCAAAAGCATATACTAAATATTTTTATAGAAAAGAGCAGTTTGTAAAAATAATAGGTATTGAATCTTTAGATTATATGCGTTTGCATAGAAAATATAGTATGAGGGATGAGCCGAGTTGGAAGTTAGATGCTATAGGTGAAAAATATACAGGTTTAGGTAAAATAGAATATGATGGAACTCTAGATGATTTATTTGAACAAGATATACACAAATTTATTGAGTATAACTTTCGTGATGTTGAAATATTAAAATTATTAGATGAGAAACTTCAATACATAGCTTTAACTAAAAATATAGCACATAAGGGAAAACATAATTATGAAGAAGTTTATATGAATAGTATAACACAAGATGGTGCTATTTCAGCTTACTTACTTTCTAAAAATATAATACCCCCAGCTAAAACATTTAGACAAGAAAACAAAGAAGGTTATGCTGGTGGTTATCTATTTTGTCCTAAAGCTGGTTTATACAAGTATATGTTTGATGAAGATTTAACTTCACTATATCCTTCTATTATAATGACTATTAATATAGGTAAAGAAACACTTGTAGCTAGGATTATAGATGAGGATGATAGAAATAATAGATTGGGGTTAAATGACTTAAAAGAAATGGATCCTAATAAGGAACTATATATTGAAGACTATACATCTAAAAAACGTAGTTATCAAAAAGTAAGTAGAATAATTAGTATTATTGAAACCAAAAAATTAGCTATATCAGCTAATGGTTCTATGTTTAGAACAGATAAAGAATCTGTATTATCAACTATATTGAAAAAATGGTTTAAAGAACGAGTTAGATACAAAAATCTTATGAGTGATGCTTATAAAGCAGGTGATAAAGAAAAAGGTGATCATAATCATTTAATGCAATATACAATGAAGATTTTACTTAACAGTTTATATGGTGCTACAGCATTACCTTCATTTAGATATGGTATGAATTTATCTATCCTAAGTGAAGCCATTACATTGAGTGGACACAGAATTATTCAAGAAAGCGCTTTATGTGCTAATAGACATATGAACAAAGTTATTAGAGGTGAGATTGATTTGGATTTAACAAAATTAGTAAAAAGATCAGAAGGAGAAAAGATGACTGTAACAGGAACTGATGGATAGTAAAAATTTTAATACAAAAATATGAAACATTTAACAGATACTCCTTGGTGGATTTGTGATACAGAAGATACTAATTACTGTGCTTATATGGATACAGATTCTGTGTACATTACAGCTGAACCTCTATTATTACATAAACACCCAGACTTCGAAAGTAAAAGTGATGAGGAAAAAGATGATATTTTATCAGTTGTTGCACTTAAATATCAAGATATTATTACTGAATATTATGATGTTTTAGCTAAGGATTGTTTTAATGTTTCTAAACATAGGTTAGATATGAAAACAGAAGCTGTTATTCGTACAGCTTATTTTAGAGCAACACGTAGATATGCTCAATGGATTACTAAAAAAGAAGGAAGGAAGGTAAATGAACTAGATATTAAAGGTCTGGAATTTATGAAAGCTAATTTTCCTCCTATTTTAGGAGAATTTTTTAATAATATTTTAAAACAAGCATTAAAAGGAGAAAAACATGATAAAATTGTGATTCAAATAAAAGATTTTAAAAAACAAATATTAACTGGTATTATTCCCATTACTAAATTAGGTAATCCTACAAGAGTTACTAAATTAGAAAAATATTCAGACAATCTTCCTCGAGCTGGTGAAATGTTTACTAAGATATTGACACCCAAAAGTGAGGAAAAAATTGATAAAAAAACCGGAAAACCTATACGGGGTAAAGATGGTAATCCTCTACCAAGAAGAAATTTAGGAGCACCTGCTGCAGTCAAGGCAGCTATTAGATATAATGATTTATTAAGATTTTGGAAATTAGATAAAAAACATAATTATATTACACAATCTGATAAAATTAAATGGGTTTACTTACAAAATAATCCATATAAAATTGAAGCATTAGGTTTTCTTGAACATGATATCCCGGATAAAATACAGGAATTTATGGAAAAATATGTAGATAGACAAAAAATATTTGATAGTATATTATTGAATAAATTAGAGGGATTTTTTGGGGATCTTGAATGGTCTTTAGATTTAAACCCTCATAGGGATGCTTTTACTTTTTTTGAAGTTTAAATAAAATAAAATGATAAATAAAAATCTATTACAATCAGCAATTCAAAAATATTATCTTAGTGGAAGGTATAATACAGTAAAATGGAGAATTAAAGATAATACTTTAACTGTATATGCAGGCCAAAATAGTAGAGCATGTAAAGTAGTTTTAAACGATTTTCCATTACAGGATAGTGAATTAGGTATTTTTGATACTGATAAATTAACTAGATTATTAGCAATTACAAGTGGGGATTTAATGTTAACTCTTCAGGGACAAAAGGAACTTCATAATATACTAAATATAGCAGACCCTAATTTTGATTTAACTTATACTCTAGCTGACCCTCTAATTATAGGAAAAATAGACTGGGTGAATGATCCAGATTCTTATGAAGTAGAATTAAACTTAGAAAAGGAAGACATTAATCATATAGTTAAAGCTAAAGGTGCCTTATCTGAATCTCCTAATATGTTAATTACAACTAGGTTAGATTTAGATGACATCCCAATATGTGAGTTTGTATTTGGAGATATGTCAGGATATGCAAATAAGATAGTATACAAGATTCAAGGTAATATTACTAAAAATAATTTATCTATACCTTTTGATGCAGAAATGATAAAAGATATATTTAACGCCAATAAAGATGTAGATGCAGCTACTTTAAGTTTATCCTCAATGGGTTTACTAAAACTAGTTTTTAAAAATAAAAATATTGAAAGCACATATTATATATTAAGAAATGAATAGATACGAAGCAACCCAAATTACGGACATAGATGACAATGAAAAAGGAGGAGTTATACACTCTAATGATTTTTCTGTAGACCCAAATCATAAAAATAGATTATTTGTGATTGATGATTTTTATACTAACCCTTTAGAATTAAGACAATTTGCACTTAAGCAGTGGTATTTTGATGATGAGGGTTTTGAAGGACTAAGAACTAGAAAACAATTTTTCTTTAAAGGAGTTAAGGAAAAATTTGAACAAACCCTTAATAAAAAAATCACAGTATGGGAGGAACATGCTATGAATGCCCGATTTCAAAACCATAAAGCAGATTTTAGACCAGTTTATCATGCGGATTCACAAACATATGCTGGTGCTGTTTACTTAAATCCTAATGCTCCTTATAATGCTGGAACTTGTTTTTATGCACACAAGGAAACAGGATTAAGAGGTGGAGAGGAAAATATAGGATATGCATTTAATGGGAATACTTGGGTTGATCCTACCCCATATATTAAAATAGATGAAATTGCTAATATATTTAATAGATTAGTAATATGGGATGCTCGTTTAATTCATGCCGCCCCTACATACTTTGGTTGGGATATAAACTCTGCAAGACTAACTCAAGTTTTTTTCTTTGATGCAGAATAAATTTTTTAAATATCTTTACATATGTATTACCATAATAAACAAAGCATAGTTAAGACGCGCTGAGTTTTATTATAAATTAATATTAACCGTGAGCTCAGGCCACACAAATTTAAATAATATGAGTACATTACAATTATTAGAAAGACATTTAAGTCCTTTCGACATCCTTTTTAGGAACCATTTTCATGCTGATAGTACATTTCAACCAGCATCAAATACAAAACAATCACACCCACTTAATATTTTCTTCGATGATGAAGGACTTCATTTTGAAATTGCCTGTACTGGGTTAACTAAAAGTGACGTAATTCTTGATATTGAAGGAGATACTTTAAAAATCAGTTACAAAAAACCAGAAGATGAAAAATTCCATGATGGAACTATTCACCAAGGTTTATCTAAAAAATCTTTTGATTTAAGATATAAGATTGCACCTAAATTTGATTTATCAAAAACAGATGCCATTTTAGAAAATGGATTATTAGAGATTTTTCTTCCTTTAGCTGAAGAAGCTAAACCCAAGTCTATTAAAATTAAATAACCTTTTTTATTAAATAAGCGCGTCTTAATTTGGCTTTTGCAAATATTTTACGTATATTTACGGATAAAACAAAAAGGTTATTTATGTCAAAGATAAAATCACACACAATAGTAGAAGATCCTTCATTGGAACCCTATTTTATTACTAAAGATGACTACAATTATATTGTAAACATCAAAATTCAAACGAATAAAAATCATTTTAGATCTAATGGAGAAACTAAAGAATATGAAAAATCACTTAAATTTTTCCCTAATCTTAAATTAGCATTACAATGGGTAGCTGAAGAAAAGCTACATAATAAAGAACACTATACTTCTTTAAAAAGTTTTATAGCAGAATACAGTAAAATTGAATCTAATCTTATAAATTTTTTATCACAATGAGTAAACTCGAAGCATTATTTGATGCGGTTATCGTTAAACCAGTAGAAAACGAAGAAACCTTATATGGCAACATTATTGTGCCTGATATGGGAAAGGAAAAAAATGAATACGGAGAAGTTGTAGCAGTTGGGACCGGAAGGTATACTATTACTGGTGAACATGTTCCTATGCATTTAAAAATAGGTGACTTAGTAGTTTTGCCTACTCAAGGATTTACTAAACTCCCATTTGATGGGGAAGAATTTTATGTAGGACCTGAAAATCAGGTACTAGCACTTGTAATAAAAGATTAAATTAAAAATTAAATAATGAATAAACATATAGAATTCGGATCAGTTGCTAGAAAAGAACTAGTAAAAGGTATAGATAAACTTGCAGATGCTGTTGTATCAACTTTAGGACCAAATGGTAGAAATGTAGTTATTTCTAGTAATCAAGGAGTACCCCAAAGTACTAAAGATGGTGTTACTGTAGCTAAATCAATTACATTAAAAGAACCTACACAGGAACTAGGTGTCCAGCTACTTAAACAAGCAGCTATTAATACAGCAAATAAAGCAGGTGATGGTACTACTACATCTACACTACTTGCTCGTGAAATGATTAAAGCAGGGTTAAATAGCTTAAATAATGGAGAGAATGCAGTTCAAATTAAAAGGGGAATTGATGAATCTATTAGAGTTGTAATTGATAGCCTTCAAAATAAAATCTCTGAAGATATTACAGGTGAATCTCAATTAGAGCAAATTGCTTCTATTTCAGCTAATAATGATCCGGAAGTTGGTAAACTTATTTCTACAGCTATAGATAAAGTAGGTCTAGAAGGAGTAGTACATATTGAAGAATCTAAAACTGGAGACACTTATTTAGAAACAGTTGAAGGAATGCAATTTGATAGGGGTTACAAGTCACCATATTTTGTAACAGATAACAATTCAATGTCATCAATATTAGATACTCCAGCGATTTTAATATTAGATCAAAAATTAAATTCTGTTAAAGAACTATTACCTATATTAGAAGCAGTATCATCACAAGGTAAATCTCTATTAATAGTTGCTGAAGATATTGATAATGAAGCACTTGCTACACTTATTGTTAATAAAATGAGAGGTACAGTTAATGTATGTGCTGTAAAATCTCCAGATTTTGGGGAGCGTAGAAAACTTGTTTTAGAAGATATAGCTATTATGACAGGTGGTCAAGTTTTTTCTAAGGATAAAGGAATGAAACTTGATAAATTTAGTTGGGATTGGTTTGGTGAAGCAAGGAAAGTAACAGTAACAAAAGATCAAACTACCCTTGTAGATGGAAAAGGAACAATAGAGGTTATTGAATCTCGTGTTGAAGAATTACAAAAACAAATTGATAATTCTATTTCTCCATATGAAACTGAGCAATTACAAAATAGACTTGCTAAATTTGTAGGTGGAGTAGCTATTATCCATGTAGGAGGTCATACTGAAACAGAAATGTTAGAGAAAAAAGATAGAGTTGATGATGCTTTACATGCTACAAAGGCTGCTATTCAAGAAGGAGTAGTTGCTGGAGGTGGAGTTGCTTTATTATATGCAAGAGAAGCAATTGATAGATCTAATACAGGTTCTGAAATAGTATATAAAGCTTGTGGAAAGGCATTTGAACAAATATTAGTTAATGCCGGATATGATAGAAATGAAGCTATATTTTTAGGCCAAACGGATTTAGTTAATGCTGGTAAGTTTAATAGATGGAAAGGTATTGATATTGAAACTGGAAAAGCTATAGATTTTAAGAAAAAAGGTATCATTGATCCAACAAAAGTTACTAGGTTAGCCCTAGAAAATGCAGCAAGTATTGCTGGTACTGTATTATTAACTGAATGTACAGTTACTGAGGATAAAAGTGAAGATGATAAAATGAACACATTACAAAATAATGCTTCAGCTGCCGCAGGTATGGAAGGTTATATGTAATAAATTTGGAGAACCAATAAAAATTATTTAAATTTACATATATGGGAAATAAACCAAAAACTGAAGTTATAGAGCAAAAGATATTAATTGCTAGAAGAGTTCCACCAGGAGATAAGTGGAGATTAATTGCTAATGAACCTAGTGGGCCTGTTCATAAGTCACTTACAGATACATTGGAAGCATATATGACTAAAACAGGATTTAGGGGGGAATATAGATTGGCCCCCCTAAACAGTGAATTATTTGCTATTTCCTCTGAAGAAAAGGAAGTGCAAGCTGAACAAGAACAAAAGTTTTCAATTTACGGGGAATACTAAAATGAGGGAACATACATTATTAAACGAAATATACAGACCTAAGGATTTATCCACTTATGTTGGAAATACATCTCTTAAAGAAAGTATAGCTAAACAGTTATTAAATAATGATATCCAAAATTACTTATTTTATGGACCTGCAGGAACTGGAAAAACTACACTTGCTAAAATTATAGTAAATAACCTTGATTGTGATCACCTTTATATTAATGCAAGTGATGAACGGGGTATTGAAACAATTAGAGAGAAAGTATCAGGTTTTGCTAGTGTGATGTCTTTTAAGCCTATTAAGGTTATTATTTTAGATGAGGCTGATTTTTTAACAATACAAGCCCAAGCATCATTAAGGAATATAATAGAAACATTTTCACGAACTACTCGTTTTATTTTAACTTGTAATTTTGTAGAACGTATTATAGATCCTTTACAATCAAGATGCCAAACATTTAAAATAGTACCACCAACTAAAAAAGAAATTGCAGTACATTTAGCTAGTATATGTGATAAGGAGAGCATAAGTTTTGAACCATCTGTCATTGGTAAAGTTGTAAATAAGTTCTTTCCGGACTTAAGAAAAATGCTTAATACTATCCAGGCAAGTAATGTTAAGAGTCAATTAGTAATTGATGATTCATTACTTGTTTCTACTAGCTATTTGTCTGCTATTTTAGATGAACTTAAGAAAAGTAAGCCTAATATTATTCAAATCCGTAAAATAATTGCTGATTCAAATGTTGATGATTTTGAAGAAATATTTAGGTTTTTATTTGATAATGCTGAGCAATATCTTCCTAATAAGCAAGGTACAGTAGCAATACTAATTAATGAACATCAATATAAATCAAGTTTTAGAATAGACAAGGAGATTAACATTATCTCCCTTTTACAACAAATTATAAACAATAAATAAAAATGAAAGAACCACAAGAGCAACCTCAACTTAATGTAGATTTAAAATCTACTACAGGATTTAAAAATTCTGAAAATGGTAGTATTTTCCAATCAGGAGTAATACTAAGACGAATTTCAAAATTTGTAGCAGGAACAGATAATGATGCTATTATGCCTATTCCAATCTTTTTTGATCCCACTAATAATAAAATAGTAGGAGAAGGAATACCTGTAGAACTTAGAGAAGAACTTAAGGACGAATTATTATGATAAAAACAACATTCGATTGGATCAAACATATTAACGTGTTAAAGACACCAATCGATGAGTTTAGTGACAAAGATTGGGACGTGTTTAATTCATACGTGATTCACCGTGTATTGAGCATGAATCCTGATTATTTGGAGCTAGTAAATGAGGCACAAATGATAATGCCTCAAAATAAGAAGGAAATATACTCAATTTATAGGGAATTTATTCCTAAAAATAATAAATGGAATAAGTATATTAAATCTACTAATAAATTACGAAATAAGGATTTAATTAATTATTTAAAAGACTATTGGGAATGCTCCAAAAAAGAAGTAGAGGAATATTTAGAACTTTTGGAAAACAAAGAAATTGTTAGTATATTGACCAGTATGGGATTTAATAAAAAGGAAATTAAACAACTATTAAAATGAAAAATGAATTATTTAGTATGTTAAGAACATCTGCTGAGGCAGATAAAGCAAAAGCATTGTTATCATTAAATTTACTATCAGAACACCCAGCAGGAATTGGTGATCATTCTACAGAAGATTTTTATAAAAATGCTGAGGAGGCTTTAATAATGTTAGTGGATGCTGATGATAGATTAAAAGCATTACAGGAATACTTTACTGGAAGAGAGATATTATGAGTGATATCCTAACAAAGTATAACAGTAATAAAAATAGAATTGAGGATATAGAACCTTCTTCAACTGTCCAAGAATTTGAAACAGAATACAGGGAACTAGCTAATGAGTTTAAGGGTATTATGGGGGAAATGTATGAAATGTTTGCAGCAAAACATATGGATTATGGCCTAAATAATATTTCATTAGGTGGTGATATACTACATAATAAAGAAGATAAAAAGTTTTCACTTACTGGGCTTGCTATTAGATTAACAGATAAAATTTCTCGTCTAAAAAATTTGTTAATTAATGGCAAAAACTATGTTAAAGGTGAAGGTATGGAAGATACCTTTATTGATATTGCAAATTATGGCATTATAGGTTTACTAGTAGGTAGAAATAAATGGAAAAAATAAGATAAAATAGTTATATATATAATTAAATAATTAAATTAAAAATAAATAATAAATAACATGGAAGATAAAGTAAAAAAATCACTAAAAATTGTAGCAGCAGTTATATTGTTATGTTTAATAGTGTTTATGGCAATAAATGGTAATAGCAGTAAAGAGGAAATTGCTTTTCCTGTAGTTAAAGAAGATCAAGTAGATTCTATTGGTGTAGTAATACCTGTAGACAGTCTTTAATAATTAAAGGGGTGATAGTTAATTTTTATTTTCTATACACCCCTTAATTATAAATCCAAATTATTTAGTTATAAAAAATCCATGAGTAGAAAAATTCCATCAATTGTAAAGGAGATAAAGTTAAATCCTCCTCAAGCAATAAATTTTGCATATCAAAAGAATATTTCCTACTCTCAAATGTCTTTATTTAGACAATGTCCCCATAGATGGAAACTTCAATATAAAGATAAAATAAAACCCTTTTCATCAAGTATACACACAGTTTTTGGTACAGCAATACATGAGACAGTACAAGCGTACTTAGATGTAATGTATACTGAAACAGGAGCAGCTGCTGATAGATTAGATTTAGAAGATGACTTCCATTATCATTTTACTGAGGAATATAAAAAACAATATAAAGCAAATAACAATCAACATTTTTCCTCTGCTGAGGAAATGAGAGAATTTTTCAATGATGGTGTTGGTATTTTAAATTGGTTTAAAAAGAAAAAAAGCGCCTATTTTTCTAAACGTGGTTGGTGGCTTGTTGGTTGCGAGATACCTATTACAGTTGCCCCAAATAAAATGTATAATAACGTATTATATTTAGGATATCTTGATGTTGTAATGTACCATGAACCAACCAATACATTTAAGATAATTGATATAAAAACCAGTACTAGGGGTTGGAGAGATCAAGATAAAAATAATGAAGATAAACAATTCCAATTGTTATTGTATAAACAATTTTTTGCTGAACAATATAATCTGCCTATAGATAGCATTGAAATAGAATTCTTTATATTAAAACGAAAGGTATTAGATGTTAATGACGCTAAATTAATGTCACCATATCAAGCACATAGAGTACAAAGATTTACACCACCTAGTGGTAAAATAAAAATAGGTAGAGCTAAAAATGCAGTTAATAGTTTTATACAGGAATGTTTCAGTCACGAGGGTAAAATAAAAGAAACAGAATACCCAAAACAAGCATCAAAATGGAATTGTAATTTTTGTCCTTTTAAAGTAGATCAAAAATTATGTGGAGAAGGTATAGCTTTTTAGTATATTGGTATATATAATAAAATTTGTATATATGTATTAGTATAATATGTACAATAATATAAATAATAAATTATGAGCGATAATAAAATGATTTTAACAAGTGTTAAAGTCCATTCCCAATTATTTGAAGCATTCAAAATAGAATGTGTTAAAAGAAAATTTAGTTTTCAAAAACTTGCTGATAGAGCAATATATTTGTATCTTACTGATGAAGATTTTAGAAGACAAATTACTAATCAAAATACTATTGAACTATAAATAAAAAATAAATGAATAAAAGTTTTGAACATCTTCCTAAAGGTAAGAGGAAAAAAATATTGCTTATATGTGATGATATTAGAGTTCACAGCGGTATAGCTACTGTTGCTAAAGAAATTGTCATACATACTGCTCACCATTTTAATTGGGTTAATATAGCTGGAGCAATAAACCATCCTGATAAAGGTAAAAAGTTAGATCTTAGTGATGCTACTAATAAAGAATCAGGATTAGACGATTCTTCAGTAATGTTATATGGGGTAGATGGATATGGTACTTCTCAAGATATCCAAAATCTATTAATGCAAGAAAGACCGGATGCTATGATGTTAATTACAGATCCAAGGTACTTTTCACATATTTTTAATATGGAAGATGCTATTAGAAAAAAAATACCTATATTTTATCTTAATATATGGGATGATTATCCTGCACCTAGATACAATCAATCATATTATGAAGCATGTGATTTATTAATGGGTATTTCTAAACAAACTTTTAATATTAATAAGTTAGTATTAGAAGATGTAGATACTTCTAAAAAGGTATTTAAATACATACCACATGGGTTAAATCATGAACACTATTTTCCCATAACTGAGAAACATGAATCATACAATGATCTTTTAAAGTATAGAAATAATAAGTTATTTAATAATAAAGAAGTAAATTTTTCAATATTTTTTAATTCTAGAAATATTAGACGAAAGCAAATTCCTGATACTATCTTAGCTTTTAGAGATTTTTTGGACAGTTTGTCTTATGAGAAAGCACTGAAATGTAGACTTATCCTTCATACTGAATTATCTTCAGACCATGGAACAGATTTAACTAAAGTTGTAGAATTTATTTTAGGTGAAAAATATGAAACTTGTGTAATATTTTCTGTTTCTAAATTAGATAGATCCCATTTAAATTATTTATATAATATAGCGGATGTTCAGATATTATTATCTTCAAATGAAGGATGGGGGTTAACACTAACTGAAGCAATGTTAACAGGAACCCCTATTATTGCTAATGTAACTGGTGGGATGCAAGATCAAATGAGGTTTGAAGATAATGAGGGTAAATGGTTTGAACCAACTCAAGAAATTCCTTCTAATCATAGAGGCACATTTAAGAAACATGGAAAATGGGCATTTCCAGTATACCCTACTTCTAGATCAATTCAAGGTTCACCTCCTACTCCTTATATCTATGATGATAGATGTTCTTGGGAAGATGCTCGTGATAGAATAATAGAAGTGTATAATTTGTCTAGTGAAGAAAGGAAAATTAGAGGAAATGAAGGGAGGAAATGGGCCCTAGGAGATGAAGCAGGATTTACTGCTAAACACCAAGCACAAAGAGTAATGGAAGGCATTGATGAACTATTTGAAGTATGGGAACCCCGAGAAAAATATGAAATAGTAAATGCTACTAAATATAAAGGTAAATTTTTAAACCATAAAATTGTATATTAATGAGTAAACCAGTTTTTATAATATCCGCACCATTTGACACATATTCTGGATATGGCGCACGATCACGTGATTTAATTAAATCAATTATTGAATTGCATAGGTATGACGTAAAATTACTACCACAAAGATGGGGTGATACACCTATTAATTTTTGCCAAGAACAAGAAGAGTGGAAATTTTTATTTTCTCATATGGTTCAATCAGTAGATTCTCAACCTGATATTTGGATGCAAGTTACTATTCCTAGTGAATTTAGACCTATGGGTAAATACAATATTGGATGTACTGCAGGAATTGAAAGTACAGGGTGTGATCCTACTTGGATAGAAGGATTAAATAGGATGGATTTAAATCTAGTTTCATCTAATCATAGCAAAAAAATATTTTCAGAAGCTAAATTTGAACAAAAAAATAAACAGACTAATGAAGTAGTAGGAGTCTTGCAATTAACTAAGCCTATAGAAGTAGTATTTGAGGGAGTAGATATAGAAGTATACAAACATCTTGAAAGTAAAGATATTACTTTAGATTTAAAAGAGATTAACGAATCATTTTGCTTTCTATTTGTAGGACATTGGATGAATGGTGCAATGGGTCACGATAGAAAAAATGTAGGATTAATGGTTAAATATTTTTTTGAAGCTTTTAAGGATAAAAAATCACCTCCTGCTTTAATATTAAAAGCATCTACTGGTAGAAATAGTTATATGAGTAGAGAAACTATATTAGATAGAATACTAGCTATTAAAAAACAATATAAAACCTCAAAACTTCCTAATATTTACATTTTAAGTGGAGATTTTAGTGATCCAGAAATGAATCAATTGTATAATCATCCTAAAATTAAGGCTATGGTTAGTTTTACAAAAGGAGAGGGATATGGTAGACCACTTGCTGAGTTTGGTATGAGTAAAAAACCTATTATAGCATCAGGATGGTCAGGTCATGTTGATTTCCTTTCCCCAATGAATGTTACATTATTACCTGGTAATTTAGAACATGTTCATAATAGCGCTGCTAACCAATGGTTAAAAAAAGAAACAAAGTGGTTTCAAGTTAGTTCTAAACATGCAATAGATTCATTTATTGAAGTTTTTAAGAATTACAAGCAATTTATACCTGGAGGAAGAAAACAAGGTTACCATATTAAAGCTAATTTTAGCTTTGAAAAAATGCATGAATTAATTGATACTCTTTTAAATAAAAATATACCTGATTTCCCTAAACAGCTAGAATTAAATTTACCTAAGTTAGATTTGCCTAAATTAAATTTACCTAAATTAGAAAAAATTAAATAATTATGCAGTACGATGAAATTGTAGATTGTCCCAAATCTGGGGGTGATCTATGCTATAAAATAGAAATAAGTAAAGATATAACAAATTATTTTAGTTTATCTTGTGGGTATTGGACTAATTCGTTAATGGTTCCTGGGAATACTTTTTATGAAGAACAGATGATAGTTTTACCTGAGCTTCATAAAGATATTGCATGGACTGACCCTAAAACAAATCTTGTATGGATCCCAAATACTATAAATAATATAGAATCAGGAATGGTATTTGCTGACGGTACTAATAAAGAAGAATGGAGTTGGGCATCAGTTAAAGCAGTAAAACTCGTAGGGGAAGAAGGAGAAGAAACGGGAGAAGCATATAAAATGGATATGAGTACTAAGAAAAATTTCCATGAACGTGATTATATGGATGCTCTTTCGTATATTGGAATATTACCAGAATAATTATGAAAATAAGTTACGCAATAACCGTTTGTAATGAATTTGATGAAATTCAAAAATTAATTCCTTTTCTTAAAGAAAATAAAAGAAAGGAGGACGAAATAGTAGTTTTGTATGATATTACAAATGGGACGATAGATGTAGAAAATTACTTAAGGGAAGAATTTTCAAATAAAGATTTTATATTATATAAAGATAGATTTGATAATCATTTTGCTGACTGGAAAAACAAATTAACAGAATATTGTAGTGGGGATTATATTTTTCAAATAGATGCAGATGAAATTCCCCATAAATTACTCATGGTAAATCTTCCTATCATATTAGAAAATAATCCTGACCATGAAGTGTATTTGGTACCTAGAGTTAATACTGTAGAAGGTTTAACTGAATCTCATATTAAAAAATGGGGATGGCAAGTTAATGATAAAGGATGGGTAAATTATCCAGATTATCAGTACAGGATATGGAAAAATAAACCAGAAATAAAATGGAAAAATAAAGTTCATGAAGTACTTGAGGGACATAAAAATTTTACTTCTTTACCTAGCCAAGAAGAATTATCCCTTTATCATCCTAAGACAATAGATAGACAAGAAAAACAAAATAAATATTATAATACATTATAAAATTATGATAGTAGATTTAGAAAATAAAATTCACCAAATATATAAAGAACAATCAGATATAAATCTTCATATTCCTGCTATTATAGATTTAGCTAAGGAATGTGATACTATAACTGAAATGGGTGTAAGAGGAATAGTTTCTACTTGGGCTTGGTTAGCAGGTAACCCAAAAAATGGTTTAATTTCATATGATTTAGTTAACCCATCTAATTGGGGAGGTAAAATAGAAGATGTATATGAAACAGCAGAAGCTTATGGTATACCTTTTAAATTTATAGAGACCAATGTTTTAGAAATTGAAATTGAAGAAACTGATTTATTATTTATTGATACTTGGCATTGTTATGATCAACTAAAATTAGAACTAGAAATCCATTCCGATAAAGCAAAAAAATATATTTGTTTTCATGATACAACAACTTACGCACATATACCTGAAACTTTAGAGGCTGTTCCCTCTTTTAAGGGAACATTAACACCTAATAAAGGATTATGGGATGCAGTTCAAGAATTCCTAGATGAGAACCCAGAAACATGGGAATTAAAAAAGAGATATGAATTTAATAATGGTTTTTCAGTAATTAAACGTAAATAAAAAAATATGGCTAATGGAGTTCATCAAATAACAGCAGATTTTGAAGCATCACTTTCAAATTATACAGGTGCCCCTTATGTAATAACAGTAGATAATGCGAGTAATGCTTTATTTTTATCCTTATATTATGAAAATAATGTTAAAAAAAGTATTGAATCCAATAAAGTTGGTTGTCCATCTAGAACATATCCCTCAGTTCCTTGTGAAATTATTCATGCAGGGTTGAAAATAAAATGGGAAAAAATAAAAGGTAAAACAATAACGGGAGCTTACCAACTTACAGGATCAAATGTATGGGATTCTTCTTTAATGTTTACTTATAATATGTACAAATCTAAAACACATATGTGCCTTTCTTTTACAGGTCCTTATAAGCATTTTAAATTATCTAAAGGTGGTGCTATATTAACTGACAATCATGAAGCTTATTTATGGTTTAAGCGTGCAAGATACTCTGGTCGTAGAGAATGTTCTTACCATGATGATAATTTTGATATGTTAGGATGGAATTTTTATATGATGCCTGAGTTAGCAGCTAGAGGATTATTACTTATGGGTCAATTTTGGAATGGTGAAGAACCTGTTGTAAATAAAGATAAAGTAATGCCTTACCCTAATTTATCAAAATTCCCTATTTTTAATCAATAGTAAATGATTAAAAAAATAGCAATCATGCAACCCTATATTTTTCCTTATATTGGGTACTTTCACTTAATAAATTCTGTAGATGAGTTTGTTATTTATGATAACATTCAGTATACAAAAAAAGGATGGATTAATAGGAATAGGATATTATCTAATGGGGAAGATACAATTTTAACTTTTCCCCTAAAAAAAGATTCTGATTATTTAGATGTTAAAGATAGAATATTAGCTGATGTATGGGATAAAGAAAAAATTAAATTGTTAAATAAAATACAAATTTCCTATAAAAACTCACCTGAATATAACTTAGTTTATCCCATTATAGAAGAGTGTATTTTACATCAAGAAACAAATCTATTTAAATTTATATTAAAATCTCTAATTATTCTAAATTCATATCTAGAAATTAAAACACAGATAATAACTTCTTCAGATATTGATATAGATCATTCTCTAAAATCTTTAGATAAAGTAATAGCTATATGTAAAAATCTTAAGGCTACTACTTATGTAAATGCTATTGGTGGGCAGGAATTATATGATGTAAAAGATTTTAAAGATAAAGATATTGAATTAAAATTTATTAAATCTAATCCCCTAGTTTATAAACAATATAAAAATGCATTTATTCCTTGGCTTTCAATTTTAGATGTATTATTTTTTAATAATAAAAAAGATATAATAAATTACTTAAATAATGAATACTCTTTAGTATGAAGTGGAAAAAATTAGGTCAAGTATTTAACCCTACAACTTGGGAAGATGGAATACAAAGAGATTGGATGAAATCTCATTCTCAATCTGTAAGTACTTTAATTAAAGATGATTGTGTTAGAGTTTATTTTTCTTGTAGACCCGAAAAAGAAGATAATGGTAAATCTACATCTTATACTACATGGTTAGAATTAGATAAAAAAGATTTAACTAAAGTATTAAGAGTATCAGATAAACCCATAATGCCTTTAGGAAGTTTAGGTTCATTTGATGAACATTCTGTTTATCCATCATCAATAATTAAAGATGAAAAGGATATAAAATTATATTATGCTGGTTGGTATAGATGCTCATCAGTTCCATTTAATTGTTCTATAGGATTAGCAATTAGTACTAATGGGGGAGATACTTTTGAAAGAATAGGTAAAGGACCTATTCTCCCCCCTTCAATTGATGAACCTTATGTTATCAGTGGTCCTAAAATACGAAAATTTGGACACTTATATTACTTATATTATCTTGCAGGTAAAGAATGGATAGATCATAATGGTAAGCTTGAAATTATTTATAAGCTAAGAATGGCTATTAGTAATGATGGTAAAAATTGGAGTAGATTTAATAAAAATATAATTGATGATATTTTAGATGAAAATGAATGTCAAGCAGGGCCTGATGTATTTAAATATAAAGGTGAATATCATATGTACTTCGTTTATAGAGAAGGTTTAGATTTTAGAACTAAAAAAGGTAGAGGTTATAAAATTGGTTATGCTCATTCTACAGATGGATTTAATTGGGATAGAGATGATGCTAATGTAGGAATACATTATTCAGAATCTGGTTGGGATAGTACAATGCACCACTATCCACACATATTTAACTTAAATAAACGGTATTATATGTTATATAATGGAAATGATTTTGGGAGATATGGATTTGGGTTAGCAGTTTTGGAAAATGAATAATTCAACGAAAAAACATATAATTAACCATTTAAAAGCATGCAATGATAATTTTATACCTAATCTAGATAGTTATGTAGACATAGATTCATATTCTAGAAAATTACATTCAAAATCTACTCGTTTTGAATATTTTGAAAATAATAAGTTAATAGGATTAGTAGCAGCATACCAGAATTCTATAGAGCGAGAAGTATTTATTACTAATGTAAGTGTTATTCCTAGTTTTCAAAAAAAGGGCATTTCCTCTTCATTATTATCTAAATGTATTTCATATTACAAAAATAAAAAATACAAACTAATTATATTAGAGGTAAACAATAAAAATTGGAAAGCTGTTAATTTTTATGAAAAGAATAAATTTAAAATAGTAAGAATTATAAAAAACCAAATAGTTATGGAATTAAAATTAAAAAGAGATTATAATCGAGAATTTTTAGATACAAGTGATCATAAGTATGCTTATAATTTTGACTTTGATGTTATTCACCCTTATATGATTAAATCATTTATCCCACATTTTGTAGGTGGGAATTGTTTAGAGCTAGGAAGTTTTAAAGGTGATTTTACTGAAAAATTAGTACCTCATTTTCAGGATATAACCTGTGTTGAAATATCATCTGAAGCTATTCTTAGTGCAAAAAATAAATTATCTAAACAATCTGTAAAATGGATAGAGGGAAGATTTGAAGATATAAATTTACCTACTAAGTATGATAATATAATTTTAACTCATGTGTTAGAACATATTGATGATCCTATTAGATTATTAGAAAAAATTAATAAAGAATGGCTTTCTAAAGATGGTAAATTATTTATAGTGGTACCTAATGCGAATGCTCCTTCAAGACAAATAGCAGTTAAAATGGGGTTAATCCCTAATAATACATCTATTACCCCTTCTGAAAAAAAACATGGGCATGTAATTACATATACTTTAGATATGTTAGAAAGTCATGCAAAACAAGGAGGATTAGATATTACAAATAGATCAGGTATATTTTTTAAGGCATTAGCAAATTTCCAATGGGATAAATTACTAAGTACTGATATTATATCTAAAGAATATTTAGATGGATGTTATGCCTTAGGCCATCAATATCCTGATCTTTGCTCCAGTATAATGTTAGTATGTAAAAAAGGATAATATGAAAATTTATATTTATTATAGACACACTTCAAATCATATAGTAAGAAATAGACCAAGTTGGTTTAGTTTTGAAAATTGTTGGAAAAATTTACTTAATACTACTTATAAAAAGGAAAATATTAATATAACTCTAGCATTAGATGGTGATATTAATAATGATTTTACTAAAAATTATAAGGATAGGTTTACATTATTCCCAACTGATTATAATTCAAGTTTAATATCTTATAGAGAGTTATTAAAACATATTAAAGGTATTAAAATGGATAAAGATGACCTTATTTATTTTGTAGAAAATGATTATATTCATAAAAAAGAGTCATCTGATATTATTAATGAAGGATTTAGTTTAGGTGCATCATTTGTTTCTCTTTATGATCACCCTGATAAGTACTTAGATCCGTTGAGAGGCGGTAACCCATATTGCGAAGGTGGTGGGGAAGATACTAGAGTGTATCTTACAGATTCATGTCATTGGAAAGTTACAAATTCAACAACCATGACATTTGCAGCTAAAGTTAGTACTCTTAAAAGAGTTGAGTCAATTTTAAGAAAATGGACATCAGAAACACATCCAAACGACTTTCAAATGTTTTTAGAGCTAAGAGATAACAATGAACTGTTAATAACACCCTTACCAGGCTATGCAACACACGGCGAAACTGCATGGTTATCACCATTAACTGATTGGAGTAAAGTATGATTAGTGTAATAATTCCAACATATAAAGCTCCAGAAGCATTAGAGATATGTATACAGTCTGCAATATCAAATCAAACTTATGATAATCAAATTATCGTTGTAGTTGATGGATTTTACGACTTAAACAGAAGTGTGTTAGATACATATAAAGATAAAATTAGTATACTTGATCTAGAGGACAACCAAGGTTTATGTAAAGCTACAAATTTAGGTGTATATAACGCAGAATTTGATAAAATATTAATTGTTAACGATGATAATGTGTTTCCGCCAAACTGGGATGTTCAATTATTATCTACATATAAAAAAGGTAGAGTTGTAACACCTAATCAAATAGAACCCAATCCGAGTATATTTGATGAGTTTGTTATTATGGATTTTGGTGCACCTGATGTGTTTCACAAAGATGCATTTTATGAATTAGCTAATAAACTTTCTCAAGATAAATT
>ENA-OSJC01000497-OSJC01000497.1-marine-metagenome-genome-assembly--contig:-NODE-497-length-38172-cov-7.353065_pt1 | contig 38172 bp, 39 predicted proteins | sample MGYA00237885_ERZ534234 | MGnify/ENA primary metagenome ERZ534234 (study PRJEB26413, sample SAMN06343907) | marine metagenome | isolation source: coastal waters | place: Atlantic Ocean: West Antarctic... | reverse complement strand
AACAAACCTAAAAAAGAAGAATGGATTGAGGATTATTACCTTCAATTAGGGGCTTATTCATTAGCTCATAACGTTGTACACAATTCAAAAATAACTCAAGGAATTGTTTTACTTTGTACCGTAGATAATTTATTCCAAGAATTTAGAATTCAAGGTGAAAAATTAGAAGAATATCAAAAAAAATTTTTAGAAAAAGTTGAACAATTTTACCTACAAAGGAGAGCAAATTGAATTACGTAGTATGGGATATCGAAACAGACTCAGCCCAAACAGATTGGGCAACTATAATTGAAATTGGAGGAATTTTACTAGATGAAAACTTCAAAGAAAAAGATCGTTTTTCAGCAAGATGTAGATTGCCTCAAGATAGGGTTCCAGCGGCAACTGCACTTTGTATTAATAAGTCAAACGTAGACTTATTAACTAAGGGTAATTTAAGTCATTATGAGATGTTAAGCTACGTTGAAAAAAAATTTAGAGAATGGTCGCCAGCAACATTTTTAGGTTACTCAAGTATTAACTTTGATGACGAAGTAATTAGGAAAGAATTTTTTAAGTCCTTAAGAAAACCATATATAACTAATACTGAAGGAAATGTTCGTCACGATGCTTTAAATATAGTTAGAGCAGCATTTGCAATAGATGATGAAGTTTTAAAAACAGAATTAAATCCTAAAGGTAATAAGTCCATGAAGTTAGAGTCGTTAGCTAGATTAAATGGGGTAGATTCCTCTGGCGCACATTCGGCTTTATTTGATACTGAGCTAACAGTTAAAGTTTTAGATTTGATAAAACAAAAACAGCCAATACTTTGGAAGGAATATTTTAAAACAAGTAGTAAAATTATTGTTGAGAATATGGTTAAACAAGAAACAATTTTTACTTTAAATGAATATTTTTTTGGGAATAGTCGCCTGTATCTATGTGCTCCATTACACCCAAGCGCATGTATGCATCCTGTTTATAAATGGGGGCAAGCAGTAGATTTAAGAGTTGATGTAGAAGCAATTCAAAAATTAAGTTATGAGGATTTAAAAAAAGAGATGAAAAAATCTCCTAAGTTTTTAAGAACTATAAGATCTAATAAGGCTCCAATTATTCTAGATAAAAGTTATGGTATGAAAGATGCACCTTATAATAAAATAGATCCTAGCTTAATTAACAAAAGAGCAGAGTTAGTAAAAACTAATGAAAAATTTGCAATAGATGTTTGTAATATTTTAAGAGAGGCTGCAGAGGAAAAAATGGAAACTTCTTCTCAGGAAGATATTGAACCAGAAGAATCTATTTATTCAGGAGGATTTACGTCTGCTAAAGATCAGGCATTATTTCCCAAATTTCACATGGGTAATTGGAAAGAAAAATTCGCATTATTAGACAAATTTGAAGATCAAAGACTGGTCACTTTTGGTCATGGGTTAATATTTAACGAGGCTCCAGAAATCTTACCAAAAGAAATTCATCAAAAAATAAAACGCAGAATAGCTTCTAGAATTTTAAGTACAAACAAGGAGAAATGGTGGACAATTTCTGCTTTTTATTCAGAATGTGATGAAATTAGAGAAAATGATGACAAAATGTTCTCATTTAAAACCGTTGATGAAAAGCTTAAATTCCTTGATGGAATTAATGATTATGTGATGAATTTAGAGCAAAAGTATTCAGACGTATAATCTAACAAATTAAAAAATCCTCTTTTTGCCCATTGAATAATAAAATGAATCAATTATATCAGATATATGCTTAATGATTTTAAAGACGAAGACTTTGATAATAAAATAAAAAACGAAGATATTTCAGTTATCCAGTTCAGTGCTTCTTGGTGTGGACCTTGTAAAGCCCTTGTTCCTGTAATGACCAAGCTTTCTGATGAGTATAAAGATAAGGCTGGTTTTTATTACGCAGACATCGAAGATGCTGGAATCAATACTGGAAGCTCTGCAGGGATTAGAGGCGTACCGACAGTTATTATTTATAAAAAAGGTGTTGAAGTAGATAGAAAAGTTGGTGGAGTTCCTGAAAGTCATATGAAAGAATTTCTAGAAAAAAATATCTAATTCAAATTTAATACTTCTCCAGCCAAATATAGAGATCCTGTAATTAGTACAATATCATTTTCCTTGATCGGAATTGAGCTGATAGCATCCTCCACACTTTCTTTGTATTGAATATTTTTAAAGTTATTTAGCTTATCTTTAAGTTCTTTTCCTTTAATTGAGTTTGGTTGATTAGGAATATCAATAATGGTCAAGGTTGAGATATTATCAAAATAACTCATATATTCATTATGATCTTTGTTAGCCATCATTCCAAGAATAATATGCTTGTTACAATTTAAACTTTCTAAGTATTCATTTAATACTTTTGCACCTAAAGGATTATGAGATCCATCAACAAAAAGCTGATGATCTTTTACAAGTTCTTTAAGTTTACCAGATTTAATTTCTTGTAATCTTGCAATACTATCTATTTTTGTAACCCCTTTTTGAATATGCTTATCTTTTATATTAAAATTTTTTAAGGTTCTTAAAGTTACGATAGCTGTTGAGATATTCTCTAATTGAAATTGACCCTTAACATTTGGTAATGGCAACTTTATTCCCCCATATTGATCTTCATAGTAAAAAAAATTATTTTCTTTAATTGTAAAACTATAATCTTCATTATAGAAAATTTTGTTTGATTTATTATTTGATATTGTTTTTTTTATACATTCTGTGATGTCTTTTGTACTTTGTTTTGCAACAATAATATTAGAATTTAAAAGAGTCGAGGTTTTTTCATAAATAATTTTATCAACTGTTTGTTCGTTCTTAGGCAACCAATCTAAATGATCAAGACCAATTGAAGTCACTATGCTCGCTAGATTATTCTTTAATATATTAGTTGCGTCAAACCTATGAAATAAGCCAGTTTCTATTAAATTAATATTATCTGGATATTTAGATGCTTTTAAAAAATAAGCTGCAGTTAATATCTCAAAAAAAGTAAGTGGTTCATTATTATTGATAGATTCAATTTCCTCAAATAAATTTTCTAGCTCTTCATCATTGAGTTGTTTGTTGTCAAAAACAAACCGTTCATTAATAGTTTTAATATGAGGGCTAGTATAGATATTGCACTTAATGTTTGCCTCTTTTAAAATAGCAAACATAGCTTGGATAGATGAATATTTACCGTTGGTGCCAACTATTGAGATGGCCTTTATTTTATCTTGGGGGTTTCCTAATTTTTTACAGAGGTTTTGAATACGATCTAAACTTAGATCTATTTCTTTATGATGCAGCTCTTGTAAGCGATTGATTATCTTCTGAAGTTTCATTTTGCTCAGAACTTATAACAGAATTTTTCTTTAACAATATTGATAATAAAGTTCCAATTTTAGATGCAAGATCTTTACGTTCTACTATCACATCAACAAAACCTGTGCCCTGAACATACTCACTTGTTTGAAACCCTTCTGGTAGCTCTTCTTTAACAGTTCCTTGTATAACTCTTTTTCCAGCAAATGCGATTAATGCACCTGGTTCAGCAATATGAATATCACCTAACATTGCATAAGAAGCTGTAATACCACCTGCTGTAGGGTCGGTGATACACACCAGGTATGGTAAGCCATTTTTTTTTAATTCATTTATAGCAAGTGTAGTCCTCGTCATTTGAGATAATGAGATTAAACTTTCCATCATTCTCATTCCACCACCAGCACTTACACATAAAAAAGGAGTTCGATTTTCTATAGCATGCTGAATTCCAAAAAGAAAAGCTTCTCCTTCACTAGATCCTATAGAGGCTCCTAAGAAATCAAAATCAGAAGCAACAGCGGTAATTTTAATATTATTGATTGATCCACAAGCAACCATCATTCCACAATCCATTCCTGTTTTTTTTCGAGCACTTTTTAATCTATCTTTATAAGATTTTGAATCTGTCCAATTTAATGGATCATCTTTTGGAATAGGAGTTTTAAATACTTCATAATTATTTTTACCAAATAAAATATCAAATCTTTGGCTTGGTTTAATTCTATGATGCTTGTTACAATCTGGACAAACCCAAAAATTCTCTGCTAAATCTTTCTTTAATATTGGTCCTTTACAACATGAGGTCCAGTCACTTTTTGCAATATCTTCTTTTGAAGCCCTTTCATGAAAAGCAGTTTTAATCTTTTCACCTGCTTTTATAATTTTGGTAATCCAGTTCATTTAATTTTATTTTTTAATCTCATTACGATATTAGTAACATTTGTGACAGGATTTTGTCTCTTTTTAATAGAGTTTGAAATTTCCTTGCAAATTGCGCTACCCACCACTAATCCATCTGCTTTTTTTAGAGATTTTATTGTTTTTTCAGTAATCCCAAATCCTATGACAACATTTTTGGATTTATTTTGATTTTTAACTGTACTGTATCTTTCAAGTATTTGTTTAGGAGAAACTTTTAGCTTTCCTCCAGTGGTTGAAAGCATACTGATATAATAAATCATATCATGAGAATCTTTAATAATTTTTTTTAATCTTAAAAGTGATGTTGTTGGAGAGACTAGTTGAATAAAATTAATTCCTCTTTTTTTACATTTAGCAGCAAATTTTTTATTCTCAGGATAAGGTAAATCTACAACTATTAAACCGTCAACTTTTACATTTTTACATTTTTCTAAAAATTTATTTTCATTGTATTGAAAAATCATGTTGTAATAACCCATCAAGATAATTGGTTTAGTTTTTTTTGCTTTTTTAAATTCTTTTGCAATTGAAAAAACGTCATTCATTTTAATTCCATTTTTTATTGCTCTATAAGCGCTAGTTTGAATCTGACCTCCATCAGCAATTGGCGTATTATGAGGAAAACCTAGTTCACAAATATCTGCATAATCTGAAATTGATTTAATTATTTCCAGTGATTTTTTTTTAGTATTATCTCCTGCAACCGTGTAAGTTAGTAAAGCAGGTCTATTTTCACTTTTTGCCTTTTTAAATGCTTGATTTATTAAAGAGGTCATTATTTTTTACCCAATCTTTCTTTCAAAATATCCCTATCTTTTTTTGCATCACCACATGAATTAACAATGATTATGGTGTCCTTACTTAGTTTGGGGGCTATTTTAATAGCTTCAGCAAATGCATGGCTTGGTTCTAGACTGGGATTTAGGTTTTCATATTTTGTTACCATTTGATAGGCGTTAAGTGCATCCTCATCTGTTGCATAAGTATATCTAGCTCTTTTAGTATCCTTTAAAAAACAATGAATAGGGCTAACACCAGGATAATCTAGTCCTGCACTAATAGATTCGGTATCATTTATTTGTCCTTCATTATTTTGACAAAGATAAGATGCTGCACCATGTAAAATTCCAATTTTAGCATTACGGCTTAAGGGTGCTGCATGAAGTTTTGATTTTTTAGGTCCGCCAGCTTCAACACCGATTAATTCAATTTGTTTTTTATCATAATCAATAAATTCACTCCAAAACCCATATGCTGAACTTCCCCCACCAATACAATTAATTAATTTAATTTTATTAGGAATTTTTCCAAATTCTGTTTTTAATTGGACTTTTAATTCTCTAGAAATTTGAGCTGTACTCCATCCACAAATTTTAACAAAGATATTTGGTCCAACTGTACTTCCAACACACATATGTGTATTGTCACAATTTGATACCCAGTATCTCATACATTCACTAACAGCATCGACTAAAGTTTGACTTCCTGAATAAACAGGAACTATTTCAGCACCATTCTTCCACATTGCATCACAGTTAGGTTTTTGCCTTTTCATGTCTTTTGCACCCATAAAAATTTTACATTTAAGGTCAAATTTTTTAGCAGCCATACTTAACATTTTTCCTGCATATCCGGCTCCAGTATCACCAACAATATATTTTTTCCCCATTGCTTTACAGATTAGAGCATGAACTGTAGCATTATATATCTTGTGCGCCCCACCATTTGCTTCAGAGACAACTTTTGCCCAAATTTGAGCACCACCTAATTGATTCGATAAATTTTCAAGTTTTACAAATGAAGTTGGAGTTCCAATATAATTTTTGAAATAAAAATCTCTTTTTTTAAGAAATTTTTTATCTTTTCTTAGTTTCTTAAATTTGTTTGTTAAATCTTCGACTGGTTTTTTAAGTGTTTCAGGAATAAAACTTCCGCCAAATTTTTTACCCCAAAAGCCATATTTATCATGTTGATCAATTAAAGGGACACCTTTTTTAAGCTTCATCATTAATCTGTTTTACTTTATTTAAAAAAATTTCTATTTTGGAAATATCTTTTAATCCAGAAGTTTCTAGTCCACCAGATATATCTATAATATCTGCTATTTTCATATAATTTTCAAGGTTATCATCTACTTGAATATTTCCTGCGATCATCAATTTTTTATTTGATTTAATATCTTCAATAAACTTGTGGTCGAAAGCCATACTTTTCTCATAACCTTTGCTGTCAAATAAATAGATATCAGTTACTTCTTCAAATAAATGATATTTTTCAACATCTAATTCGTCTTTTATTGTTAAAGCTGTAATAATTTTTCTATTATATTTTTTTCTAATTAATTTAATTTCATCAGGATTGCTGTCATAAATTTGATAATAATCAAAAGGGAGATCTTTAATTTTTTCTAAAATTTCATCATCTGGTTTAACTAAAACAGCTACAAATTTAGAATTTTTTTTATTTATACTTAGCAATTCTTTTAATTTATTAAACTCAAGATATCTTGGACTTTTTTTATAATTACAAATGAATCCAATAAACTGAGGAGGGTATGGATGATTGACAATATAATTTAATGTATTTAAATCAGAGATCCCACAGATTTTACAACCTTTGATCATTGATTTAAGTGATCAATTAATCTTTTAATATTATTTTTAATATTACCTTTGATTAAAGATCTGCCCATTACAATACCTGAAACTTTATTATTAAAAGCATCATTAGGAGTCATTATTCGTGATTGATCATTTGCACTATCGCCTGGCAATCTTATTCCCGGAGTAACAATAAATAAGTTTTTATGTCTTTTTCTAACCAACCTTGCTTCTTGAGCAGAGCAAACTATTCCATCACAACCTGATTTCTGGATAAGGTCAGCTTGTTTTAATACTAATTGTTTAACTGTTTTAGTATGACCTATTTCTTTGAGAGATTTATCATTAAGACTTGTAAGAATTGTTACCCCTAATATTTTTATATTTTTATTAATTTTTTTAGTTTTTTTTTTTATAGCCTTAAGCATTTCAAAGCCTCCATTTGCGTGAACAGTTACATATCTGCATCCTTTTAAATCCTTTAAACTTTCCATTGCTGACAAGGCAGTTTGTGGAATATCATTAATTTTTAAATCCAACCAAAAATCTTTATTATAATTCTCTAAAAACTTTCTACCGTTTTTTGAGTAAAAAAATTGTAATCCAAATTTTGGGATTATTTTAAGTTTGTTGGTCTGTGTTTGGCTAATTATTTTTTTTATTATGCTTAGTTTTGAGCTATCACAAGCAATAAAAATATTTTTATGTGTCATTATTTAATTTTTTAAACAAGTCTTTGGACATTTTAAAGTGAATTGTTTTTTTCTCTGGTGTATTTACTTTTTCACCAGTTTTAGGGTTTCTTGAAATTCTTTGTTTTTGAATATTTGTTGAAAAAACTCCAAAACCCCTTAGTTCAACTCTATCTCCTCTTTTAAGGGCCTGTTTGATTTCACCAAATATAATATTGGTAAATTTTTCTAGATCTTTTTTTAGAAAATTGGGGTAATTATTTGAAAGTTGTTTTAAAAGCTTTGATTTTACAATAGCCAATTTAAATCTTCTTTAATTTTAATTATTCTTTATCTTCTTCTTTTTTCTTTAGATCTTCCGAGAGAGATGAGAATGGCAGGTTTTTACCTGAACCTTCGGATCCATACTTGTCTAAAGCTTCTTTTTTCTCTATTTCTTCTAAAAGTTTAATGCTTAAGGTTACTTTTCTCTTATCTAAATCAAGATCTGCTATTGCACAGTCTAATTTTTCACCACCAGTCCATCTACTTGGACGAGCATCTGCTGCATTAATTGCAATCGCTGATTTTTTAATTTGTAAATCTAATTCACAACCTTCGGGTCTTACAGTTAGCCCTTTATTATCTGTACTCACCACTTTGACTGTAATTGTTTGATTTTTAGCTTTATCTTTAAACCAATCAAAAGGATCACTTTGAGTTTGTCTTAAACCAACTCTAATTTTCTGTTCTGAAACTTTAATTTCAAGCACTTTAACTTTAATTATGTCACCTTTTTTATATTTTTCTAGTTCTTCCTCACCATTGTTTAAATAAGTTAAATCGTTACAATGTAAAAAAGCGTCAATATCTAATTCTTCAACTTTAACAAATAATGAGTATTCATTTTTATTAACAATTTCTCCCTCAACAATAGTACCAACTGGGTATTTAACCTCAAAAGTTTCAAATGGATTTTCTTGAGTTAATCTGTGACTAACTGCGATACGACGTTTCTCTTTGTCAATTTCTTGTATAATAATATCTATCTCATCACCAATTTTAAACATTTTTTTTGCTGAAACATTTTTTTTAGTCCAGCTAAGCTCACTTGAGTGTAAGAGTGTAGTTAAGCCTGGTTCCAATTCACAAAATGCACCAAAATCCATTATCTTCATAACTTTGGCTTTGTATATTTTGTTTAATTCATAGTTATCAATATGCTCAAATGGATCTGGAGATAATTGTTTTATAGAGCAACCAACCTGTAATTTAGTTGTGTCTACCGAAATTACTTTTAAGTCATGTTGGGTTCCAATTTCAAGAACTTGATCTGGATGATCAACTCTACTATAGCTCAGTTCCTGAAGATGAACCAAAACATCAAGTTCACCATTCACATTAAAAAAACACCCAAAGCTACTAAAACCTTTAACTTCAGCATCTTTTATGATGTCACCAATTTTATACTTAGCAATAATTTTTGCTTTATCCTCAGCTTTGAATGAAGATATAATTTCACGACGCGAGACACAAGCGTTGCCTCTTACTTTGTCTAATTTAATTAAAGCAAATTTTTGTGGCTCATTCATCAAGTGACTAATATCTTTTAAAGGCTTATCACTTATTTGCGATCCAGGTAAAAACATTAAAGATCCAGTGTCTATATGTTCTACAATACATCCACCTTTACATTTAGATTTTATCATGCCCATGATTGGTTCGTTTTTTTCGTAAGCTTCAACAAGCTTGTCCCAACCTTTAATCTTTTGAGCTTTACTGGCTGAAACCAAAACTTCACCATGTTTATCCTCAATTTTTTCTAATAATACTGAAATTGTTTCACCTATTTTTATTTTTTCAGCAAGACCCATGCTCTTTAATTCATTTATATCTAATACTGGTTCTGATTTAAGTCCGTCACAAAAAAGAAAAACATACTTGTCAGTAATTTTATTTATTGTGCCTTCTATAATTTTACCTTCTTCAATTTTAATTTTTGAAAGTTGGCTGTTAAGTAATTTTTCGAATTCTTGAGAGGCTGGATTTGATAGATCTTTATAAATTTCCATTAAGTATTAATTTTCCTGTCTATAATTTTTTTAATTTTTAAAAAACACGCTCTTTTATTAAGGTTTGTCGTATTAATCAATAGTGAATCTTTGGTTTTCTTTAAAGGAGAGATTTTCCTATTATAGTCACTTTTATCACGGTTTTTGATGCTTTTAAGTACCTCTTTGTAAGAAATTTTTTTATTTAGACTTTTAAGCTCTTTATATCTCCTTAACGCTCTTATATTTACATTAGCAGTTATAAAAAATTTAAAATCTGCATCAGGTATAATTTTATAAGTAATATCTCTACCATCTAAACATGAGCCATTAAATTTTTTGGGGGGGTTGTAGGCAAAATTAAGCTGAAATGAATGTACAAGTTTTCTAATCTTTTTATCTTTTGATATTATTGATGCTTCGGTACCCACTTCATTTGATAATAAATTTTTATTTTCAAGATCTTTTATCTTTAAGTTTCTAATTTTTAATTCTAAAAATTTTTGATTAAATTTTTTTGGAAACTTGAGCTTTAAGAAAGCAATCATTCTATAAATTTTGCCAGTATCAAGATAAAAAAGATTATAATGTCTTGATAAAGTTTTTGCCAAGGTGCCAGCCCCAGCAGCAGCGGGAGAATCGATTGCAATTTTTAAAATATTTTTTCTTTTAATTATCATTTTTTAAATCATTTATAATATTTAAAAAAGTTGGAAAAGAAGTTTTAATTGAATCTTTATCATCTATATGCCATTCACCCCCAAAAGATAATGCTGCAATTACGCTTGTCATAAAAACTCTATGGTCTTTGAGGTAATTTTTGATAATAATTTTTTTATTGATCTCCAGATTAGGATTACCAAAAATTTTAATAGAGCTTTCTGTTAAAATTGTTTTAATACCTATTTTACTTAAAATTTTTGCACCCCATTTTAATCTTGGACTTTCTTTTTGATTCAATTCAGCTAAATCTTTAAAATAAGAAATTCCTTTTGCTTTTGCTGCAACTAAAAATATAACTAAAAACTCATCTATGGCACCACTATTTAATTTTGATGGACAGTTGATTGATTTTAATTTTTTAGCACCATGTACAATAATATCTGCAATTTGTTCACCCTTATAATTTTTTTGATTTTTAAATTGAATTTTAACACCCATTCGCTTTAATATATTAATTACACCAATTCTAGATGGGTTAATATTTGTATTTTTAATTACTAATTTTGAATTTTTTGATAGTGCCGTTAAAACAATAAAAAAAGCACTTGAGCTAATGTCAGAAGGAATATTGTAGTTAAGAGGTTTTATTTTTTTAGCCTGATTTATTTCTATATAATCATATTTTTTTTTAATTTTTACTTTTAAAGGTAATTTTAAATATTTGCACAATAATTCAGTATGATTTCTAGATTTTTTAGCTTTTATTATAGTTTTGCCTGGAGTTTTTAAGCCTGCAAAAATTATGCTACTTTTACATTGAGCAGATCCTTTTTTTTCAAAATACTTGATTGGGATAAGATTCTTAGAGCCCAAGATAGTTAATGGTAAGCCTTTTTTTTTAAGTTTGATGATAGCACCAATTTTTTCTAGTGGTTTAGCTATTCTATAAAAATCTCTCTTTGATAAACTTTTATCACCTATGATTTTAATTTTATGCTTTGTATCAATCAATAAGCCCATGATAAGTCTTCCAAGAGTTCCTGAGTTTTTTGCATCAATAATTAAATTTTTTTTATACTTGTATCCAGCCAGGCCATTTCCTTCAATTGTACAAAATTTATTATTAAGTTTGACTTTTACACCTAGTTTTTTGACTGCATTTATTGCGGCCAAAACATCTTCAGATAAAAGAAGATTATAAGCTTTCGATTTTCCTGTAGCGATTGATGAAAATAAAACCCATCTGATGCTCAAACTTTTATCACCACTCACAGATATTTGTTTATTAAAAGGTGTAATTTTTTTTTTTACAATAATTAATTTTGACATTAAATTTAGTTATATCTGAAAGAGTCTCCAAAATAGGCAGTTTTTGCGTCAATATTGTTAACTAATTGAGATGGAGAGCCTTGGGCAATAATTTTGCAATTGCTAAGTATCATTGCATAATCTACACAAGCTAATAAATCTCTAGCTTGGTGGTCACATATGCAAATTGTGATATTATTTTCTCTTTGTAAATTTACAATAATTTCTTGCAACATCTTAATTGTTAAAACATCAAGTGCTGCAAAACATTCATCTAGCAAAAGTACTTTTGGATCACTTAATAATGAAAGAGCAATTACCAATTTCTTTTTTTGACCCCCTGATAAAAACTTTGCTTTAACATCTTTTAAATTTTCAAGCTCAAATTTTGATATCAAGTAATTGATTTTATTTTGTACTAAATTTTTATCATCAATTACTATTTCGGCTATTGCTTTAAGATTTTGTTCTAAAGTCAAATCATGAAAATAACCACCGTATTGTGGAACATAACCAATTTTAAACTCTCTAGCTCTTAAATAAACCGGATAGTTGGATACATCTGTTTTGTTAATCATAATTTTTCCACTGTTAGTTGTAATTAAACCTGTGATTAAATTAAAAATTGTAGATTTTCCAACTCCATTGGGTCCCAACATTCCATAAATTTGACCTTCGTTAATTTCAAAATTTATATTGTCTAATATTATTCTATTTCCATAAGCAAGAGACACATTTTCAAAAGATAAAATTGTTGAAGGTTTTTTAAAAGATTTTATTCTGAAGTTTTTAATTATACTCATTTTTAGTTAAAATTTTTAACATTAACTTTATGTTTTGAATTATGCATAAATACTTTTGAGTCTTTAGTAATTGTATCAAGTTCAATTACATCTGCACTTAAAATATTTTCAAGGTTTTTATAAATTACATTTCTAGAAATTATTAACAAATTATTCTGCATTGAATAATCCATATACTCACCTGTTATAATATTATCAATATAATTAATTTTTACATTTTCAGAAAAAATTGTATTATAATTAAAACTGTTATATTTGCCATAATTTGAAGTAATTGTAATTATATCTGGTTTTCCAACTAGCGTAATGTAGGCTGTTACATCTGTTAAGTAAATTACATCACTGTCAATTAGGTCTATTTCACCTTTTTTAGCAAAAATCTTATATTCATTACCTTTGAGATCTTTTGAACTATAGCTAATCGACTCTATTACATTTGAATTATGAATTTCCTCATCTTCATATTGTGTTAGGTCAACATTTATAATTTCATTTTTTTTTGAAAATTTAAAAATTAAAAATGCAGATAAAAGTAATAAAAAAATTATTAGAAAATAATTTTTTAAGTACTTTTTATTCATTTAAGTAATATTTGATTGAAGAATATTGTGAATATGAAGAATACCAATAGTTATATTTTTATTTTTTTTATCATAAACACATAAAGAGGTAATTTTCTTTAAATTCATAGTAGATAATGCTTTTGCAGCCAATGCACTTTTCTCAATGCTTATAGGATATTTTGTCATAATTTCCCTTACTTTTATCACGTGAAGATTTATTTTTTTTTGATTAAATCTTCTTATTTGTCCATCAGTAATAATTCCAATAGTTTTTTTTTGTTTATTTCTAACAATCAAAATACCTAATTTTTTGTTGCTTAAAACTTTTAGAGCTTCTTTCATTTTTAAGTCTTCATTTACAAAAGGAATTCTATTTCCAACCAACATAATATCCCCAACGGTCTTTAGCTGCGCACCAAGACTTCCAGCTGGATGGATTTTTTTAAAATCTAATTTATCAAATTTTTTGTATTGCATAGCTGCAATTGCTATTGCATCACCAAGAGCAAGTTGAGTTGTAGTGCTAGAGGTTGGAACAATGTCACCTGACTCTTTTACCTGAGGTATTAAAAGTTTAATATCAGAAGCTTTATATAAAATAGAATCTTTTTTTGAAACAATTCCTATTAACAGTATTTTATTTCTATTTGCATATTGGATTATATTTTTTAGCTCGTTTGTTTGCCCTGAGTAACTAATAAGAATTAAAATATCTTTTTTAGAAATACTTCCAAGATCACCATGAGAAGAGTCACTTGCTGAAAGATTGAAAGATGGTGTTCCAACAGAAGAAAGAGTAGCTGCTATTTTTGAGGCTATGAGTCCACTCTTACCAACACCACAAACTATCACTTTTGATTGGCACTTAGCTATTTGAATTACAGCTTCGCTAAATGAATTATTAATATTCTTTTTTAATTTTTGTAAAGCTTTGATTTCAAGATTGATTACATCTTTAGCAATAGAGACAAATTTTTTTTTTATCATTTAATGTGACCAGATATCTTCTTTAAATAAAGCTAAATCTAAATCAACTCTTGTTTTCAAAAATTTAAGGCAATCTCGATAAAGTTCAATTCTATTTTCTCTTTCTAATATTTGATTAAGTTGGCCATGTATCTTATGTAAATAAATTACATCATTTGCACAGTATTTAAGTTGTGATGGATTAAGCTCACCTCCAAAATCTGAACTCTGAAATTGTTTACTAATATCAACACTCGTAAATTCTTTAATTAAAGTTTTTAAGGAATGAGATTCGGAAAAAGTTCTTGCGAGTTTGGATTGTAGCTTGGTACATTGAACATTTTTTACATCTATTTTAAGATAATATTTAATATGAGCCATATCAGCTCTAGCATAATGAAAAATTTTTGTAATATTCTCGTCACCGAATATTTTTACTAAATTAGGTGCATTATAAGTTTCTCTGTCCAATTGAACAATATGTGCCTCTGAATTTCCTGATGATATTTGTATTAGGCAGAGAGGGTCTCGTCTGACATTTAGACCCATGAATTCACCATCTACAGCTAATACGTTGCCTAATTTCAAATCATCTGGTAAATCATTTTTGTGAAGTTTAATATTATTACTCATTTCTAAACATATATATATGAAAGCAAAAAATTGTCTAATTTTCGGTGGCAGTGGACAAATTGGCCGAAACTTAATTAGAAAACTTACGAAGAATAACTACAGAGTAACTGTGGTAACTAGAAATATTCATCAAAAAAGTTACATAATTAAAACACAAGCTAATGCTGGATATATTGAGATTATAGAGGCAAATATATTCGATGAAAAAAAGATAAGAGAGCTTTTTAAAAAAGCAGATATATGCATTAATTTAATTGGCATATTGTTTGAACAGAAAAAAGGGAACACATTTAAAAATATTCATTCTATCTTTCCATCTCTGTTAGCTAAACTTTGTAAAGAATATAATTTAAAACACTTTATTCATTTGTCAGCGCTTGGTATTAATGATGCTAAAGACTCTGAGTATGCCAAAAGTAAATTGGAAGGTGAAAGTAATGTTTTAAAAAATTTTCCATTAGCAACAATCTTAAGACCGTCTGTTGTTTATTCGGTGGATGACAATTTCACTACTAATTTTATGACACTTTTAAATAGATTACCTTTATTCCCACTTTATTATGGGGGTAAAACAAAATTTGCACCAATCCATTGTTCAGATTTAACAGATACAATTCACCACGTAATTTCAAAAAATATATATTCCAAGATAATTGAATGCACTGGTCCCGAAATAATATCTTTTAAGGAATTGTTACAAAAATTGTTAATTTTAATTAGTAAAAAAAGAATTCTAATACCTTTTCCATTACCTATAGCTAAACTTTCTGCAAGATTTTTTGAAATGTTACCAAATCCTATACTTACAAGAGATCAATTGAGGCTTTTAAAATATGACAATATTTCATCTGGAAAATACAAAACTAACTCAGAAATTGGAATTCCAAGTATTAGATTTTTTGATCAAGAAGTTAAAAAATATTGTTATATGTGGAGAGATGGTGGTCAGTTTTCTACAGAAAAATATACCTCTAAAGATCTTGAAAAAAAAACTAGTTAATTAAATTTATGCTGACTGTATTTTTTTTTCGATAAATTCTGGAACTTCTTCTTTTTCAGTAACTTCTTCTTTTCTGCCTTTAGGTTGATAAGCGTATAAAAGATGTAATTTACAATAAGAAAAATCTTTTAAGGATGATCTGCCACAAAAATAAAAAGATTTTTCATCTGGATGTCCCATTGGCCATTTGCACGAAGTTTCGTCAAGTGCTTCCAGTTGTTTTGGGTTTTCTGGCTCAAAATCTTTTTCAATTATTAGGGATTTAAATTTACTTTTTCTTCCTCTTTTGGATTTAATATCTTTTTGTTCTTGTGAGTTTTCAAAGTTTTGATTGGAGGTTGCCGCTCTTGTTTTAATTTTTGCAGATAGATTTAATCTATGAGCTTTACCAATTACAGCATTTCTACTGATACCACCTATTATTTCAGCAATTTGACTTGCGGTGTTTCCTTTACCCCAAAGTTCTTTTAATTTTGTTACTTTTTCTTCAGTCCAGCTCATAATCAATATCTAGTATTAAGTTTTATATTAATCACAATATACTGTTAGAAAATTCATTTAAACAAGCAAAATCTCAAAGTTATCAACAAAAACAGTTTTAGATTAGCTTATATATATTTTCAATCATAACTTGTATCTAATAATTAAAATTTATAAAAACTGATTTAAAATTATGAGCTATTTAGTAAAAAATTATAATAGAAAAAAAATTTCATTTAAAAGGGGGAAAGGAAGTTTTCTGTATTCAAGTGATGGAAAAAAATATTTAGATTTTGTTCAGGGAATAGCTGTAAATTCATTGGGGCATGCGCATCCTAAATTAATCAAAACAATTAATGTTCAATCCAAAAAACTTTGGCATGTTTCTAATGCTTTTGAAATCCCAGAAGGAGAAAAATTAGCTAAAAAACTAGCCAGAAGGACATTTGCTGATTATATAATGTTTCAAAACAGTGGTGCGGAAGCAACTGAGGCGGCTATTAAGGTTGCAAGAAGATATTTTTTTTCTATCGGTAAAATTAATAAAAATAGAATATTATGTGTAAAAAATTCTTTTCATGGCAGAACATTGGCTGCAATTTATGCAAGTGGATCAAAAAAAATGACAGAAGGATTTGGACCAAAAATTGATGGGTTTGATCATTTTGAATTTGGAGATCACAAATCTTTAAAAAAGAAGATAACCAAAAATACAGCAGCTATAATGGTTGAAACTATTATGGGTGAAGGTGGTATAAAAGTAATACCTGATTGGTGTTTAAAAGGATTAAGAAAAATTTGTAATAAAAAAAATATATTATTAATACTAGACGAAGTTCAGTGTGGAATTGGTAGATCGGGAGATTTTTTTGCTTTTGAAAAATCAAAAGTAAAACCAGATATTGTGCCAATAGCCAAAGGTATAGGTGGGGGATTCCCAATTGGAGCAGTGTTAATGAATAAAAAAGTTGCCTCAGGAATGACTGCTGGAACTCATGGCTCTACTTTTGGTGGTAATCCTCTAGCAATGGCTGTTGGAAATTCAGTAATGGATATTATTTCTAATAAAAAATTTTTAAACAATGTAAAAAGTATTTCAAAATATTTTATATTAAATCTTAATAAGATTAAAGATAGATATCCCAATATTATTAAAGAAATTAGAGGTAGAGGTTTATTAATTGGAATACAACTTTATACCGATCAAGCAAATTTTATTAAAAAATTGATGGATCAAAAGTTGCTAACAATTAGAGCTGCCGAAAATGTTATTAGAATTTTACCACCGCTTAATGTAAAAAAGAATGAAGTTGACCAAGCTTTAAAGGCAATTAGAAATGTTTGTTCAGAATTAAATTAAAATGAAACATTTTATAAATTTAAAAGATATTCCAGCTAAAGATCTTAGAAAAATTGTAACAGATGCAAAAAAAAGAAAAAACTTAAGAAAAAAACTAAGCACTTTAGAGGTAGATAAAGGAGCACCATTAAAAGGAAAAATGCTCATTCAAATGTTTGAAAAAGCCAGCTCAAGAACAAGAATAAGCTTTTATTTAGCTATTAAGCAGCTTGGAGGTGGAACACTAACTCTTAGGTCTAATGAACTTCACCTTGGACAAGGAGGTGAAAGTATACCTGATACAGCTAAAATACTTTCAACTTATGGTGATGGTTTTATGTTGAGAACAGACAGTGATAAAAAAATTGAAAATTTTAGAAATTATCTATCAATTCCAGTAATAAATGGCTTAAGCCCATCTTCTCATCCAACACAGGTATTATCTGATGTATTTACAGTTGAAGAAATTAAGAAAAAACCAATCTCAAAATTAAATATTTGTTGGATTGGAGACTCTAATAATGTTTTGGATAGTTTAATTGCTGCGTCTGTTAAATTTTCATTTAAACTAAGTATTGGATGTCCAAAAAAATTTGAACCAGGTAAAGAAGTTAGATCTTGGGTAAAAAAAAATAATAAAAAAATATTTATTTATAATGATCCCAAAAAAGCTGTTATGGGAGCTGATGTTATATTTTCAGACAAAGTTATATCTTTAAATGACAAAGTTAATAAGAAGAAGAAAATAGAACAATTTAAAAAATTTAAGATTGATAAAAAATTAATGAGTTTTGCAAAAAAAGATTGTATTTTTTTACATTGTTTGCCTCGGGGACCTGAAGTAAGTGATGAAGTTTTTTTAGGAAAAAAGTCTCATGTATGGCAACAAGCTTTAAATAGAGTTCATGTTCAAAAAAGTATCTTATTGTATTGTTTTGGAAAATTAAGGTAGGGGTACTGGTTTATCTGAGTTTTGATTTAAATATTTTATAATTGAAGCTCTATCTTTTTCTTTCCTTAGCCCCGCATAAGCCATTTTTGTTCCTTTAATATATTTTGCTGGTTTTTTAAGAAACCCATTTAACTCCTCAAAATTCCACTCTTTATCATAAGCTGCTAAAGCTTTTGAATATTTATAGTCTAAAGCTTCTCCAACTTTTCTTCCAACAACATTATATAGTGCTGGGCCAATTTTATTTTTCCCACCTTTAATTATTGAATGACATGCAGCACATTTTTTAAAAATTTTTTCACCATTAGCAACATCTCCCATTGCCATTAACACAGCTATATCAATTTTTTCTTCCACTACATTTCCAGTTGTTGTTGAGGCTGTTGTTACCTGCTCTACTTCAACAGCATAACCAGGTGTTTTTGGTTTTTCTACATGGAAAATAATGTCCGAGAATTTGCCAATCCCTATTACAATTAAGGCCACCATTAAAATAGCAGCTACAATTTTGTTAATTTCGAACGAATCCATTTTTCTAAATATTATTTTGAACATATAGCACGATAAATTAAAAAATTACTAAAATTTAATGTATAATTTTGCCTCTATTTCTATTTAATAGGTATAATAAATTGAAAAATTAATGAAAACATTGACCATTATACCATCAAGAATGTCAGCTACGAGACTGCCAGGCAAACCTTTGTTAAAGATAAATGATCTATCAATTATCTCACATGTATTTAAAAAAGCTCAAGAAGCTAATTTGGGAGAGGTTTTTGTTGCTACAGAAGACCAGGAAATAATTGATGATGTTACAAAAAATGGAGGTAAGGCTATTTTAACAAGCAAAAGTCATAAAACTGGAACTGACAGGATTTACGAAGCATTAAAAAAAATAAATATTAAAAATGTTGATTTAATAATGAATTTACAAGGTGATGAACCAGCAATTAACATTGATGATATAATTAGTCTTAATGAAAAAATGATTAATAGCCAATCTAAAATAGGAACTCTTGCAGCAAAAATTAAAGATTTTAAAGATTTAGAAAATGAAAATATTGTGAAAGTTGTGACTAAGAAAAATCTAGAAAATGATGAATTTTCAGAAGCGAAGATTTTTATAAGAAAGACATCCAATATTGCTAATATATATCATCATATAGGAATATATTGTTATTCAGCGGAAGCTCTTGAAAGTTTTGTCAAATTGAGTCAGTCGCAAAATGAAATTAAATATAGATTAGAACAATTAAGAGCCTTAGATAATAATATTGATATAAATGTGGCTCTTGCTAAATCAGCTCCAATAGGAGTTGATACGGAGGAAGATTATCTAGCCTTAAAAAAAATAATGAAATATAAGAATTAATGAGTAAAATTTATTTTCAAGGTACTTTTGGAGCATACTCTCACCTGGCAGCTTTATCTGTTAATCCAGATGCAGAAATATTACCTTGCAAGACTTTTGATGAATGTTTTAATAAAGCTTCATCTGATTCAGAGTGTAAAATAATTATTCCAGAGTCAAATAGAATTACAGGAAATATTGGTATTGAGTATTTAATCTTTAAACACAGGCTAAATATTTATATGGAACATTTTCAAAAAATTGAACATAATTTATTAGGTCAACCAGATGCAAAACTAAGCAATATAAAAGAAGTATATTCTCATGCTCAAGGCCTTTCCCAATGTTCAAAATTTATAAAAGATAACAATATAACAGAGCATGTTAGAGCAGATACAGCAGGATCCGCCAAAATGATTTCAAAAACAAAAGATATAAAGCAAGCTGCAATAGCATCCTCTTTAAGTGCTGAAATCTATGGATTGCAAGTGATTAAAAAAAATATTGAAAATGAGCCAGGTAATTTGACAAGATTTTTAGTAATGGGAAAAAATATCTTACAACCAGAATTTGAAAGCAAAAAATATATTACTTCTTTTTTATTTAAATTAAAAAGTAAACCAGCTGCTCTTTATCAATCTTTAGGAGGGTTTGCAATTAATGGTGTTAATTTAACCAAACTTCAAAGCTATCTAGAAAAAAATACTTTTGATTCTTTCTTTTTTTTATGTGATTTGGATGGGCATATTGAAGATCCAAAAGTCCAAAAATCTTTAGAAGAGTTAGGCCTTCATTGTGAAGATTTTCACGTCTTGGGTGTTTTTGAGGCTGATAAATTAAGAGATAAAAAAAAATAATCTTTTCTTGTAGAATAGAAAATATAACTGCTATAATAGTTCTGGAGGCTAGAGGTGAATGCTGCTTGAACCCGACCAGATCTTAACAGAAGCAGTCGTAGAGACAGTTATTCAGGTTCTAGTCTCCTTAAATATAAAAAATGAACAATAACTCAAAAGTACTAGCATTAAAATATAGACCACAAACTTTTGCAGATCTTATTGGTCAAGAAGTTGTGGCAGAAACTATAACTAATTCAATAAAAGCTAACAAAGTGCCTAATGCGTATTTGTTCACTGGTATAAGGGGAATTGGTAAAACTACAACTGCCAGAATAGTTGCTAAAGCACTCAATTGTTTAAATGGTACAAAAAATCTATGTAAAGAAAATTTATGTGAAAATTGTGAAGCCATAACAACCTCAAGTCATATTGATGTTCTTGAAATGGATGCTGCAAGCAAAACTGGAGTTGATGATGTTAGAGATTTAATTGAGTTTTCAAGATATGGGCCCACTTCTTCAAAATATAAAATTTTTATAATTGATGAAGTTCACATGTTAAGCAAACAAGCTTTTAATGCTTTATTAAAAACACTAGAAGAACCACCTGAATATCTTAAGTTTATCTTTGCCACTACAGAAATTAAAAAAATTCCAATCACAGTAGTATCCAGATGCCAGAGATTTGATTTATCAAGAATTAAATCATCAGAATTATTTGAATTTATTAAAAAGATTAAAGATAAAGAAAATGGAAAAGCTTCTGACGAAGCTTTGAAATTAATAGTTAAAATATCTGAGGGATCTGTGAGAGACGCGCTATCTTTATTAGACAGAGCCTTATTAAGCTTAAAAGAGAATATGGAATTGGATTTAAATGCAGCACAGAAAATTTTTGGTTACTTTGATAAATCTCAATTAATTGATTTATTTGAATTAATATTAAAAGGTGAGGAAACTAAAGTAATTAATATTTATAGAAAAATTTATGATCAGGGTGTTGAGCCTAAAGTTTTTATTAATGATTTTTTAGAGCTTCTTTATTATTTCAAAAATATCAATTCTTTAACATTAGAAAGTACAAATTTTTCATTAAATGATGAAGAATTTTCAAAAATTAAATCTATATCTAATCAAGTAGATTCAGAAGTTTTAATTTTATTTTGGCAGTTTGCAATTTCCTCTCTTGAAGAATTAGATATAGTTTCTAATCAGCATTTATCCATTGAAATGTTTTTGATTAGATTGATGCATTTGAGTTCAGTAAAATTAAAAAAAAAAGTTAATCCTAATTTGGATAGTGGAAATTTTGACAACACAATTATTCAAAAAGAACAAGAAATTGAAATCAATATTAAGACCGTTGATCAAATAAAAAATATTTCTCAGGAAAAAAAGAACAAGCCAGAAATTGAAACTGAGGTTAAAGCAATAGATAAAAATTTAATTAATTCATTTGATGATTTGCTTAATATTTGTTCTCAAGAAAAAGAAATTAAATTAAAATATGAATTAGAAAAAAATGTTAACCTTGTGAAATTTGAAAAAAACAGAATCGAAGTTTCTTTTAATGATAATTTAGATAAAAATTTTGTTAAAGATTTATCCTCAAAGCTTTTTGAATGGACTGACGAAAGATGGATAATTACATTTAGTAAATCAAAGGGAGAAATGTCCATAAAAGAAAAGCAAAAAAATAAAAAAGATGAATTAATAAATGAGGTCAAAAATTCAAAAAACTATAAAATTGTAATGGAGAAGTTTCCTGATGCTGAATTGCTAGATGTCAAATTAAAGAAAGAAGAGAAGTAAAATGACTGACTTTACAAAAATTTTAGATAAAGCCAAAGAATTAGAAGCTAAAATGAAAGAAAGCCAAGAAAAAATTAAAGAAATTAGGGCTGAGGGTGTTTCGGGATCTAGTTCGGTTAAAATTATACTTGATGGTGAGGGTGAGATGCAAAATATTCAACTGTCTGATGAGATAATGAAAGAAGACAAAACTATTATAGAAGATTTAATTGTAGCTGCTCATAACAGCGCTAAATCTGAACTTAAATCAAAGACCACTGAAGAGATTTCAAAAGCCACAGGTGGTTTTGGAATACCTGGTTTTAAATGGCCATTGTAATTAATGCAAAATATTAGTGAGATTGAAGAATTAATAAAATTGATATCCAAACTTCCTGGTTTGGGACCTAAGTCAGCAAAAAGAATTGTTTTAAAATTAATTAATAACCGTGATGAACTTGTTAAACCTATGGCTAGCACTTTGGCTCAGGTTTATAAAAATGTAACAAGATGTAATTCTTGTGGATCTTTAAAATCAAATTCAAATGGATGCTTTAATTGTGAAAATATAAAAGAAAAATATACTAAAATTTGTGTAGTAGAAGATATTGCTGATCAATGGTCAATTGAAAATTCAAATATTTTTCAAGGTTATTTTCATATCTTAGGTGGAACAATTTCATCTGTTGGACAAAGAACAGAAGATCTCTTGATTAATTCGTTAGTAGATAGAGTTAATAGAGATAATATTGAAGAAGTAATACTTGCAACAAGTGCAACCGTTGAGGGGCAAACCACAGCCTATTATATTCAGGATAGTTTAAAAAACGCTAGAGTCAAAATTACTAAATTAGCCCAAGGATTGCCTGTTGGTGGAGAAATTGAAAGTTTAGATGATGGAACTTTATTTTCTGCTTTTAAAAATAGAACTAATTTAAATTCTAATTCAGATTAAGTTTTTTTTTTAATCTATTTTGGTGCAATAAAGGCTCTGTATATCCTGATGGTTGTTCCATACCTTTAAAAATCAAATCACATGCAGTTTTAAAAGCTAAAGAGTGCTCAAAGTCATCACTCATCTTAATATATCTTTTGTCATCTTTATTTTGCTCATCAACAATTTTTGCCATATCTTTCATAATTTCAGTCACTTGAATTTTAGTTGTTATTCCATGATGAATCCAGTTTGCAATATGTTGCGAAGATATTCTAAGAGTCGCTCTATCCTCCATAAGGCCAATATTATTTATATCTGGAACTTTTGAACATCCAATTCCTTGGTCAATCCATCTAACCACATAACCTAATAATGTTTGTGCAGAGTTTGAAATTTCTTTATTAATTTCATCTACTGACCAATTCGGTCTACCAGCAACTGGTATTGTTAATAGATCATCAAGTTTTGTCTGCTTTCTATTTAAAATTTTATCTTGTTCATCAAAAATATTTATTTCATGATAATGTAACGCATGCAAAGCAGCAGCTGTAGGAGAAGGGACCCAGGCACAGTTAGCGCCAGCCTTTAAATGACCAGTTTTTTGCTCCATCATATCTTTCATTTTATCTGGCATTGCCCACATTCCTTTTCCTATTTGTGCTTTTCCAGATAATCCACATTTTAATCCAATATCAACGTTGTTGTTCTCATAAGCTAAAATCCACTTAGAAGATTTCATATCTCCCTTTTTAATCATTGGTCCAGCTTGCATTGATGTGTGCATTTCATCACCAGTTCTATCTAAAAACCCTGTATTAATAAAAAACACTCTATTTTTCAACGTCCTTATACACTCTTTCAAGTTAGCAGATGTTCTTCTCTCTTCATCCATAATTCCTATTTTACAAGTGTATTGTTCTAAGCCCAAAACTTCTTCAACTTTAGAAAAAATTAGATTAGTAAACGCAGTTTCATCTGGACCATGCATTTTAGGTTTAACAATATAAATTGAACCAGATCTAGAATTATTTTTATTTTTAATATCATGAAGTGCTGCAGCTGAAGTGATAAAAGCATCCATAATACCTTCGGGGACTTCATCACCATTACTTAAAATTATTGAAGGATTGGTCATTAAGTGCCCAACATTTCTTACCAATAAAAGGCTCCTGCCATGTAATTTAAGTCCTTTGCCATCTTTTGAAATATAGCTTCTGTTTGGATTAAGTTTTCTTTCAAATAGTTTGCCATCTTTTTTAAATTGTGTTTTAAGATTGCCTTTCATTAATCCCAACCAGTTTCTGTAGCAAATAATTTTATCTTCTGCATCTACAGCAGCAACACTATCTTCATTGTCACAAATTGTTGACACAGCAGACTCTAATATTATTTCACTAATTCCAGCATGATCTTGTTGAGCACTAAAAGCTCTAGGGTCTCTTAAAATTTCTATATGTAAGTTATTATTTTTAAGTATTATGGCTGATGGATTGTCAGCCTCACCTCTATGACCTATAAATTTTTGCCCATCAATTAAATTAAAACTATCAGCACCTTTTAAAATTATTAAATGCCCTTCCTTAATAGCAATGCTTGTAATTTTGTGCCAACTTAAATCTTTTAAAGGAAAATATTTATCTAAAAAATCTCTACCATATTTAATTACCATTTCACCTCTTAACGGATCATATCTTTCAGATACACTATCTTCAGATTGTTCAATAACATCAGTTCCATAAAGGCTGTCATATAAACTCATCCATCTTGCATTAGCAGCATTAAGAGCATATCTTGCATTCATGATTGGTACTACTAATTGAGGACCTGCAATTTTAGTTATTTCGTCATCAACATTTTTAGTTTCGATTGAAAAATCTGGTCCTTCTTCTTTTAAATAGTCAATCTCAATTAAAAATTTTTTATACTCCTTTATATTAAATTCATTACCTTTATTTTTTATGTGCCACTCATCAATTTTTTTTTGTAAATTTTCTCTAATATTAATCAATTCCTTATTCTTGGGCACAAGTTCTTTGACTACTTTTTCAAAACCAATCCAAAATTTTTCAGGTGAAATATTTAGATCATCTAATAATTCTTCACTGATAAATTTTGCTAAATTTTCTGAAACTTTAAGACTGTTAATATTTATATATTTTTCTTGCATATCATCTCATATTGCCCCATCTATATTTTTGCCTGAGAGTTTTGCTCTTTCGGCGGAAATTAATCTCTTTTCAGAGTGTTATGCTTTTTTGTCGGTCTTTTTGCCTGAGAGTTTCCGGGGTGGTTGCTCATTCGGCGCTAAATTGACCAATTAGTCTCTCCCGAATTTAAATTTGTACTCTTTAAAAATATTAAGTCAAATGATATCATACAGTAATTATTCTACTAAACATTTTATTGCCTTTTTTATAAATTAACTATCCGCTATAAATAATAAAAATGAAAAATGAAAAATTATCTTAATTTTGAAACAGACATAAGAAACCTTGAAAGTGAAATTGAGAAATTAAAAGATCCTTATAATCAAGATGGAATCACAGAGGTTGATACTCAAAAAATATCAAACACACAAACTGAAATAGATAAAAAATTAAAAGATATTTATTCAAATCTAGATCCGTGGCAAACCACAATGGTAGCCAGACATGAAGATAGACCAAAATCGAAATTTTTTATTGATAATTTGTTTGAAGATTTTATTCCTTTATCTGGTGATCGTTATTATGGTGAAGATAAATCAGTAATAACAGGTTTTGCAAAGTTTAATGGAAACTCTGTTTTGGTAATTGGTCAAGAAAAAGGAGAAAATTTAGAAAGCAGAATTGAAAGAAATTTTGGAATGTTGAGACCAGAAGGATATAGAAAAATAATCCGATTAATGAAATTAGCAAATAAATTTAATATTCCAATAATTTCTCTGGTAGATACACCAGGTGCTTATCCAGGGGTTGGTGCGGAGGAAAGAGGGCAAGCAGAAGCAATTGCTAAATCAATTGAATGTTGTATGGAACTTAAAGTTCCTACTCTTGCTATCATAATTGGAGAGGGTGGTTCAGGAGGAGCGATAGCTCTGGCATCATCTAATAAAGTAATTATGCTAGAAAATGCTATCTACTCAGTTATTTCCCCAGAAGGATGTGCAACTATTTTGTGGAGAGATCCAAAAAAAATGCTTGATGCAGCTAAAGCAATGAAGTTATCAGCAAAAGATTTACTCGAACTAAAAGTTATAGACGAAATAATTCCAGAGCCCTTGGGTGGGGCGCATAGAGATAGAGATTTAATGTTAGAAGGTTTAAGAATTTCAATATCTAAAAATTTAGATTACTTCAAAGATTTGTCTTCTGAAGAGATTATGAACGAAAGAAAAAATAAATTTTTAAAAATTGGAAGAGATAAAGGTTTTATTGGTAGCTCAGAAGATGTGAGTAATTTAAGTATAAAAAATGATAATTTTGATAAAATTTTAAAATCAAAAAAAATATTAATTGGATCTGCAATCTTAGGAATTATTTTGTTGGGAGTAATACTTAGTTTCTTTTAAATATTCTTATAAAGCTCCACAGCAATGCTTAAATTTTTTACCTGAACCACATAAACAAGATTCATTTCTACCTATTTTTTTACTTTTTTTAATTTGATCTACCATTGTTTGCTTAGTTTTTTCTTCATTGGATTGTTCGGTAACAACTTTTAAATTCATTAAAATGGTTACAAAGTCTAATTTTAATTTCTCTAAAAGGTTTGCAAAGAGATCAAAAGCCTCCTTCTTATATTCTACTAAAGGATCTCTTTGACCGTAAGATCTAAGTCCAATTACTTGTCTCAGTTGTTCCAAGTATTGTATGTGTGATTTCCAATTTAAATCTATCGATTGAAGGAATATTCTTTTTTCAATTTCTTTTGCATGACTTTCTCCAAGAAGCTTTATTCTATCTTCTCTTGAATCGTTGAATTTATTTATTATTTTTTCTTTTAATTCTTTATCGTTAGCTAAAATTAATTCATTCAATTCATTTTCGGTAAAACTTTTACCCACAACTTGTTTAAGACGATTACTAAATTCATTATTTTGTGGATTTGATAATTTTTGAATTTTTAATTTTATAATATCTTGAATTATTTCTTTTAAAAACTCATCGGAATATTCAAAAATATTCATACTATTCATTGCATTTTTTCTTTGTGAAAACACAACATGTCTTTGATCGTTAAGGACATTATCAAATTTAATTAATGTTTTTCTAATATCAAAGTTTCTAGCCTCCACTTTTTGTTGTGCTCTTTCTAGTGCTTTATTTATCCATGGGTGGTCAATACTTTCCCCATCTTTAAGTCCTAACTTCTCAAGCATACTATTCATAGACTCTGAACCAAAAATTCTCATCAAATCATCTTCTAGACTTACATAAAATATAGAGCTACCTTCATCACCTTGTCGACCAGCTCTTCCTCTGGCTTGATTATCAACTCTTCTAGATTCCATTCTTTCAGTACCCAAAACAAATAAGCCACCTAAAGATTTAATTCTATCTTTATCAATTTTTAATTGGTCGTTGGTAATAGATCCTTTTTTGCCACCTAACTGAATATCAACTCCTCTACCAGAAATACTGGTGGTAATAATTACTGATTTTTCTTTACCTGCATTTGCAATTATTTCAGCTTCATTTTCATGGTTTTTTGCATTTAAAACCACGTGTTTAATATTTCTTTTATTTAACAAATTTGCATAAATTTCAGATTTGTTAATACTCGAAGTAAAAATTAAAACGGGCTGCATCAAATCGTGGCATTCAATTATTTTATTTATAATTGCATCATTTTTTTCATTTTCAGTTCTAAAAATTTGATCATTGTAATCTTTTCTGATCATTTCTTTATTTGTAGGAATTGCCACCACTGGTAAATTATAGATTTCAAAAAACTCTTCAGCTTCAGTTGCTGCTGTACCAGTGCAACCGGATATTTTTTTATAAAGTTTAAAATAATTTTGATAAGTTATTGAAGCTAAAGTTTGATTTTCAGGCTGAACATCAACTTTCTCTTTTGCCTCTAGTGCTTGATGTAATCCATCCCCAAATCTTCTGCCCTCAAGAATTCTACCTGTAAGCTCATCTATTATTTTTAAAACATCATCTTTTACAATATAATCTTTACCTTTCTCAAATAAATGATTAGCTTTCAGTGCTTGGTTGACATGATGGACTAGACTTAAATTTTCAGGATCATAAAAATTATTATTTTTTAATATTCCTGCATTAGAAAAAATTTTTTCAATATTATTAATACCGTTATTAGTTAGAAGAATATTTTTATCTTTTTCATCAATTTCATAATCTTTACTATTTAAACGTTTAACCAGAGTATCTATAGCAAGATATTGAGCAGTTTTATCTTCTGCTGACCCTGAAATTACTAGTGGAGTTCTTGCTTCATCAATCAAACAAGAGTCGATTTCATCAACTATAGAAAAAGAATGTTCTCTTTGCACCATTTCAATTTCTGAAAACTTCATATTATCTCTTAAATAGTCAAAACCTAATTCGCTATTTGTTGCATAAGTTATATCGCAATTATAATTTTTTTTACGCTCATTATCGTCTTGCTCATTATTTATATAGCCCGATGTTAAACCTAAAAAATTATATATCTGACCCATTTCTATGGAGTCTCTCTTTGCCAAATAATCATTGACTGTTACTATGTGCACTCCTTTGCAGTTCAGTGCATTTAAATATGCTGCGAGTGTAATGGTTAAAGTTTTTCCTTCACCTGTTCTCATCTCTGCAATTTTACCTTCATGCAGAACAATTCCACCAATTATTTGTACATCAAAATGCCTTTCATACCTTGTTCTCTTAGAAGCCTCTCTAACTAAAGCAAACGCTTCAGGCAGAAGTTCATCTAAAGCTCTCCCTTTTTTAACTTGCTCTTTATAATCAAGTGTTTTTTTGGCAAAATCTGAATCATCTAAATTTTTAAAGTCATCCTCGAGTGAATTGATTTTTGTAGCAATTTTTCCAATTCTATCTAGCTCTTTTTGATTGCTAGATTTGATGAATTTTGAGATTAGATTCAGTGGGTTAAACATTACTATTTGATTTATTCTTTACTTATATTGTTTAATATATGTATTAAATAAATATTTTAAATACTATGGGAATTAATTTAACAAATTTTTTATCTTCAAAATCAAAAAACGCTAGAATGATTGATTTTCAGGACCTAGATCATATTGATGGCCTATCAATTTCTGTTGTTAGTGCAAACCTATATAATGATAATAGAGATGATCTATCAATGTTTTATTTTAGAGATGGGGCAAATTATGCTTCTATTTACACTCAGAGTAAGATTGTATCAGAAAATATTAAATGGAACCTAAATCAAAATAATAAAAAGATATTTTCACTCATTGTAAATACTAGAAATGCTAATGCCTTTACAGGAAAACACGGTTATGAAAGTTTAAAAAAATTAGCCATCCTTGTTTCAGGAAAATTGACAGAAAAACAAGAGGAAGATGAAGAAATTTCTAAAAAAATTACATCCAAAGAAATTATATTTGGTTGCACAGGAACTATAGGAGAAATATTCCCATATGAAAAAATAGTCAATCAAATACCAAATTTAATAAGTAAAATTCGATACACACAAAATAAGTTCATATGGATGAAGGCTGCACTTGGAATTATGACTACAGATACAATGCCTAAATTAGCAATGGAGGAATGTAAAATAGGAAATGAAAAAACTAAAATTTATGGAATAGCTAAAGGTTCTGGCATGATACATCCAAATATGGCGACAACTTTAGTTTATATTTTTACAGACGCTACTTTATCCAATAATATTTTGAAAAAGTTATTAAAAAATAATATAACAACAACTTTTAACGCAATATCATGCGACGGAGACACAAGCACCAATGATATGGCAACTATCTTTGCAACAAATAAAGTTAAAAATTCTTCAGTAAAAAGCATCAATGATAAAAAGATTAAAAATTTTCAAATTGCATTAAATAATGTTTTATTAAATTTAGCAAAAAGAGTTGTGGCAGATGGCGAGGGAGCTTCTAAGTTTATTACTATAAATGTTAAAAAATGTAAAAATGAAATTGATGCAAAAAAAATTGCTTTTTCTATAGCTAATTCACCTTTAGTTAAAACTGCAATTGCAGGCGAAGATCCTAATTGGGGTAGAATTATAATGGCTATTGGTAAGGCTGGACCAAAAATTAATTTAAAAAAATTATCTATTAAGTTTGGAAATATGAGAATAGTTCAGGATGGTAAATTGCATCAAAACTATGAAGAAAATTTAGCAGCAAAATACATGAAGAATGAAAATATTGATTTAAATATAGAAATTTTTACTGGCTCTAAAAATTTTACTGCTTACACTATGGATTTAACTGATAGATATATTAAAATTAACGCAGATTATAGAAGTTAACAGATATTGAAATTTTTATTTGAGTTATTAATTATCAATTATGATTAAATATAAGTTGGCATGCAAAGATTGTGAAATAAATTTTGACAGCTGGTTTGCCTCATCTAAAGAATATGAAAAACTAAAAAAAAAAAACTTTTTGATTTGTTTTAGTTGTAATTCTAAAAAAGTTGAAAAGACTTTAATGGCCCCACAATTGATTAATAGCAAAAAGAAATCAAAAGATAGCTTAGATTCAGCAAAATATGCGAGTATTAAAAAAACTTTAAAAGATTATCAAAAATTTATTAAAAACAATTTTAAATATGTTGGTGAAAATTTTGCTTATGAGGCTAGATCAATTCACTATGAAAAAAAAAAGAAATTGAAAGGTATTTATGGCAGTGCATCAAAACAAGATCTTAAAGAATTAAAAGAAGAGGGTATTGAAGCTCAAATGTTACCATGGACAGGTAATACAGATAATTAATTTTTTATAAATTTTGCAATATAATTCACAGATGTATCTTTTGAAATATTCCACTCATCTTTAATAATATTAAAATGCATTCCATCCAATCTATCTAAAATTAAATTGTTATTTTTTAAAATATTTTTAAGATCTTCAGGTTTTACAAATTTTTCCCATTCATGTGTTCCAATAGGCAGCCATCTCAAAACATATTCTGCACCAACAATTGCAAACATATATGACTTTAAAGTTTTATTAATAGTTGCAACAAACATTAGCCCATCTTTCTTAAGTAGATTTGAGCAAGATTTTAAAAAAAACTGAACATCCTCAACATGTTCGACTATTTCCATATTTAAGATGACATCAAATTTTTTATTAATTATTAATTTTTCTGGAGACAGGGGTAGATAGTTAATATTAAGTTTATTTTTTTTTGCATGTAGCTTTGCAATTTTAATATTTTTAACTGAGGCATCTATTCCCGTGACATTAGCCCCCAATCTATACATAGGTTCTGAAAGTAAACCACCACCACACCCAACATCTAAAATATTAATCCCCGTCAGAGGTTTTGCTTTATTTGTTAATTTAAAATTATTAATTATATTTTCTTTAATATATTTAATTCTAATAGGATTAAATTTATGAAGTGGTTTAAATTTTCCTTTAGGATCCCACCATTCAGAGGCCATTTTTGAAAATTTTTCTATTTCTTTTTTATTTATACTACTCATGATAGATAATTAGTTGACATAGCAATTAAGATGTATTTTATCAAATATTAATTAAATTATAATAATTAAATCTGATCAATGAAAACTGTTGTATTAAAATTTGGTGGAAGTTCTGTAGGAAGTGTTGATAGGATCAAAAAAGTTTGCAAAATTATTGCTTTATATAAAAAGAAGAAAAATAGAGTAGTTGTAATTTCATCTGCAATGAGCGGTGTTACAAACGACCTTGTTAATAAATCTAAATTGATAAGTAATAATTTTGATAAAGCTGAATATGACACATTAGTTTCCACAGGCGAACAGGCTTCTTGCGCTTTAATTGCTGGAAGATTAAATCATAATGGTTTTAAGTCTAGATCTTGGCTATCGTGGCAGATACCCATAATAACAGAGGGCCCTTATTCTGGTGCAAGAATTAATAGAATAGTTGTTAAAGAATTAAATAATTATTTAAAAACTGGAGGAATTCCTATTATTACAGGTTTTCAGGGTATAAATAATAAACTACGATTAACTACCATTGGCAGAAGTGGATCAGATGCTACTGCTATTATGTTGGCTAAATTTATTAAAGCTGATGAATGCATAATTTATACAGATGTAGACGGAGTTTACACTACAGATCCTAGGCAATATAAAGATGCAAAAAAAATTAAAAAAATTTTTTATGATGAAATGTTGGAGATGGCATCTTTAGGATCAAAAGTTATGCAACCAACATCAGTGCAAGACGCCAAATTAAATAACATAGATATAAAAGTTAAGTCTTCATTTACATCAAACCCTGGAACTTTAATAACGGGTTCTAAAAAATCTTTTAGTGATCAAATTATTACTGGCATTTCATCAACCAAAAATGATGCCAAAATTACAATTGTAGGTGTTAAGGACAGACCAGGCGTTGCAGCATCAATTTTTAAACCGTTATCTCAAAACCTAATTAATGTTGATATGGTTGTTCAAAATATGTCATTAAATGGAAAAGAAACTGATTTAACATTTACAATTAAATCTGAAGACTTAAAAAAAACTGAGAAATTGATTAAAAAAAATAAAAAGATATCTTATAAAAAATTATCTTTTGATAAAGATGTTTCCAAAGTCTCTATTATTGGAGTTGGAATGATAACAACTCCAGGAATTACTTATCGAATGTTTCAAGCTTTAGCTTCAAAAAAAATAAATATTCTAGTAATTTCTACATCAGAAATTAAAATTTCAGTTCTAGTTTCTGCAAATAATGTAAAAAAAGCAGTAGCTATTTTACATAAAGAATTTAAATTAGATTAAAAATGAGCGCTAGACCTTTCAGAGATATTAAGCGAAGAAAAACAAAAGAAATAAATGTAGGTAATGTAAAAATTGGTGGAGATAACCCCATCTCTGTTCAGTCAATGACAAATACTTTAACAACAGATGTTAAGGCTACAATTAATCAAATTAATGATATTGCTAAGGAAGGGGCTGATATAGTCAGAGTTTCATGTCCCGACAAAGAGTCTACAGTTGCGCTGAAAGAAATAGTTAATCATGTGTCTATACCTATTGTTGCAGATATACATTTTCATTATAAGAGAGCAATTGAGGCAGCAGAAAATGGAGCAAAATGTTTAAGAATTAATCCGGGTAATATAGGTGATAAAGTAAAAATTCATGAAGTTCTAAGTGCAGCAAAAAATAATGATTGTTCTGTAAGAATAGGAGTTAATGCAGGATCTTTAGAGAGAGATATTTTAGAAAAATTCAAAGAACCCTGCCCAGAAGCCTTGGTAGAAAGTGCAATAAGGAATATAAATATTTTAGAAGATCAAGATTTTTTTAACTTTAAGGTGAGTGTAAAATCATCAGATGTTTTTTTGTCAATTGCTGCATATCGTCAACTTTCAAAAGTAATGGACTATCCATTACATCTTGGAATAACTGAGGCTGGCAGTTTTGTATCAGGTAGCATAAAATCATCTATAGGTTTAGGAGCTCTATTAATGGATGGAATTGGAGACACAATAAGAATTTCTTTATCTGACGATCCACCTCAAGAAATTAAAGTAGGAAATGAAATATTAAAATCACTAGGTTTAAGAAATAGAGGGGTTACAATTATATCGTGCCCATCATGTGCGAGACAAGCATTTCAGGTAATTGATACTGTTAAAATTCTAGAAGATAAACTTTCTCATATTAAAACACCAGTCACATTGTCAATTATTGGATGCGTTGTTAATGGTCCAGGAGAAGCTGCTATGACTGATATAGGAATCACAGGTGGTGGAAAAGGTACTAATATGCTTTATTTATCTGGAGTTCAAAGTGAAAAAGTTCTAACAGATGATATTATAAATAAAGTTGTTTTTGAAGTTGAGAAAAAAGCTTTTGAACTAGAAAAAAAAAAATGATTCCCATAAAAACAATTGAAGAGCTTATATTAAAACATTCATCTTTAGAAAAAGATTTATCTTCAGGAGAAGTAGACAAAAAATTATTTGCAGAAAAATCTAAAGAATACTCAGATATAAATGAAATAATAGAAAGTGCTAAAAGATATGTCTCTTTTGAAAATGAAAAAAAAGAAATAGAAAAAATTTTAGAAGATAGTGTGGGAGATGAAGAGTTAAAAAGTATGGCGTTATCAGAGTTGACTGAATTACAGTCTGAACATGAAAAAAATGAAAAAAAATTAAAATTATTTTTATTACCAAAAGATGAAGCTGATAAAAAAAATGCAATTATAGAAATTAGAGCAGGAACAGGAGGATTAGAAGCAAGTTTATTTGCTTCAGACCTTTTTAAAATGTATGAAAAAGTAAGTAATAAAAAAAATTGGACACTTGAACTGATATCTATTTCTAAAAGTGATGCTGGCGGTTTAAAAGAGGTTATAGCATCAATCAAAGGAAGTAATATTTATTCTACATTAAAATATGAAAGTGGAGTTCATAGGGTTCAAAGAGTACCAGACACCGAAACCCAAGGAAGGGTGCATACATCAGCTGCAACAGTCGCTGTATTACCCGAAGCAGAAGAGGTTGATCTTAAAATAAATGACTCAGATTTAAGAATAGATGTTTTTAGAGCTGGAGGGCCAGGAGGACAATCTGTTAACACAACAGATAGTGCGGTAAGAATAACCCATATACCAACAGGATTATCTGTTTCTCAACAAGATGAAAAATCTCAACATAAAAATAAAGCAAAAGGTATGAAAATCTTAAGGTCTCGATTATATGAATTGGAAAGATCTAGAATTGACCAAGAAAGATCTCAAGATAGAAAAACAAAAATTGGTACAGGTGATAGGTCTGAAAGAATAAGAACTTACAACTTTCCGCAAGGAAGAGTCACTGACCATAGAATAAATTTAACGCTTCATAGATTAGAGGAGTTTTTAGAAGGAGAGGCATTTGATGAGATGATAGAATCCTTAACCTTGCAGGCACAAGAAGAAAGTTTAAGTAATTTAAAATAGATGAATATTCAATCAGCAATTATTAAGGGCACAAATATATTAAAAGGCAAATATATTAAGTCTGCACATTTAGATACTGAAATCTTAATGGCTAAAGCACTTGATCAAGATAGAAAGTATATCATTTTAAATAATGATATAAATTTAAAAGAAGAAAATTTAAAATATTTTGAAAAATTAATAAAACAACGTGCTTCCAGAAAACCGATTGCCTATCTAGTTAATAAAAAATTTTTTTGGAACTCTGAATTTTATGTGACAAATGATACCTTAATACCAAGGCCAGATACAGAACTAATAATAGAGCAAATATTAGAATTAACTAAAAATAAAAATAAGATGAGTATATTAGATATAGGTGTTGGTTCAGGATGTATTCTTTTGACTATATTGAAAGAAAAGAAAAACTTTTATGGAACAGGAATAGATGTTAGCAAAAAATGCATAAATATAAGCAAAATAAATGCAAAAAATCTCAAAGTAGAAGCGAGAACAAAATTTTACAAAACAGATGTTGACAAATTTGTTCAAGGCAAATATGATTTGATTGTATCTAATCCTCCTTATATTAATAAACACAATATAAAATATTTGGAAAAAGATGTTGTTAACTTTGAGCCGAAATTAGCACTTGATGGTGGGTTAGATGGATTATCAGAAATCAGAAAAGTAATAAAAAAATCATCTGAACTGATTAAAAAAAATGGCAAATTTATTTTAGAGATTGGTTTTGATCAAAAAAATAGAGTTAAAGAAATATTAAAAAAAAAAGGTTTTTATATAAACAAAACCACAAAAGATTACGGAAATAATGATCGCTGCATAATCAGCACTAAAATTTAAATATAAAAAATTAAACATATGGTAACATTTAGAAACAATAATAATAGAAGACCTCCATTTAGGAGCAATAATAACAGAAGACCTCCATTTAGAAGAAATGATGAGGGGTCAAAATTTTCAAATAACAGTTCCTTTCAAAGAAATGTTCCTGGTAGAAATAATCATAACGCACCTAAGTTAATTGAAAAATATAATGAAATGGCTAGAGAGGCACTAGCAAATGAAGATAGAGTTTTATCTGAAAATTATTTGCAACACGCAGAACATTTTACTAGAATTACCAACGATCAAGAGGCACTAAAAAAAATGAGATTTTCTGAAAATAAAGTAGCAAATATTGACAGCTCTGAAGAAGAAACATCTGTTAAACCAACGGATGTGGCTGAAGAAAAAGTGGATAATAAAATTAAAGATGAAGATGAAGTTAAAAAAACATCTAAAAAAGCAACCAAGCCACAGCCAGAAGCAAATTAATTTAACCCAATAATTTTTTCAGATTTAAGTACATCTAATCTAATTTTATTAGTTTCAAATGATATTCTTTCGCTACCTTTAAGAATTTTTCCAGATGGCAGCTTTAATTTTTGTGAGTTTATTTTTTTCCCGTTTACAATTACTTCATAATGCAAATGAGGACCAGTTGATTTTCCAGTAGATCCAACATATCCAATAGTTTGACCTTGTTTTACTCTTACTCCAGCTTTAATTCCTCGGCCAAATTTTGATAAGTGAGCATAAACTGTTTCATAAGTTGAGTTGTGTCTAATTTTTACACAATTTCCACCACCACCACACCAACCAGCTTTTTTAACTATACCAGTTCCTGATGCCATAATTGGAGTTCCTTTTTTTGCAGCAAAATCAGTACCTCTATGCATTTTGTTAAACCCATCTATAGGATGTTTTCTCATTCCAAAAGATGAGGAAAGTCTTGCGCCGTTTATAGGAGTTTTCATTAATGCTTTTTCAACACTTTTCCCATCTTGATCATAATGACCTTCACTTCCCTCTTTATTAAAATAATATAAAGAGTTATCTTGTCCACTCAGTTTAAGGTTTGCGTAAAGAATTTCTCCAGTTTTAATTATTTTTTTTTCATCATCAATAAACACTTCATACATAATTTGAAACCTATCTTGTTTTCTGATATCTCTTTGAAAGTCTACTTGAAAACCATAAATTCTTGCAAATTCAATAATGGTATTAGCCGGTATATCTTGTTCCGTTGCAGCCTGGTAAAGACTTTGTAAAATTGGGCTTTCCTTATAAACAATTTGTTTATCTAATTTTATAGTTAAAATTTCTTGTGTGAACCTATCGTCTCCAATATTTCTTTTCAAATATATCTTTTCAGTATTTGAAACTTGAAAAATAAATTCTTTAATATTATTATTTGTTTGATCCAAGCTAATTTGAATAAGCTGTTTAGTATTTAGCTTGTTAAGATTAATTTTTTCTGAGAGTCTATTTTTAATTATTATAATTTCCTCTTTATTAATTGAATAACTAGTTAATATTTTATCAAATGTTTCTCCTGATTTAACTCTATGATTAATTTTTTTATATTTTGGTTCTAAATTATCTATAATATGATTAAGTGTTTTTTGCAGATAGACATTGTTTATAAAATTACTATAATTTTCATTAATGGCTTGTTTCTTAGAGTTAAAATATATTGTTGATGTTGCTGTAACAAAAAATAATAAAACTAATGATGAAATTTCAAAGTTTTGTTTAATTTTATATTTAAAATTTTTTAACATTTATAATTGTTTGACGATCAACTATTAGTTTAGAGGTGTGAAAAAATCAAAAAAAACCCAATAAAATACTCATTTTTTTATTATTTTTTTATTCTTAAATGCTTGATTTCCTTTTATTTTAGCCTATAAGCAGCAGACTTTCTTATTAAAATTATTGTTTATTCAATAGATTAGTAAGGATTATTGGGCATTTTAGACCCAATTAGCTATTTAAAAAGTAAAAATTTAAGAAGAGAAGTGTGGACGGTTAAGGTTACCAAAATTTGTCGTACA
>ENA-OSJC01000494-OSJC01000494.1-marine-metagenome-genome-assembly--contig:-NODE-494-length-38223-cov-8.244036_pt1 | contig 38223 bp, 58 predicted proteins | sample MGYA00237885_ERZ534234 | MGnify/ENA primary metagenome ERZ534234 (study PRJEB26413, sample SAMN06343907) | marine metagenome | isolation source: coastal waters | place: Atlantic Ocean: West Antarctic... | reverse complement strand
CACCATGGCCCACACTTGTGTCCTTTTGTCAACGTGAATAATACCATTGTGTTCTGTGGGATTCTGTGGTAGGGCTGTGGGAGGCGCAAGGAAACAGAAGGGGCCGGGGGGTTTTAATTATAAGGAAAACAAGGGGGTAACCCCATAATTACTCAAAAGGTGAAAATACAAGTTAAACTACTGAATTTAAAAGAAAATACAAGTATTACTCTAGCACCCAGAAGGGGGATGAGAACTACTCGCAATCAGGGGGCGTGTGTAGTCATTTAGAGGAAGGCTTCCCATAGGGACTAGTAGGGTAATTAGATAGGTCTATTTAGGCCAATAGGGACACTTTTGTTAAAAAGTGTGGTATACTAAATAAGTAACCTATAGACACACAGAGTTAAGCAACAGTACCAAATGAGTACAATCCAGGATTACAATTATTTACAACTAAACGTGGTAACATAATTAAACAACAGGAGATTCCTCATGGCCCCTTTAGGTACTCCCCTCCTGCTATCTCTCTAGTGTAAATCAACATTAACTAAAAGGTTAACCAAATATATGACAAAAAAGAGTGGTAATCCGGTAGGTAGACCTAAGAAAACTCCACCTAAGAAGTCAGTAGGACGCCCTAAAGAAGACAGGGGCATAATGGAAGAATATAGACAAAGGATGTTAAAATCCCCTAAGTCTGCTAAAGTCCTAGAAACTATCTTTGATGCTGCTTTAAACGATGACCATAAAAGCCAATCAGCCGCATGGAAATTGATAGTAGACCGTATCTTACCTGTTAGTGGTTTTGACAAGTTAGCGGGTACTACTACTAGAAGTGCTATTACTGTAAACATTTCTGGGGTTCCTGGAGTTGAGTTATCGTCCCCTAATGAATCCCTTGAAGGGGATTTTGAGACAATAGATGAGGAGTAAATAGTATGCCACCTATAGACAATGAACAGTTTATTAGTATGATAAGACAAGCAAACCCTGAGCTTACAATGAGTTTAGAAGATGTACAAACAGAGATTATTCACTTGTGGAATATTCTTGTAGGAAACAATAGATAAGGAGTAAACAATGCCCAACATGACTGACAAACAAAGAGCAGCCGCTCGAAATAAAGTTTCAACTTCTACTAAATCAAAATCACCACAGTCTACTAAATCAAAATCACCACAGTCTACTAAATCAAAAATGGCTGGACCACCCAGACTGTCAACAGCAGACCGAAAAACTTTAGAAAGCATTTTAGCTAAAGGTTCGGGTAGTGGTATAACAGATAAAGAAAGGGACAAAGCTCAAAGACTTTTACGAACTAAAGGAATAAAAAAATGAAATGTAGCGCTGCTAAAAAGACCCCCGCTAAGTCTACACCTAAGCCTAAACCCAAAAAGAAAAAGAAATTGGGTAGTTACTAAATTGAAAGGTGTAAAGCACTACAAAAAAAATGGTGACTCTCACTCTGGAGGAACCCACAAGATGCCTGATGGTTCGTTACATAGTGGAAAAACTCACGGCAAGACTAGCGTAAAGCTATTTCACTTTAAAGACTTGTCAGCGGCTGCTAAAAAGAACGCAAAGAAATAATGGAATTAGACATAAAGCTGTTACCGTGGCAGCAAGAGGTATGGGCAGATGAAACAAGATTTAAAGTTATTGCTGCTGGGCGAAGGTGCGGGAAGTCCCTCTACGCCGCTTACAGACTACTTGTTGAAGCGTTGCAGGCAGAGAAAGGCCACGTATTCTATGTCGCACAGACCCAAGGACAAGCAAGAGACGTTATGTGGTCAGTGCTTATGGACATTGGTAGACCTGTTGTTAAACAAGCACATATCAACAATCTACAGCTTACGCTCATTAATGGTGCAACAATCAGCCTCAAGGGTTCAGACCGCCCTGACACCATGCGAGGAGTCTCTCTTAAATTTGTAGTATTAGACGAATACGCAGGCATGAAGCCTTCTGTGTGGGAGGAGGTACTACGGCCTGCCCTAGCTGACCAAAAGGGTCACGCTGTGTTTATTGGTACTCCCACCGGAAGAAATCACTTCTGGGACTTATACCAATACGCAGAGCTTTCAGGAGATGAAGATTGGAAAGCGTGGCACCTAACAAGCTACGATAACCCCATCTTAGACCCGGAAGAAATTAACGCCGCTAAGAAATCAATGAGTAGCTTTGCTTTCCGTCAGGAATTCTTAGCTAAGTTTGAGGCTAAAGACTCAGAGCTATTTCGAGAAGAATGGTTACAATTTAGGGAGGAACCTTGTGGAAAGCCACTTTCTGGTCACGACTACTATATCGCCTGCGACCTTGCGGGATTTGAAGACGTTGGAGGAAAAACTACAAAATCCCGACTTGACGAAACTGCTATCGCCGTTGTTGGCGTTAATCCCGAAGGGGACTGGTTCGTACACGAAATTGTCCACGGGCGCTGGGACCTCAACGAAACCGCTAACCGCATCTTCAAGGTGGTTCAAAACTATAAACCACGCTCGGTGGGCATCGAAAAAGGAATTGCTCAACAAGCAGTTATGTCTCCTCTCACAGACCTACAACGTAAATTAAATAGATACTTCCGAATAGAGCTACTAAGCCACGGAAATAAGAAAAAAACAGACCGTGTTGTTTGGGCGCTACAAGGACTTATGGAGAACAAACGCATTACGTTAAACGTAGGCGAATGGAATAGTACCTTTATGGACCAGCTTTTTCAGTTTCCTAGCAGACTAACACACGATGACCTTATAGACGCTTTAGCGTACATTGAGCAGCTTTCCCAACCAGCCTACGGAGCAGCCATAGATGACTTAGAAGGCTGGGAACCCATAGACGATTTGACAGGATATTAATAGATGGCTAGTGTATTAGAAGCAGGCTTTAGAAATAATTTAAACCCTACTGCAAACAGTATTAATATGGGTGATGCCGTAACCGTACATTTTGGGCATGGTGCTGGTGGAAATACGTTAGCAGGTACAATTCAACATTTTGATTTTGACACTAACGCCCTAATGCTAGTTCAAGCAAACGCAACATTAACTGTAATTAAAGAATACACGTACATTACTAAACCCTAGAGTAACCGGAGATTTACCCGTATGGCATACAACAACAACGCCACAATAGTTGATAAGTCAACAGATGATAGCTATCACGACCCCATGTTTGAGTCTAGCAGCTCCTTACAGTCTTACGTATTAGGTAAAACACAGGAGTGGTCAGACTTTACAGAAGCTAACTACTTTTCTCAGTGGGATGAATACTACAGCTTGTGGCGTGGCATCTGGAGACAAGAAGACTCCATACGCACTACTGAAAGGTCTAAGATTGTTACTCCTGCACTACAGCAAGCAGTAGAGTCTTGTGTTAGTGACATTGAAGAAGCTACCTTTGGTCACGGACAGGAATTTAGTATCCGTGATGACTCAATGGACCAAGACCCTAATGACGTTGCTTTCTTACAGAACAAACTACAAGAAGACTTTAGACTACAAAAAGTTAGACAGGCTTGTTCAGAAGTCCTTATTAACGCAGCGGTCTACGGTACAGGTATTGCTGAAGTCTGTTTAGAAGAAGTAAAAGAAATGGCTCCTGCCACAGAACCTGCAATGGACGGCCAGTTGTCTATGATAGGCGTACAGATAGTAGACAGGACAGTAGTTAAATTAAAACCAATACAAGCTAAAAACTTCTTAATTGACCCCGTAGCTACTTCTGTTGATACAGCACACGGTTGTGCCTCAGATGAGTTTGTACCCCTACACTACGTACAACAGCTACAAGAACAAGGCATATACAAAGACTGTCACATAGGCACAGCAGCAGACGACAGTGACCTTGAGCCTAACCCAGAATTAGACTCACCAGCAGATGAAGACAAAGTACGTCTTTTGAAGTATTGGGGCCTTGTCCCAAGACACCTTTTAGACCAAGCTAATGCGCCAGAAGACGGTGAGGATGATTTATCTGAGGTTGTTAACTTAGATGGTTCTCCTATAGAACAAGACCCTGAAAACGATTCTTATTGGGTTGAGGCAGTAGTAGTAATAGCTAACGAAACTAACCTGTTAAAAGCAGAAACAAACCCCTACATGATGCAAGACAGGCCCGTAGTGTCTTTTCAGTGGGATATTGTTCCAGGTTTATTCTGGGGCCGTGGGGTCTGTGAGAAGGGCTACAACAGCCAGAAAGCCCTTGACGCAGAGATTAGAGCGCGTATTGATGCTCTGGCCTTAACTATTCACCCAATGCTCGCTATGGACGCTACGCGCATTCCTAGAGGCCATCAACCCGTAGTTCGTCCCGGTAAAATGATATTGACTAACGGACCACCTAGAGAAGTCCTACAAGAATTTAACTTTGGTAACGTAAATCAAATAACCTTCTCACAAGCCGCAGAACTACAAAAAATGGTACAACAGTCTACCGGAGCAGTAGACGGGGCTGAATTTGCACAAGGAATGGGTAGTAACAACAAGACTGGAGCTACTTCTATGGCTTTAGGGAGCATTATTAAGCGTCAAAAGCGTACTTTAATTAGCTTTCAAGACGGATTTTGGTTACCCTTTGTCACTAAAGCTGCCCACAGATACATGCAGTTTGACCCTGATAATTACCCCGTAAAGGACTATAAGTTCCTTGCAGAGTCCACTTTAGGGCTTATGGGCAAAGAATATCAAGTCTCACAGCTAGTACAGTTGCTTCAGACTACTTCAGACCAATCCCCTATGTACGGGAGCATTGTAGAGGCAATTGTTGACAACATGAACTTAGACAACGGAGAGGCTTTAAAAGCAGACCTTAAGAAAGCAGCAGAACCTAACCCAGAAAAAGTAGAAATGGAAAAGCAGATGCACGAAATGCAGATGCAAATGCAAGTTCAGCAAATTGAGGTTCTTAAAGCGCAAGCCGCTGAAAGCAACGCCAGAGCTAATAAATACACTGTTGAAGCTGACTTAGAGCCTAGAAAGATTGAAAATGAGCGAATTGACGCTGTTACTGACGTTAAAGCAGGTGTAACTAAAGAAGAATTTACACAAAGGCTACAAATTGCAGACACTCAGCTTAAAGAACGTAAACTGGACATAGAGGAGAAACGGATAAATCTGGACTCAGCAATACGACTATCTCAGTCTCAACAAACTAGAAATAACTAAAGAGGGATATACTTATGCTTATGCGTGGTGATTTAAACAAGATTTTAGAAGAAGTTAACGGTCTTTTAGAGGAGATTCATGTCCAACTTAAAGACATGACTGCTCGTTTAGACAGCGTAGAACAAAAACAAGAAAAAACTAAAAAATAAAGACACATTTTAAGTAAACTGTGGTATACTGGGTGTAATACCTGTATATCCTCATACCCTTTGGCAAGGAGGATACTATGGAAAATAAAGAAGTAGAAGACCTTACGGATGAAGACTACTTCGCCTACATGAAAGAGATGTTTAAGACTAAAGGCTGGAGCATACTACTGCTTGAGCTAGAAGACCAAACTGCTTTTATAGGTGATATTAGAGACATATCAAATAACGATAACCTACATTTTCGTAAAGGTCAAATAAACACTATTGACAAAATGCTTTGTTTTCAGGAAACCCTTTTAAGGGCTGAGGAGGAGGCGTTAGATGTATGAAAGTGCTAAATGATTTTTATTGTACCTTTTGCGGTACAACCATGTACGACCAACTATTAGATAACGAGACTGTAACAGTAGATTGCCTTACCTGTAACAAACTTGCTAATAAAGTGCAACACATCCCTAAATTTGTTTTACCCGGAAACGATGCCGCTGGTTTTCCTACAGCGCACGATAAATGGGTAAAGAATCGGGAACAAAAAATTGCATTAGAAAAGAAAGCCGACAATTCCTAAATGGACCGGAGATTTAATTATGGCAGCAGAGATACTAGATACTTATGAAGACACTCAAAATACAGATGATTTAGTTAGCAAAGGTGAAGACACGTTAGACAATACTCTATCGTTTGAACCTGAAGCAACAGCCCCAGAGCCTACTATTGAATATGAGCTTCCTGAAAAATACAGGGGAAAAAGCATTCAAGAGGTAGTAGGTATGCACCAACAAGCTGAAAAGCTAATTGGTTCACAAGGGTCAGAAGTAGGCGAACTTCGTAAAGTAGTAGACGGTTATATACATAACCAATCTCAACCACAAAACCAAACGCCTGAACCAGAGTCACTAGATTTTTTTGAAGACCCTGCAAAGGCAGTAAGTCACGCGATAGAAACACATCCTGATGTGGTGAACGCTAAACAGCAAGCTCAAGTGATGAAGCGAACATCCTCGCTAAATCAACTGCAACAGAAACACCCTGACATGCAGCAAGTTCTGCAAGCCCCTGCTTTTACTGAGTGGGTACAAGGGTCACCTGTTCGCATGGAGCTTTACCAACGTGCAGACCAAGGTTATGACTTTAATGCCGCTGATGAACTTGTCAGCAACTTTAAAGAACGTACTTCGGTTGCTCGACAAGCTGTTCAGAATGAAACACAAGCTAGACAAGCCGCCGTTAAACAAGCCTCTACAGGCTCTGTAAGTGGCAGTGGTAACTCAGGTAGTAAACGTATTTATCGTAGGGCTGACATAATTAAACTGATGAAAACAGACCCTGACCGCTATGAAGCACTCAATCCTGAGATTATGCTGGCGTATCAAGAGGGTCGCGTTAAATAACCTTTTAGGAGTCATATAACATGGCAGCATTTCCCGCAACACCACAAGTAAGTTCAATTCCTGGCCCCGGTGGAAACACTGGTACAGCCGCTACTTTTATCCCCCAAATTTGGTCGGATGAAGTCATCGCTGAGTACGAGAAGTCTCTTGTCCTCGCTAACCTTGTTAAAAAAATGTCCATGAAAGGAAAGAAAGGTGATGTTATTCACGTTCCTTCTCCCATCCGTGGTAACGCTTCTGTTAAGGCGTCAGCTACTTCTGTAACTTTGCTTGCAGACGTTGAAAACGAACTGATTATTAATATCGACCAACACTGGGAATACTCCCGTATGATTGAAGATATTACTGAAGTTCAGGCTTTGGCTAGTCTTCGTAGGTTCTACACTTCTGACGCTGGCTATGCACTAGCACGACAGGCCGATTCTTCTTTGTTTACCCTTGGTACACAGTTGGGTGACGGAAACGGTACTAGCTGGGTTCACAGTCAGTCTATTATGCCTTCTGTCCCTGCTGCTGGCGTTGGTGGTTCAACCCCTTACGTAGCAACTGGCGTACCCGCTGCTAACGTTTTTACTGACGGTACTTTCCGTAACGCTTTGCAGATTCTGGATGACAACGATGTGCCGATGACTGGCCGTTTCTTTGTAATCCCACCTAGCCTCTGTAATGACATTCGTGGCATTGAGCGTTACAACTCTACTGACTTTGTAAATAACAAAGGAACAGTCTCCGGTAAAATTGGTGAGCTGTACGGCGTAGATATTTACGTCAGCACTAACGTACCTGTTGTTCGAGCAGCTTCTGGCGAACGTGGCGCACTGTTGGCTCACAAGGACGCTTACGTTCTTGCAGAGCAAGTTGGTGTACGTTCACAGACACAGTACAAGCAAGAGTTTCTTAGCACTCTGTACACCGCTGACCGTCTGTTTGGTCGCGCTTGCTACCGTCCTGAGTCTGGCGTTAACGTTGTAGTTAACAACTAGACCATACCACAATAATGCCCTTCCTCTCTTTGACTTTTTCGGTAACCGGAGAAGACTGAGGGGCGGGGCTTTTTACTTTTAACAAGGAGAATTATCATGGCTTATACAACAGCCTTCCGTAGTACCGTACAAGATGTTTCTGACCGTTCAATCCGCAATATGTGGACTTCTTCTGTAGGCACTGAAGTTGTACAACAAAACACTACAGTTTACTGGCGAGCTGCTGGAGCAACTCAAACAAAAGCCGTAACTGAAGCATGGACAACCTCAACAACAACCCCCGCATAAGGAGTATAACGTATGGCAGTTCAAACTATAAATACTGTAAAAGAAACGTCAAGTAATAAAGTACGTTCTGTACGTAACGTAATAAACACAGCAACAATTAATGATACAGGAGTAGCTTCTCCGTATTACCACATCCCCTCTGGAGGTTCTGCAACAACAGTTTATCCTGTTACTTGGACACTTTCTTAATTAACTAAAAAATAATTGTTGTCTACTTCTAAAGTAGGCAGCAATTTAATTACTATTATCACTGCTAAGGAAACCTAATGACTACAAGACAACTATTACTAGAGACAGGTATTTCTTATCTTCCTGCGTCTGCAACACAAGGTTCACTACAAAGTCTTGCTTATGATGCAACATCAAATCAATTAGTTGCGGCTAGTGACTCCGGCGTAAGTTTTGGCGTTAACAATTTGTCTGGATTTTCCTCCGCGCAGTCTGAGCTTAGGGCCTTTTTTAGCGACTTTCATGCTGATTTAAGTAGCGTTAATACAACTGAATTAGAAGTAAATGCCGCCTCTGACACTGAGGACGTTGTTTACGTTATTAATAACTTTAATGATACTACTGATATAGTCACTGTTTATAAACTTATCCCAAACCCGTCCTTATCAGGCAAGTGGCAGATTACATCTTTCAATATAGCGCCGTCGCATACAGAGTTTAACCCAGACGCTGCCGTAGTCATTGGGGGGACTCTTTATTTTGGTGGCAAACCAAGTGGCACGTCTAACGGTAACCGTTCAATTGTTGAATACAATTATACTACCAATTCATATCCAAACGTAGGAACGCCTGCATTCACATTTAACGCCGAAGCGGGAAAACTTGAAGGGCTTTCGTATGACGGCACTTACCTCTATGGCTTAATAAGAGCGTCAAACGGAAATTTAGATATTGTTGAGCAATGGTTATGGAGCGCGACACCTGCTGATAGAGTGCTAGTGCAGGTATTTGACTTGTATGACGTTCCTGTATTTAAGACCTTGCGGGACGAAAATGTGGCAGAGGGCAGGACGGCATCTGATGGGTCTTGGAAGCCACACGCAATAGAAAAAACACCTAATGTGCTGTGGGTAGGCAATAACTCACGCAACCTTCTAGTGGACGGTGTGCCTGTTCCTGCAAACGCTTATTCGGTAATTGTACCCACAACGTCTAATCTTTCTTCTGATATTAAATTCTTAACAACACTCCAGCAAGCAAGAAATACAAATACATCTCAACCTCAAGTGCAAAAAGGCATTCAAATTGCCGGGATGCCAGATTCAAAGAATCTGTCGGCAATCACTTATTCTAATAGTGGTGCTGCATTTAATGGAACTTCCCGTGTGGATTTGTATGGTACCAACATGGTTCAGACAGGCGGCTGGAGCATCGCTATGACAGTAGTAGCGAGTGCTGCTCCTGTTAGTACTTCAGGAGCGTTAGCTATAAAATATAGCAGTTCAAATTCATATTTGCGCGTTAATACAGATTTGAGCTGGCTGTTTCGCTGGAACGGCGTAAGTATGAGTTCAAGTGTAGGTAACGGCCCTGCATTAAATAAACAACAACGTCTTTTTATGGAGTATGACGCAGTAGGCGGTACGTTGTATCTTTCTGTTACTGACGTAAATAATGCAGTGCCAACTGTTATTGCTTCTAATAGTGTCTCAGCGCCAAGTGAAGCACCTGTAAAATTTTCAATAGGAGATAAAGATACTTCAGGCACACCATCTCCGACAAATGGGGGTTGGGTTGGGGCAATTAAAGATTTTGTTATTTACAACAAAGACATGAATTTAAGAGGAAGCGGTGTTGAGCCTCTTTTTGTTAACTCTGCTACTTTAATTACACAAAACACATGGCATGGCAACCCTAGAGGAACAGTAGTTTATGCAGACTCAGCTTACGTAAATACAGTTACTTCACCTTACATTAAACGAGAAAGAAAAGGAACTGGTTCAATTGTTCCTACGTATGTGTTTAGTCAAGGTCTTGCACCTATGGTGCTTACTCCTGCGATTCCTTTATATCTATTTTCATTACCGTATACAACAGTTGTTTCCTTAGCGTGGTCAGTACCTTTACTTCCTTCGGGTGTTTGGTCGCAAGGAACAACTCTTACTTTTAATGTTACAAATACTCGTAGCCCAGCTACCGAAAGTGACACATTAACAGTTACCATTCCAAGAAACGTTACGGCAGATAAAATACCTTCAGTGCTAGCAGCTTTAATAAATAATAGTGGGACGGCATTTTTAGCAGGCTCGTCAGGCGCTATTTTGTTAATAAGCCGTCTAGGTTTTGATAACCCAAGCGACAACACGGCGTGTATTTTTACTTCTATAACTATAACCACCCCATAAGGAGTTTACCGCATGGCCGTTGTAATTCAAACAAAAAACAATGCAACAGGAACACCTGCATCTTTAGCTGTCGGAGAATTAGCTGTAAACACTACAGACGGAAAACTCTGGGTAGGGTCTACGGCTGGTGGTGTTATTAGTTTAAACGATAGTCTTCTTCCTCTAGACAACACATGGACAGGAAACAACACGTTTACTGGAAACAACACGTTTACTGGAAACAACACGTTTACTGGAACCGCGACACTTGTGGCAGGTACAATAAACGGAACCACAATAGGCGCGTCTACTCCATCCACAGGTGCTTTTACAACTTTAGTTGCAACTTCTATTGGAGTGGCTTCACAAGGTTCAGGAAAGTTCACAACCCTTGAAGCAACTGGAAGCCTCCTAAGCAAAGGCGCTGGGCTTGATAGCTTTCGAGCTGGGCCGGGTGCAGGAGTTACTTCGCAAGGCAGTTTTGCTGTCGCTATTGGTAATAGAGCAGGAAAAACTACGCAAGCAACTTTAGCCGTTGCTATTGGTACTAAAGCAGGAGAAACTACGCAAGGCCGTACCTCCATTGCTATTGGATACGAAGCAGGACAAACTACGCAAAGCGTTGACTCCATTGCTATTGGATACCAAGCAGGAGAAACTACGCAAGGCAGTAGTGGCGGATGCATTGCTGTTGGATACCAAGCAGGACAAACTACGCAAGGCACTACCTCCATTGCTATTGGATACCAGGCAGGAGAAGTTACACAGGGACTGGATGGGGTATCTATTGGTACTAAGGCAGGTAACACTACGCAGGGGCATCGCGCAATTGCAATTGGATTCCAAGCAGGAGAGGATACACAAGGTACAGGAGCCATAGCAATAGGATACAAAGCAGGAGAGATAAGTCAAAGTACAGGAGCCATAGCAATAGGAAACAGAGCAGGAGAGAGTAATTCTCACACTAAGAGCATAATCATTAACGCTACCGATGCTGAACGGAACACTGTGACAGCGGGCGACATTAGGCTTTTGTCAGGAGGCGGCACTCTCATCATGGCAGGTAATACTGGTAACTGGTTACACACAGGTTCGATGGGGTCTTCTTCTGACATACGCCTGAAGGAGAACGTAGAGCCTATCACTGGCGCACTCGCTAAGGTAAACACCCTCAACGGCATAACCTTCTCGTACATAGAGAACGGCACAGTAGCCACTGGTCTGATAGGACAGGAAGTACAAGCTGTACTCCCCGAAGCTGTTATCGAAGACGAAGACGGCTACCTCGCTGTAGGATATGGAAACATGGTCGGCCTGCTTGTCGAGTCTATTAAGGAGCTTACACAAGCTAACCAAGAGTTAACAGATAGAGTTGAGGCGTTAGAAGCGTGAGCATTACATTAATTGACCGAATAGGAATCGTATAATGTTTGGACAAGGAACACGACTTAACTTGCAGGGCTTAAATAATCTAGCTACAAACCAGCAAGGTACAATACCACCCTCGCAGGCGCAGGCAATAAAAGACGCTATGATGAAACAGGCTATGCAAGAACAAACCTTGCCTAATCAGCAAGGTATGATGCAGACTCCTGCCCCTAATCAACAGGGTACGATACCACCCTCGCAGGCGCAGGCAATAAAAAATGCCATGATGAAACAAGCTATGCAAAACAACACACCTAACAAACAAGTTAATTCAATAGGAGCAGGGCGTGTGTCGGCAGGTGGTGGCCCACAACCAACACAACAAGGTATGATGCAGACTTCTGCTTCTAATCCTTACGCCGACACAAGTAAATGGTCTGATGCTAATTGGGCTACTGCGTTAGAAGGTAACCTTCCAACTTTACAAAGTGGTGCTTATAGCAACTTAACAACAGACCAAACAAACGCCATACTCAAAAAAGACCCTAACTTTTTTATAAATTTGTTAAAAAAGGGTGATAGTTCATTTTCACAAACAGAGAACAATAATCGTAATTCACTAACTAATTACTCCGGCCCTGCTTTTACTAACACTGACGATGTATATGGCTATATGGATAGCCTTAACATTGACGAAAATCTTGATGCGTTTGGTGGCAGAAGCGGAAAGCTAAGTGGTAACGGTAGTTTGATGAACGGCGGCAGTTCTTTGTCCAGCGTTAACTCTGGTACTCGCGCTACTCAACATGACTTTGTAAATAATCAGTATGTACAACAAGGTAAAATGCCTATTTACGAAGACGGCGATGCAATATACGTACTAAACACAGGGTTTGGGGATAACCGTCCAGACTTAGGTGAAGATGAATTAGGTAACAAATTAAAGTTTGACGGACACGGCGGATACTATCACAAATCAGGTGGCGCAGGAAAAGGAGAGTATCAGAAGTACGTAAAACAGAACAAGCAGGGTCCAGATACTGACGCGTTCTTTGACCAAGTTATGCCTGTTGTAATGGCAGTAGCGCAGGCTACGTTTATAGGGGCGGCGGCGGCCCCAGCAGGAGCAGCTCTAGGGGGTACTACAGCCGGAGCCACCGCAGGAACTGTAGTGCCAACTCTAGGTGCAAACGTTATAACAGGTGCTTTAACAGGCGCAGGTACAACCGCTTTAAGCCAAGCAACGTCAGGACAAGGTTTTGATTTAACCGACATTGCTGTGGCAGGACTTAAAGGTGGGGTTGGTGGTGCAACAAGCGGGATGATAAGCGATTATGCGTCATACGCAGGTGGGGGTTTTGAGACAGGTGCTATAGAAGGAGCTGGTAATGCTTTTGTTTCAGGTGCAATGGAAGGTGAGTTTGACTTAGAAAATATTGCGTATGGCGGCTTAATTGGAGGAGGTATTCAATCCCTTAAAGATGGCTTTAATGATGTATTCCAAACAGATGACATAGCAGACTTAGCTAGACAAGAACTAGGAAAACCTGAGTGGAACTATCTTGATATGACAGATGCTCAGATAGCAGGCATGTCACCCGAGGCAATAGCCGATTATGCAACTCGAGAAACTGCGTTTGGAGAACACATAGCAAAACTTCATAAGACTACAGACTTTGGAAAATTATTTGGAGAAGAAGGTCTTTTAAATAAAATGGGGTTTGACACCGAGTATCTAAGTACAGCACCAATATCAAACACATTAGAGTTTTTAGCAACCCCTTTTAACGTTGCTTCAGAGTTTTTGGGCGGTGACGCATTGTACGCACCGTCTGCTGCTGGCGATAAATGGGATGAGGCGTTTAGACAAGAATGGTTTGAGAAGACAAACCACCTGTACGGCGAAGCGTTTGCAGATACGTATTACTCGGACGAGGACAAGCGTAACTTTCCAGAACACGCCCAAGCACTGGAAGACCATAAAAGGGGTGCGTTAGAGGCTGCGATGGGGCTAGAAGAATACCTAGGTTATAACTCACGTACAGGCGAATACGAAAACTCTAATTATGATTTAGTTGGTATGGCGCAATCTCAGGCATCTAATCAAGACTTAGATTTTTTTAGAGATGTTAATTATATAGACCCAGACAACCCTGACCACCGTGGGAATCTAGAATCTCAGGATTGGGTAGACGGAGTCCTTTCTGACCTTGACGCAGGAAGTATTACTGAAGGAGATGCGCTTAACTCGTTAAACAGCGCCGCAGATTACAACTTCCAACAAAATGTTCGTTATGACGAAAGATTTTCTGCGTGGGCGCCCCGTAGTGATTCAATTCCGTGGACGCACATTCAAGAAACAGACCCAATGGCGGGAGCAAGATTTAATACACCAAGCGGGAACCGACCGGGAAGAATAGATTATTTAAAAGATAAAGTAACTTCAATCCCCAAAGAAGCAGCAAACTTTATAGGTGACGTAGAAGGAATGTTATCGTCTGGAGCAGAATCATGGTCAGATGCAATTAACATAGTAACTGATGCTTACGATGCTTGGGAGTCAGGCGCGTCTGGGTTATCTGACAGCGCTGATTTTGAAAGTTACATGGAACAGAACTTACAGGCTAGTAATAGCCCTAACGAACTGTATGCAAATTTAGGAGTAGACCCCGATTTAACAGAAGGAAGTATAGAAAGTCAGTTACCTGAAGGTGACACTGGTGGGGAACAAGCTAGTTCATTTTTACAAAACGCTATAGATGCGTTAACAGGAAAAGCAACAAAAGACAGAGAAAACGCGGCCCTAGAAGCTGCTGGTTATCCTCAAGAAACCGTGTTACCTAATGGCCCACCCCCTAATTCAAATTTTCTTGACGAGGCGTTTGGTTACGGTGATGAAAATATATTGCCTCAAGAACAGACAATAAAAGACGAGATGATGAGACGGGCTATGCAAGAACAAGCCTTGTCTAATCAACAGGAAAATAGAGGAAGTGAAGACGTATTGCCCATAGGTAATGAAGGTGGTGAAGGCGTATTGCCCATAGGTAATGAAGGTGGTGAAGACGTATTGCCTAATGGGGAGGTATTGCCACTATCTTATAACGACCAACCAGTATCGGAGGTATTGCCACCAACGCCACCATCCGGAGGAGGAGGAGGAGGAGGAGGAGGAGGAGGAGAAAATAAAAGACAACAAAAAGCAGAACAAGATAACTACATGATTGACAAAGAGTTGTATCGTTTAGCTAGAATTACTCAAATCATTTCTTTGTCTGAAGGAGACTTAGCTTCTGTTCAGAAACGCATGGCAGTGTTGCGGGAACAGAAAGAAGCAATTGCTGGTGACATTGTTGGAGCAGTACAGAAAAAATCTGGCAGGTATATTAAGCAAACTTACGAAGAAGATGGGCGTGGTAGAAGAACTCGTAACGCATAACATAGGAACTAACAAATGACATATCTACAATTAATAAATAGCGTATTAGTTCGACTTAGAGAAGAACAAATTACGGCTGAACAGCTTGATGGTGCTGCTAATCCTTACTGGGCTTTTATAGGAAGTGCTGTAAATGACGCTAAAGACAGAGTAGAAGATGCGTGGCAGTGGGGTGCTTTACGAGGCACAGATTCTGTTATACTTGACGATACTAATGTAAACAATTTTATCTTGGACCAAGGTGTGTATACTCAGTTTAACTATTACGAAGGAAATACAATAGCTTTGCCTAAGTCTATTGATAGCCACTACATAATTCATGGTGTTTATAGTTTTCCGTTAGTTTTGGATGGGTTTTTTATGTTACAGGATAAGACTCAACCTATAAATAATATGTCTTGGATTACAACAGAAGCCATGCGTAATTACTATCAAACCCCTAATCCGGCGATTACAGGAAGACCTACTTCTTTCGCTATTACAGGCGAAACAAGCGGGTCAAGACCTTCTGTACCAACCGGAGGAAATTTTAGTTTAGAAGGCTCAATAGAGCTTACAGTTTGGCCCCCTTCGCCTGTAAATAGTGGTTCTACTGCTCCTCAAGCTAAGTGGGGTATTGGCATAGACAGAACAAGCCACCAGGCACCGTTAGTAAATGCTAATGATAGAATTTTAGTCCCCTCACTTCCCGTTTTTACTCTTGCCACTGCGCTTGCCTCTCGCGAGCGTGGGGAAGTGAGTGGGGCACCTACCTCTGAATTGTTTATGACAGCCGATAGGCACCTTAGTGATGCTATTGCACAAGACAGCGCCTTATATGCTAATGAATTAAACTGGTACGCCAATGACCAAGACTACAATACAAACGTGAGATTTGCTTAATGCCACAACAACAAATAAATATTCCGTTACCTTCTCCTGGTTTTGGTGGTTTAAATACAGAAGACTCTCCTCTTACGTCAGACCCTAGTTTTTGTGCTGTTGCGAATAACTGTACAATAGATAAATTAGGAAGACTGTCTAGCCGCAAAGGGTTTAAGTATTTAACAACAAACCCTACTGTTCTAGGAACTTCTTTTATTGCTGTAATTGGCGAGTTTATTAAAGAAGATACTGGCGTGTCTACAATATTTGCCTGCGGTAACAACAAAATATTTATTCAACAAACAGTTGCTCCTTTTGAGTTAGTAGAGCAAACACTTCCAGTAAATTACACTGTTGGTGGTAATAATTGGCAGATGGCACAACTAAACGATAAAATGTATTTTGTACAAGTAGGGCAAAATCCTCTTGTATACGCAGGAGGAACATGGGCAGAAGTTAACATGGCGGGTATTGCGGGTACTGACGGTAATCCTAGTTGTGTTCACGCAGCGTTTGGGCGCCTTTGGTTTGCTGGTTTTAGTAATAACCCTACTTCAGTTTCTTGGTCTAGTATTTTAAACGGAACAGTATGGAACGCAGGCGGCTCAGGTTCTTTGCAAACTTCAGAATATTGGCCTTCCGGCTACGGAACAATAACAGCTATTACAGCACACAACAATTTTTTAGTTATTTTTGGTGAGAACAACATTTTAGTATACAGCACTACAAGTGACGTAGTAAACAGTTTACGTCTTTCAGATACAATAGAAGGCATTGGGTGTCTTGCTAGAGACAGCCTAGTTCCTACAGGAGAAGACTTTATGTTTTGTGATGCGTCTGGTATCCGTTCTTTAAATAGAACGTTACAGGATAGCACACTGCCTTTAAATGATGTATCTTCTAACATACGAAGTGACATACAAGCGGCTATTGTTAGTGAGCAGGCGTCTGAAATTCAAGGTATTTTTCATAAAGAGGACAGCTTTTATTGTTGTTTTTTTAGAAGTAGTAATTCTGCTTACGTTTTTGACACATGGCAACCACTACAAACAGGTGCATTTAGAGCAACTCGTTGGGACATTTTAAAGGTAGGTTGTGGGTTACGCACTAGAAATAGAACAACTTTATTTGGAGGCTCTGGGGGTGTTTATGTATACACGGGCGCAGAAGATGTTACTTTAGACTCAGGAGGAGCTGCTGTTGCGACTAAAATACTTATGGAATATCAAAGTAATCCTTTAAATCTAGGTTCTCCAGTAAATGTGCTTTTTCCTAAACAAGTAGACGTTACTGTGATAGGTGGTTTAGCAGGAACTTTAACTCTTAATTGGGGGTTTAACTTTAATAGTGCTGTTAATAACTCTATTGAAAAAAACATAAATAATAGACCTGCGTTTAGCAACTGGACGCCTTACGATGCAGTAGTAGGTGTACCCTTGTTACCATTACCCAACCCAACAGGAGCAGTCGAGTGGGTACAAGCTACGCCCCAAGCTAACGCAAGAGTAGGAGAATACGGTGTTACTAACGAACTTACTGAGTTAAAATATAACGTGTGGGGCAGTGGTCGTAATATATCTATTGGTTTTACTTCTAATGTTACAGGAAGTTTAATTAGCATACAAGAAATAAACATACAAGCACTCCAAGGGAGAATTTTATAATGACAACTTACACTTATCCAACAAGTCCGAATATAACATTTGGGGCAAGGGATTTAAAAGCTCCTAGCGACCCTGCAAAACGTATATCTGGGTCTGCTTTTGACGTTGAGTTTAGCGCAATATCAACTTTTAGTAACCAGACTTTAAGTAACGTAAACCCCTCTTTCACTGGTACTATGACAGGCGGTGGTGTAGTTGATGGAGGGACGTTCTGATGCCGACTCCAGCAGAAGCTACCTCTTGGTGGGATAATTGGGGCGGCTCTGCCGCTGGCATAGCAGCGGGTGCTTACGGTTATAATAAACTTCAAGGGAATATGGATAATAACCGTCAAAATACCAATGCGTATTTAGACACAGCAAAAGCTGACATTACAGGGTACGGTACTTTCCAACCTTGGGGTGTCTCAAGTGGTCTGGGTTCCACAAACTATGACCCTGCAACCGGACAGATGACGAATGCTTTGTCAAGCGGTCAACAAGCAAACGTAGACAATATGCAAACTGGAGCTAACAGTATGTTTGCTTCTTCACAAAGCATGGACCCGCGTTTTAATAATATGTATAACCAAAATCAGGGTTTTCAACAGCAAGCTAACCAAAGAGGCAGTGGTGCCTATAATGCCTCTAACGCCGCAATGCAGAACTCACTACAAAACACATCGCAAAGAGAATCAGATATATATGGTCGTATGCGTGACATGCAACGTCCAGAAGAACAAAGACAACAAGACTCTATGAATGCAGGGTTGTTTGGTTCTGGTCGAGGAGGCATGTCTACAGAGGCTTATGGCGGTTCTCCTGAACAATTTGCTTTTGGTAAGGCACAATCCGAAGCAAGAAACCAAGCATCTATGCAAGCAATGGGACAAGCTCAAACAGAAATGATGAACCAAGCTAACATGGCTAATCAGTATGGTAGTTTGTCTAATCAATATGGTTCACAAGCTGCACAGTATAATCAATTAGGACAGTCAGCTCTTACGGCTGGCGGTAACTATCAGAATGTGCAGTCGCAGATGGGCAACCAAATGTTCCAAAATCAATACATGCCGTATCAACAAATGCAAGGGTTTGGTAATCAAGGCTTACAACAAGGACAAATAACGTCCAGCGCAAATCAAAACACGGCTGGTCTGTTAGCACAATTAGGTATAGGCCGAAGCACTGCTGACGTTAACTACGCTAACGCAGAAAGCCAGAACCTTGTTGGTCTGTTACGTATGTTAGGTGGGATAGGAGGGGGAACATAATGGCTGCTGACTTATCAGGAATGTTTGCACAAATGAACAACGCAATTAAAGCGCAACCGCTGCCTAGTGGTGTGCCTTTAGATGTATTTTCTAGGGGCGCAGGTAACTTAGCAGGTACTCTGTCAGGGGGAACAATAGATAATTACTCTATGATGACTCCTGAAGCTAGGCAGGCCCAAGGTCGTGGTGATTTAGCTGAACAAGATTTATCTACCGCTGACGGATTAGAGGCTGCTGCTAATATTTATGCTAAAATAGGTAACAATAAAGAATCAATGGCAGCAGGAGCATTAGCTAATGATAGGAGAATAGCTGAAGACGCTAAACTTAAAGAACAACAAACAAGAGAAAGTTTAGCTAAGAGAGCCACTGCTGTTGGAAGACCAGGATTAGCTTCAAGTATACTAGCAGGGGCTAGCGACATTCCACAAGACCAGAAAACAGTCACTGAATTAGAGACTGAAAAATTGGTAATAAAAGGAGGTTTACCTGCTCGGAGAGCGTTAGCTGTAAATGCTGGAATTACTAAGGAACAGTTTGATGCTCAAGACCTTGGCGACTTAACTGTGCAACAGTTCCAAAACGTACTAAGTGGCAGAAAAGGTGATGCAAAAGCATATCAAATGACAGGCGTAGGCCCTGTTTCAATGCGAACAAATGAATACGGTTATGTCTTTGACCCTAAAGACAACACATGGAAAGAACCTTCTGCAATGGGCTTATCTGCTAATGTGGCACTACAAAAAATTACAAACATTTCTAATAATGTAGTAGAAAAGTTAGCTTTAGGTGGCGTAGATAATTTTATAGACCTCTATAATAACGTAAGAGATGACGTTGCTGTTTTAGATATTATTGATAGAAACTTATCGTTAATTCCTGATATGGCTACAGGAGCTACAGCACCTATAGAACAGTGGATGTTAGAAATGGGCGCAGAACTAGGCGTAGAAAACACCGCTGCAAATCAACAAGAATACATGGCAAACATTGGTAAATTAGTCGGAAAAGAAATTACGGCTTTTGGTTCTGGAACAGGATTGTCAGATAAAGATATGGAGTTCGCAAAAGATATTGCTGGTGCTAACCCTGTAAACACACCCGAAGCTCTTACACGTATTCTTAAAATGCGTAAACAAGCGATAATAAATATGCGTAAACAGTTTACAGATACAAAGGCTTTCCTTAAAAAGTCACCATTTTTATCAGGTCAGACTGAAGTTTTAGATGCTTTTATAGTGCCTGAACAAACAGCCGCCGCTACTCCTACACAGGAACCTTTTTGGGACGTAGCAACAGGAACAATGATATACCCAGAAACACCGGAGGTTAAGTAATGGCAACGCCTACGCCAGTAACTGTGGATACTCCAGTACCTGCCTTTAAAACAATACCTGTAAAAATGCCTGACGGAAGTATGAAAAATCACAACTTTCCTTCTTCTATGACTGACGAAGATATTAACTCGGCGTTAGCTGTAACGTACCCACCAACCCCTCCTGTGCAAAATGAGCCGTTTGCTGACTTTATGAATGCAGCAAAAGGTTTAGGCCAAGACGTACAGAAAACAGTAGCTGCTGGGGCGCAGTATTTGTCAGACAAAGGTGACGCTATGTTTGACACAACAGCAATGAGCGCACAAGAAGCTATGGGCGCTTTTCAAGAAGCAGGTCAAAAGTTACAAGAAGGGGAGTTAGGCGCTCCTACAGATGACCCTGCTATGGCTAATCCTTTATCTTTAGCGGCTGACTTAGCAAGACCACTACTAAAGACAGCCGAGCTTATTAGTAACGAAGGGATTAACGCTTGGAAACAAACTTGGGGTAAGTCTATAGTTATTGATAACGCCGTAGTAAGGAACGGACTTAGTGCTATAAAAGATAGTGCGGTTGCTAACTACGCAATGACCGCTTTAGGAGAAGGCATGGAATCTTGGGGTGTTTTTGAAGAAAAATATCCTTTAGAAGCAGGTATTTTGCGTGACACCGGAGTAGTTAGCGAGGTAGCTATTCCTAAATTGGGCGCTATTCCGGGTGTTAAAATGGGGCGAAAACAAGTTGCAAAAGGAACTGTTAGGGTTCAGAGGCTTAGAAAAAATGGCATTACTCAGATGCTAACTCCTGAGACAAGAGTAGGGGACGGTGTTACTTCTGTTGAAAAAGGCCCAATGGGTACTCAAAATAAAACATACACCCCGTCTTCTCCAGAAGACACTATGATTGAAGCCGTTGGGCTAGTAGACGATGTAGACCCTACTAAATGGAACACGCATAACTATAGTGCAATTTATAAAGAAGCTAAAAAATTAACTGAAGATACTAAAATAGCTTTAAGAAAAGCAGGAAATCCTTACGTTAATGTTGATACTTTAAAAGCAGACTTACAAAAAGTAGTTGACGACATTGCTACTATGGACGGTTACGACTCTCTTTATCAAAACGGACAAAAATTTGCAGAAGGATATTTTCAAGAAGCCATTAAACTATTAAATGATTTGCCTGTGCAGTCAGTAACAGATAAAGGACCAAGGGTACTACATCTGTTAGAAATGAGAAAACAGTTTGATGCCTACGTAGAAGCAGGTTCAAAAGTATATGACGAAGCTAAACACTCTGCTAAACAAACAGCGGCCCGTCAGATACGTGACGCAATTAATCAACGTATAAAAGCAGCTACACCCAACGGTGACGCACATGACTTAATGAATAGGACGCATAACCTTATTAAAGCTCAAGATGTTTTAATACCTTTAGTTGCTAAAGAAGCGAATAACTCTTTACTTGAGATAGGTAGAAAAGCTGCTTCTGCTGCTAATCTACCTAAAACGCCTTTAGCTTTAGCAGCTACTGGTACATACGGCGCGGCTGGGTTAGCTTCTGCTTTTGGGGGCGGTGCGGCAGGTTTAAGTATATTTGCAGGCGCTACTGCTGGTACGTATGCGGCTTACAAAGGATGGAAAGCACTAACTAACGGGAAAAGAAGGCAGTTTGTTGGTAGGGCATTAAAAGAATTTAACGCTAGCCCCGGAGATTTTGCTATAGAACGTATTTATTTACTAGAATTACTAAAGCAAACAGAAGAAGAAGAAAAACAAGAGGCCAAATAATATGTCTGCTGAACAAGAAAAGCTAGTTAATCAGTTACAAGAAGCGCAAGAGCCTGCTGTTCGGAAAGCTATTGTTACACGTTTAACTCATTTAGATAATATAGAAGAAAATAGTAAAAGTGATTTAGGTAGTTTTGGAGATGCGTACAATAGCACTATTAATTTTGTAAGAGATAATACGGAGTGGCTTGAAGAATATAGGGGTAGAGTTACAGATGAGATGGTAGCGTACTCTAACGATGATGAAAGAATGTTTAATTCAGGGTATTCTCCTCCACCTAACTTCATGGGGTACAAATAATGACTAAACCAGCAAAAGGAAAAGCAAAGGTTAAAGTAACCTCTAGCGGAAAGAAAGTTAGCTACGGGCAAGCAGGTGCTGCCAAAGGTGGTGGGCCTAGAGTCAAAGCAGGCACCTCTAAAGGTGATGCGTACTGCGCTAGAAGTCTCGGAATAAAGAAAGGCGTGTCTAAGAAGAAAGCAAGCGACCCTAACACGCCCAATAACCTGTCACGCAAACGTTGGAAGTGTTCTGGAGCTAAATCTAAATGAGTATTGCAACAGCTATAGTAGGCACACTGGTAGACCCTATCTCTAATCTATTGTCTGAGTTTATTGTAGACAAAGATAAGCAAGCAGAAATATCGTACAAGATAGCTACGATGGCTGAACAGAACGCACACGCACAGGTTTTAGCACAGTTAGAGATTAACAAAGCGGAAGCCTCTAGTGAATCTCTCTTTAAAGGTGGCTGGCGTCCCGCCTGCGGCTGGTTGACTGTCTTTGCACTGGGTATTAACTACGTGGTTATACCGATGGGAGGACCGATTGTAGAGGCTTACACGCCTATCATCATGCAGCCCCTAGATATGACTGTCATGCTACCGTTACTAATGGGTATGTTAGGGCTGACAGGCGCAAGGACAATAGAGAAAACTAAAGGAGTGGCATCACGATGAGCGACCAGTTTGATTACGAAGGGAAAGATGGGTTAGCTAGGGACTTAGCTAAACTAAAGTCAGAGTTTAAATACTTGTACCACCCTGCTATGCGGGGGCCGTGGCAAGAGCTGAAAGATGCGAGGTTAAAAGATAAAATCCATAAGATTACCAACCTGCACGTAGAGTCTGCTAGAGCAGCTCCGTACTTCTGGGGCCATGTTACTATGGTGCTGTCTTCTGTTAACACTGTAGCATGGATTGCCGCGCTACTGTATGTATGGGAACTACATGGATGATTCCGGTGAACGCAGTGAGTAAAACTGTAGAGAATGCAGTTTTGGTAACGCAGCCTGTTGTTTACGGTGTTGCTGCGGGGACCGTATTGGGACTACAACTCAATGAATGGATAATGTTAGGTACAGGAGTCCTTCTTATTATGAATTTAGGACTTGCTGTAACTAAAGTGTATTCAACTTATAAAACATTTAAAAAGAGAGACTACGATTAATGGCACAGCTTTCACAATACTTTAAACGCTCTGAGTTCGCTTGTAAGTGTGGCTGTGGCTTTGATACCGTAGACTCTATCCTTTTAGAGACTCTGGAAGCCGTCAGGCTCCACTTTAAAGTCCCTGTAGTCATTACGTCAGGTTGTCGCTGTATTGCTCACAACGCCGCTGTAGGTGGCGCTGAAGCCTCGCAGCACACGCTTGGGAGAGCGTCTGACGTACAGCTTAAAGGCATACCCCCTTCTGAAGTAGCTGACTACGTAGAGAGTATAGGTATATCGGTAGGCAGGTATCCTAATTTTACGCATCTGGACTCTCGCTCTGGTCAGCCGAAACGATGGGGTCAGAACTAGACTCTACTATCGCCTCTAATGCCTGCATTACTACTCCAAAAGCCTCAATCTCTGGAGGGCTTAAAGTAACTCTCTGTAAAAACTGTGCCGCTGCTTGTGCTACTTGTGGTGTCATCGTCATTATCTGTTACCTCCATTACCTGCAATTACGCCACGCTCTTGACGCGACTTTAGTTTTTTAATGTTGTAGGTAGCTACTTCTTCCAAAGTAATACCCATGTCTGTCAGTAGACTACACAGGTTCCACAGTACGTCCCCTGCCTCCGCAACAACCTCTTGCCTATCGGGGTCACCATCATCCCCCCGTAACCACGGCTTAATGAATATGTCGGCTAACTCTGCTGACTCTACCATCAGTGACGCTATCGGATAGATAGGGTCATCGTAATTAGCAGTCTCCGCTGCCATTAATTGATACTCATTCAAATATAAACTTTTCATACACGCCTCCAGTTATATTAATTCGCAACTACCACCAGCACAGGCTAACTCTTGTGCGCCTAGTGTGGAGTCAGTGTTGTGTTCAAAATTCGCCTGTTCTTCCCAATCAAAGACTGGCATTTCCCCCGAAAGCTGATTATATTTATCCTGGGTAATCTCTTGGTACGGAGCCTGCTGATATACGCCACCGTCAAATGGTAGCAGTGAGATGCCTGACATTACATCAAAGTTTTCCCACATCCACGAAGCTACCTGTAGAAACTCATTATCTTTGTAGTACACTGTGATAGACGGCTTGTGTTCACACCAGTAGTCTTGATAGACCTTCCACAAGCGTAGCTGCTCCATAGCGCCCACTTCTGCTGTGCATACCGCACCCACGGGAGCTGCCACTGGAAAACCAAAAACCAGAGTTGAATCCGACTCCACAGATATTTCGTGAGGAAAACCGTAGTAAGCCATATACTCTGAGAGTGGGTCTTTAATGTCTGCGCGAACTGTACGCAGATAGTAAGGAGCAAACCTAGGGTGAATACCGCTAGCAGAGTTGACCAACTGACTAACAGTACCACTAGGCTTAACACAAGTAATAGCTGCGCTTGGATTGACTCCCAGCTTTTTCGCCCATTCTTTATTTGTTTCAATTGCTACCTCTTTCATTGTAGTTAACCAGCGTTTTGTTTCGTTCAGCTCACTGGAAGACAGCACCTCATGGTCCATAATCCCAGTCAGTGAAACACCCAGCAACGCTTCTTCTTCTGTGTTTGTCTTCCATATCTTACGTAAGTAACGGAAGTCAGTTAGTGTAGATTGCAAAGTACCCAGTATGGTAGCTATCTTAACTTTCTCACACAACGTTTCTAAAGTATCTTCGGCACGTATAACAACTTCTGTCAGGTTACAGAACTGATTGGGACGTAGTATAATCTCTGAACAGGGATTAGTACCAAAGTCATGCTCAGACTCTCTACGGCCATTCCTAGCGGCAATCTTTTGTGCAGCCACACGGCTAAACACGCCACGCTCACCAGAGTAACTCTCATGCAAAGCAACCATTTCTTTTAAGAAGAAACCAAACTCCGGCTTTTCTGTATAACACGCGCTGTTGTTAGCTAAGTATCGCTCAGAGTGCAGTAACCCAAAGTTACCACTCTTAGCACCACGCAGCCTATCGTCACTGGGGTTACTCAAGCTAATCAGTGCGCTCCTACGAACACCGCCTACTACGATGACCTTGGCTATCATACAGCACAAGTCATGGCACTCAAGGCTGCTCAGGCGTCTTCCTGCGGCACCTTTGAACATATTAGTAGTGAACACAAACAAATCAATTAAAGGTTGTGGTCCAGAAGCTCGTCCACCGAAAGTTTTAAGCGGCTCGCCTGCACCTCTTACCTTGCTGGTGTCCCACTTAGGACACTCTCCTGCGTACAGAAGGGACATGAGCTGCCTGAACGACTTAGCCCAGCCTATCTTTGAGTCAGGCACTACAATAGCTGTGTCAGAATCATGGAAAGCCTCCGCTACTTCCGGTAGTTTGCCCACGTACTGCCTCTCCACGCTAAACCCAACTCCGGTACCGCAAAGCAAAATATACATAAGCTCATCGAAAGCGCGAGGATGGTCAATAGGTAGATACGAACAATTAAACCCTGCAACATTGTCTCTCTCCAGTGCTGGTCCCGCTGTCATTAAGCAGCGCATTGAGGGCATTACGTCAAGGGCAGTAATGGCCTCCCACACAATACGAGCGTTTTTAGCGTCAAGTTTTCTTGAGCGCAACCAAAAATCACAGTAACGCCCTACAGTTTCTTCCCATGTCTCTCGTCTTTTTTGTTCTGGCAACCATCTAGCGTACCTACTGGCTGCAATAAATTCTTGGTATTGGTCCATGTGTAGTCTCCTATGTCTCTGAGTCAAGAACTTCTGCTAACAAAGCTAATTTGCCTTTCTCAAGGTTGAGTAATACCTCACCAGCACCAGCGGCGTTAGACAAAATAATAATAGAGTCCCCTGTATCAAAGAACACAGTGTACGTGCCATGTTCTAACGTAAGAATGGTGCTTTCGTCTAGCTGTGACTTTAGACGCTCACCAGCATGTTTTGATAGCTCATCCTCACGGGGCGGGAAATCCACAATATTCATTGTGTTTTCTTCTTAAAAGGTTTGCTGACTGTAACCTTTTTCATCACAGTACCTTCAACACCCTCACTAACAAGGCGGTTTGCTTCCGCTTCGTTGTTAGTCATGGCGTCCCACTGGTTAGTCTTAGGGGCGTTCTTATCCCCTACCACGTAGATGTACTTGCTCATATTGTGCCTCCTAGCCCGTATAGTTTGTCTTTTTCTGCTATGCTTTCTTTAAGAATCTGTAGGTAGTGGATAGCTTTTTCTATATCCTCTGCGCCACCTTTAGCTTTGTACCGACAGATGTACTTAATGGCGTTGCCCTCACAAAAACCTAACTGATTAGCCGTAATAAATTCTATCGGCTGCTCTGCCATTTCTTTGTAGTGATTGCCGCCTACTTGCTTGTTGATGGCTTTAGCCGCATTGTCCCACTCTTGTGGCGTAGCGTCACTAAGACGGCTTTGTGGTGGTGGGTCTATGTTGTGCAACCTATCAAGCTCATGCCATATAGTCTTGTCAGTCATTTAAGAACTCCCGTATTGCTACTATGTTTTCTTCAAGTCGGTCTTCAAACCGCCTCACTAGGTCTTCTGGTGTAAGTTGTAACAAATCAATTATGTCCTCAATGTCGCTCTTAACCATTAGTTTAACACACAGTTCCTCAAAAGTGTCCATCGGCGTACTCCTTTAAATCTTCTACGCTTTCAAACCACTTAATACTTTCTTTCTCACACCATTGTCCCATGTTCATCTTAGCTCCTTTGCGTACTTTTGTTTTCGCAGATTGTAGAAAAAAGACTAGCTCCTGGTTTTCCTTGAGTGCATCTCGAATTGCTTTGTACTTCTGTGTGTCACCTACTCGGAAGAATCCTTTAACTTCCACTAAGATGTGCATATTCTTAGTAGTGTACACAAAGTCAGGCGTATAGTTCCTGTGCGTCACGTAAGCCACCTTAAAAGGCTCGTAGCGCCACGTAGGGCCTAACAAAGAGGCCACCAGAGCCTCTAACTTACTCCTGTACTTTTGATTATTAATCATTGTAATGCACCATTCGATGACAACTAACGCAGAGAAGAAGACATTTATCTAACTCCTGCTGCACCGCTGGTAGTTCAAGGCGCTTATTTCCTATCTCAAACTCCTTCTCTTTAGGGTTTCTATGGTGAAAGTCGTAAAGCACTGGATGAAAAACCCCACCACAATGTTCGCAGGCACCTCCCTTATATTTAATTAACTCAACTTTGTTACGCCGATGGCGGCACTTTCCACGCTCATTATCGCACGTTTTACAGTAGGACATTACTCCTTGGCTCCCCCGACTATGTTTATGAAAGTCGGTGAAGGGCTTCTCTACCTCGCATTTCGCACATGCCTTCATTTTAAAACTCATCTGGAACCTCCAGAACGCGAGGCTCTTTTGCTACTACGGTTAAGTATCTTGGACCACCTGCATAGTAATAAGTACGCAGGGCTGGAAAGCATAAGGACTTGTAGTCGCAATAGCTGCACCCAATCGCTAACTTCATGTTTCCACTCTTGCCATCCGGCACTTCTTCGTAACACTGGGCCGGAAGCAAGTCGCTTCCAACGAGCTTTTTTATATCGCCTACTCTCTCCTCTGGATTCCAGTTGATTGCGTTGTAGTAGTCGGCTGTAGTGTCTGTCTCATCGTACTGTAGCCACGCTAGAGTTCCGTTTTGTTTATCCATTGCAAGCCAGCCGTAAGTAGTGTCTCCTTCAGCGTGAGCGTAGGCTTTAAGCTGTGCGATGTATCCAAAGGCATCGTCTTGGTGCAGTTTATTATCTCTAAACTTTTTAAACCCAAAGGAACTACAAGACTTAACGTCCATAAGCACCCCATCAATACGACCATCCATGTGACCCTTGACGCCATTGACAGTTACCTCCTTCTGCTCGTCTGTAACACTGTGTCCACTTATTGACGTTAATGCAAGAAGCATTCCTTCGACAAGGTGACCATAGAGAAACTTAACGTAGGTACTCCCTTTAAGTTCTTCTCCCTTTGCACCATTGTGACGATGGTATAGTTGTCTGTCTGGTTTTCCAATAGCTGATAGACGTAGCTTACCACTACTACTGTAGGACTGGAGCTGCTCACGTAGTGTGTCTGCCATTGTTCGCCCAAAAGCCTCACATTCTTGCTCAATGTCTACTCCCTCTGGTATCTGTTTAGTTTCTAGTAGTTTATATATGTCTTGAACTAACGTATCAACTTGTGCCATTAGTGTGTCTCCTTCCATGAGTTTCCAATTTTATACTCTCCCGCAAGCGGAATAGTCAGGTTAAAATCTTCTCCTGCTTTTGTCATGGCGTACACTGCTAACTTGCCAAAACGTTCTGCGTCCTTCCCCGAAACTTCCGTCTGTATTTCATCGTGAATGTTGCCGACAATCTTAAAGTCTAATTTCTGTGACGTAGCAAACTTGTGAAGGTTAACTAGCGCCTGCTTCATAACTACAGCTCCTGCGCCTTGAAGCAGAGTATTGAGAGCAGCATGGGGGCTTCTGACAGCAATTCGTCTACCGTCCAGTCCCCGTAGCCAACCTCTTTTAGCAGCCGCGCTAACTCTATCCCTGAGTTGCGCGAGGGCGGGAGTGTTTGCAAGGAACTTTCTTTTAAGTTCTCTACCACTTTTCGCACCTCCCCCGACAATACTCCCAATTTTTGCATCTCCAGCTCCATACAGGAAAGCGTAAATGAAAGTCTTTGCTGTATTTCTGTCAGATAAGCCAGCGGCTCTTTGGTTTGCTGTGTGAATGTCTCCATTTAATATCTCCTGTGAATAAGCAGCATCGTTCATGTAATGCGCTAACATCCGTAGCTCTAATCCAGAGGCGTCCATGCCTACCAACTTGTACCCGTCTGCAACAACCCAGCAGTCACGCATCTCAGAGCCGTATATCTTGCTCCCGGCGGTGACTTGTCCCATGTTAGGGCTGTAGTGTGTCATGCGTCCAGTGACAGCCCCGCAGGAGTTAACCTGACCACGTACTCGGCTGTCTGCGTCTACCTTGTCTAACCATGACTGTGCCATTGCTATGCGCTTAACGACAGTCAGGTAGTCAGCTATCAAGGTACACTCTGGTATGCCCTCTACGTCTTTAAGAACAACCTCAGACACAATAGGTGCGCCCTTGTCTGTATACTTGGCAGGCGTCCAGCCTAACGCAATTAGGTACTCACCTATCTGCTTACGAGAGCCTAGGTTAAATTCTGGAAAATCCACGCGAGTGTGAACCCCACCAATATCCCTATGCCAATCTCTGCCATAATACTTGAGGCCCACAGCGGAGAGCGTACCATCTTTGTTGATTCTAGGGGTAACTTCTTTTCCACCTTTACATCTCGGTGTAAACGTAGTGCGTACAGTATCTTCCAATTCAATTTTCTTCTCCTTTAACTCTGCTAATAACATGAAGACAGCCTCTTGGTCTAACAGCCATCCATTTTGTACCTGCTCATGTACAATCCAAGCTACCTGATGCTCTAACTCTATAGAACGCTCAGAAAATCCCACCAGCTCTTTCTTTACTTCGGCAAGTACGGATATGGTAAGTTGCACATCTCGCTCACAGTATCGCTGCATTTCGGGAGAGTATCTGTCCCAGTCGGAATGCTCTCCTTTGGGAAACCCCAGAAGACGACCCCAAGCATCAAGACTATGCCCACCAGCCCTGCTAGGATTAGCCAGTCTGGATAGTACAAGCGTGTCTCGTTGATTACTGCGCCCACCACAAAGCCCCCATATATTAGCAAGAACAGGGAGGTCAAATCCAATAGAATTGTGTCCATAATACATATCCTCATCGTTGAATGAGTATTCCTCTGTAGAGAAGAATCCCGTACTATCAGCCACACACCATATCTTGTCAGGTGTTAAGCCGTTTGTTTCTATATCAAAGACTACCTCAGAACTCATCCACTACTCCTAGTGCGTCAGGCTTAGGACATTCCGTCATCCGGCCTGTAAATTTATCGTAGCGTAGGTAACACGCTGTGCCTGTGTCTCCTACAAACCTATTCTTGGATACAATCACAGACGTAGTGTTAGCAATCTCTGCGTCTTCGTTGAGCTTGTCGCGCTCTAAAAAAATAACAGCGTCAGCCAGCTTCTCAATTCCTTTTGAACCACGTAGACTGCGTGAGGCGCTTACGTGACTGACGATGTGTATGCAAATGTCACATTCCTGGGCCAGCACTGTAAACTGCGTCACCAGCTCATCAATGCCTGACCAGTCACCAGAGGCACCAGCTACGCTTGAGAGCGCGATGTGGAGGTGGTCTAGTATGATGGTCTTGCATCCTAAAGCCTTCGCCATATAGCGCACACGCGACTTGAGAACCTCAATGTCAGACTGCCATCCTTTGTGGTCTAACAATACAAAGCGATTACCTGCGCTGGCTTTCTCCCAGTACCTACGCAGCTCCTCCTCTGGTATGTTCTCTAGCTCCCTGTGCAATGGACGCCCTGCGTGGAAACTCATCCACCCCAGCATACTCTTAGCGACAGACTCCTCTAGCATCAGGCACCCTACCTGCTGGTCAGAAGTTGTGATGATGTGGTGTATAATCTCACGCATCGTTTGCGACTTGCCCACGCCTGTCTCTGCCGCCCAGATATTAACTTCTTTAGTGCGCTGTCCTAGCAGTAGCTCGTTCAGGCCATCCCACGGATACGGAGTAGAGGGCGTGTCTCGGTACGCCAGCACGTCAGTCCACGTTTCGTCAGCCTTAACGATACCTGCTGGGCTGTAGCTCTTAGCGTCCCAGAACGCCTTAACAAAGTCCCGCACCCGCCCATTCTCCAGCATGACGCCAGCATCTTTGACAGGTAACTCTATAACTTTGACTTTGTTCGGGCTGAATAAATCTCTGACCGCTTCAACAGCAATCTTTCCTGCCTTGTCAGAATCGAAGCAGAGAACAATTTGCTCATACCCCTCAAGCCACTCCAGTTGTGACTTGACATCTCTGGCTGCTGACTGCGCCCCGTCCTTGAGGCTAACAACGTCCCATTTATTGTCGAACATCTCAGATACTGCGAGGGCGTCAAGCTCCCCCTCCGTGATTGTAAGATACTTTCCCGAACCCTTGCAGGAATTTTGTCCAAATAATCCTGTGTCTGTTCTGTCACCCGTCCACGAAAATCTTTTCTCCGCACACATCCTCCTTTTGCTGGCCGTTATGTCACCAGTCTTTGTGTTGTAGTATGGGTAGTGGTGGCTATCTATGCCCCCATCTTTACCGTATTCAACTATCACCCCAAACTTGGCGCACGTTGCTTTACTGATACGCCTGTCTGGTATAGCGGCCACGGTGCCGTTCATATCTAATTTGGTACTGGGTGTTGACATACTTGTGTCCCTGTTAGGCCGTCCTTGGCCGTTTATGTGGTAGGTGCAGTCAGGGGTAAAGCAATGCTCACCACCGTCTGAATACACCGCTACGTTGTCACTAGAAGAACAAACGGTGCAGGGCTTATGCCCCACAACCGTTGCTTTAGCGTAGTCAGGATAAGACACTAGAAGTCCTCCGGTACTCCACCGACCTGTGAAGTCTCAGCAAGCGTCACAACACGCACCTGCTCTGCGTAAGTACCGACACCATGCTGCGGGTGTGGCTCTTTACTAGGCACCCATAAAACGCGAACCTCGGAGCCGTAGGGTATCTCACCCCTCACTGGGTTGTCATCCAAGTCCTTTACCAAGACAGGGAACTTGCTAGCAAACTTACGCTGTGCTTTCCCCTCGTAGTCTTTGAGCTTAACACCGAAGTCAGATAACTTTGATGCCTCTGCGTCATCCATAGTTATCACTACAGTGTAGCGTCCTGTTGATTGCCCCTGATACACCTCACACTCGGTGAGATTAGAGAAGGCAACAACGCCCTTAGCTACGTACCCTTGCTGTTTTTGTTGTGCAGTCATATTAATCCTCCATAGGATTAGTTGAAGTGGGGAGGTTGATTAGGTGCCTCTCCTTCACCTTAGTCATTAGTATACCACGGGTTATTCGGTTTGTGTCCTAGTAATCTTCGTTTTCGTCAATTTTTTCTCGTATTAGACTGTCGTTAAAAAACAACTGTAAATTGTAGCGCTCGTCCTTGCGGAAGTATACGAGGAACTGCTCATACGCTTCAACCGCTCTTTCTGCGTCCTCTGCTGGAAATGTGTAAGGCTCTAATGCCTTTTCTTCTTTCATTATCTCAATTGTCCACATTATTTGCTCTCCCCTTTAGTTTTAGGTATCATGCCCTTAGACCACAAGGCCCAGTGGTACGCCCTTACAACGCCATAACAAGCCTCTACGAACTCGTCCAAACTATGTACATGCTCCACGGCATCTATAGGTATGTTAACGTCCATCTGGTCTTCTATCCCAGCCAGGATTTCTAACTTACCCAGAGAATCTACGTCCTCCCATCTCTCGTAGCCGCCTTCCTCCATGTCCAGCCGTACTGCTCTACGTATATCTATCACGCAATCCCAACATGGGTCGCGCTCGTCTGCTTCAAACATGGCCTAAGTCCTCCGCTGTCTGTTTCCAATGGTCACACGCGCTGTCCACTATGTCGAACTCACGCTTTGTTTCTTCTGCGTCCTCTAGTAGTTTCCTCAGCTTAACAGGCACGTAGCCCTCTTTGTACAAGAGATTGACCATGTGGCATCTCTCACCTTCTGACATTTCATCGAACAACCCGCGCATATCACTCATCGTTTTCTCTCCCAAATTTTAATAGGGCAAATTGGTACGTCCAGATTCCTATGATAAGGGTAGCAGAAAATATTAGCCACCCCGTTACTATTACGCCTAGTACGCTCATCGTAAGTTCCTCTCTGGCATCGGTGTGTATTCTGACAAGATGTGGTCGTCTTTCTTCAGGCGTACCATGTCGGGTGCTATAGCGTACCCAACTAGCTTGTCCCATGCGTTCATAGCCTCCGGTTTGCCGTCGTACGTTCCCTGTAGTTTACCGTTACGCCACAATGTGTATTCAGTCATCGTCTTCACTCCCTTCATCGGTTTCGTTCAGGTTAATGTACCACTCCTCAAAAGCAACGTCTACACTCTCATCGACTATGATAGAGTCTAGCGGTGGTTCTGTGAATATTACCGTTCTCCCCACGGATGTACTATCTTGCATAATTGCAATGATTGATGCTGCCCGTATGTACACAGGCGCACCTTTAAAACTGAATTCGCATATCATGTTAGTCCATCCTCACTATCATTGTCTTATCACCGTCTGTGAGGCCTGTAATGGCGTACTGGTAGACGTACCACGTTAGCTCTGGTGTTATCTCGAACTTAATCAAAGGGTCCATGTCGGGGTCACCCTCATGCTCAGAGGTATACACGCCAGTGTCAGGGGCTATTGTACCCCAGCCAGAGCCATCTTGACTGCCTCCGAAACCGTAGCACTCCATCAGCATGTCGAAACACTCCTGTATGCCGTCAGGTTTGCTCATAGACACATCTTGTGCAAATAAAGGCAACAGACCAGCGGCCTGTATTAGCTTATTTTTTGCTATGCCTTTGTACTGTCCGTTTGGGTCTACTGTAGTCTTCATACTGACTGCTCCTCTAGGTGGGTTTCGTGCATTTTGTTTAGTATATCATACAAACTACTGCCTGTGTCCTCTCTTGACCAACTCATGCCATTAAATACCGAATTAACTACTGCATCTTTCGCCATAACGTCCTCTGTGGTGGGCGTATCGTGCTGCGCGTAGATAGCGTAGGCTGTCTTGCCTCCTCTCATTATCGCCCTGACTAGCCCCTCTAGGTGTATACGCTGGCCTACTGTCAGGGCTGCATGTCCACTCTTTAACTCCACAAACACAAACGTCTTGCCTTGCCAGTCAATTGACAAATCTATGTCTGTAGGCCGGAGCTTCCCCCAGGATAATCCCTCAAAGTCAATCAACTGTGCCGCCCTTGTCCTGTTGTTAAATGCCATGCCACTTCTCCCTTATGAGTACAATCCAGTTATTCAATTATTTAATACTTTGTAGTTACTTCAATTGTTCAACAGGATAACAATCATGTCTCCCTTTTGTTTAGTATAACAGGTGGTGTGTCAAAAGTGTCCTTTTGTATAGATAATAAATTAATTTTATATTCGTGGTAGCATTCCCTACACAAATCGTAGTATTTGCCTGTTGTTTTATTCTTACGTACACTCTCAGCGTCCGTCAGTGCTGCGTTACATGCGTTGCATCTCATTGTGCGTTACTCCTTCTAGGTGAATCAAAAGCTAGTGCATAGGCTGCTTCTAGTGTGTCGTAGTCCATCGTGGTATGCAGGTCTAGGTACATGGCTAGGATTCTATCCTTCGCATGACCGAGTGTGTCGCTATCGGTAAAGACCTGTATAGCCTCCTCTATGGTCCATGTGCGCGCCTTACGCTCGCTCAGGTCATACGCCATCATAGTACGCTTCTCTCTCATTTCTTTACTCATCTATCTGTACTCCCTTATGTTTACGATGCCCACGCTTAGACTTCGCCTTACGGTCCTCGAAAGTGTGCGCTAGGTTAAACGCCCTAGCATGTTTAGCTACAGGGTTACCCCTAGCGGCTATCTGCTTGTCACGTACTACTCTTTTATGTCCCATCGTCCTGCGTCCTCTGGCTCGTTGTGTGTGTCTGTGGGCATCAGGTCGCTCAATACCATGCCTTTACTCTCAAGTGCCTTCCTGAGCTTCCTGAGCGCCCTCTGTTCTATCCTCCGCACACTAGATTTGGTGATGCCCATCTCTAGCGCTATTTCTTCGTATGTCATCATATAACACCCCTCTGTTCATCGTAAAAGAAACGCATTGTATCATGCGTATAGTCGGATGTGTCCTGCAATAGTGGTGAATTTGACAGATAAATTGCTTTAGCCATGCCTCTAGGCGTCAGGCTGCGGATGTACTTTGTACGTGCTGACTTCCCGCCTAGCATCTTGTGGCATGGGTTGACCTCTCCTATAGGCCCGTCTGTGTCCGTAACTACGGGCATACGCGCGCCATTAGAACACCAGAGGCCCGTTTTTTTGTTGTACTTGTCCTGTGGCGGGTAATACTCTGGAAATTCAGGGTGCGAGTCATCCTGTGGCAGTAGGGATGCAAAATTCCACGGGTGTACGTACCCTGTGGGCTTCTTCCATGTCGTTGCGAGTACACTAACAGGATTCTCCACGATAGAAGGGCAGTCCCACGCCAGCACTAAACGCGCTAACATGGTCGCGTTATGTTGAAATAGCGGGTCTTCCCTGCGTTTACGTGCGAAATGAGCGGCACCACTGCAAGCCGTATTAGTGCATGGCGCGAATGACATTATAAACGATGGCGCAGACAGCATTAGACCCGCTAGGGCGTTGTCTACGCGCTTGTCTGCGTCACGCCCCACTAGGTCTACGTCTAGCCTACTATGACGCGGGTGCGTCCATTGTGGGCGCGCTGTGTCGCTGTGGTCTGTGTCGCTATGGTCCACACTGACACAATGATACCGCCCATCATCTAGCCACGGTTGTACCGCGTATTGTGAGCTGTTAAATAGAAACAGTATTGTTTTCATTTCTTACGCCTCTTTTAATCACTATCCGGTTATCTGAAATGCCCACCACTGCGCGCGTAGAATCACCCGCCCACAATGTTACTTTTTTGCTGGTCGTGTCGATTAAACCACCATGCTTACCCGCTGTAACCTTGCGTAGTTTGCCCGTGGTGGCTTTCGCGTACACTATCCACTCACCATCTATGGTAGTAGTAAACGTGTCACCACCACGCCAGCCATGCGCGGCTAAACCTTGTATCCACACTCTATGGCCTTTTTTAGTGGGCGTGATTGTAGTATTAAATATTTTCTGTTTCATAGTGATACCCTCACGGTCCTGTTTAATAGTAGTGCTTTACGTGTGCCAGTGTACGCGCTTTCGTCAGCCACGTATACAAATGACTCGTACTTGTACGGATTGTATGTTATAGCGCGCATAGGCTCGACTATAGGCGTATTAAACGGCACCCAATACCCCACTAGACCAGCATGTACATTCTTTTTACGCTCCCGTAGGACGCGCTGGCGTCCCGCTTGCGATACCCTAGGGGATACGTCTTGTAATACTACGCCTCGCTTATGCGCTATCACACGGCCCTTGTGAGGTCCATCTAGCGCTCGGACAGACCAGAGTTTACGGTGTAAGTTAAAGTACACATACACACGTTGTCCTGTAGGTTTTCCATCTCGTTTGTTTTTCATTTTCTAACCCCTTGCAATTATGTTGTTAAACTCTGCTACGTTATCAGCGGTAACAAAAAAGGATTGATAGCCTTCGCTCGCTCGTTGTACTTTGTTACTGCCCTTACGCTTTAGTACGCCTATGGTGCCGCTAGAATCCAGAGGGCGTAAGTCTGTAGTATCAAAAGATACCGCGTCACTAGGTACCTGTATATTATCTGACTGCAAACCTTTTGTATTGTACGCCACGGCTATCTTATAACGTGCCTGTACTGCCTTTTTGAGTGCCGCTTTACTTTGTACGCTATACATACTACCAGAAAAAGTTAAGTCATAGTTGTCTAACGTATTTTTACGGACGCGCGACAGTATTTTGGTATAGTCATAAAATTGTGAACGTGGGCGCTGGGATATGATGCCTGAAAAGTCTAAATCACTGGTACCATTTAAACGGAATAGCGCGGGAATGCCTGTTTTTATAGCCTTGCGCTCTGCTTTATCAATGTCTGCTTTTAACTGGAGTACAAAGTAGTCATATCGCATAAGGTACCATACAGTGCGCTTTGTAGCGGCCCTGTCGGCATTACCTTCCTTTATACCTAACTGACCGCTAGACTTTAAACATGGCGCCTTGCATCCGCCTGCTACCGCCATGGCGCATATAGTGTCTAGTGCTACCTTGTCAGCGGGTTGCATATAAACAATATAGGTGTCGCGCTTGTCGCTACCTTTCTCGACCTTTGTGCTAGTACCTAGTATACGCATAGGCGTATTTAGATACTCTATATTACTGTATGCCCACAATTTAGCTTTGTTAGTCAGTAACTTTGTAGACATTATTTCTGCGCGTGTAATTGTTTTCATTCTCTATACTCCCAAATATGTAGTGATAATCAAGTAGGCAGGCAGTACAGCTTGAACTACCAGTTTGTGTGCTCTGTCGACTTGTGACATATCAGTAACCTCCGGTCATTGTGATTTCGAGTGTGGCAGTGTGGGCGTCAAACAAGACACCTTCTCGTACCAGTTGAGCGCATACCTTTGCGAGCTCGGATAGTGTGGCGCATTGTATGTTCATATCTCTATACTCCTTGTGAGGCGAGCTTTGCGGCTCGCATAGTTGCGTAAGTGTTAACATAGCTAGTGTCTAGCATGTAAGAAAACAGGTCTGACCGACGTTTAATGCTAAACAAATGCCAACTACCGTCTGTGCCCTTAACGACCTTATATGTACCGTCTGCGCTTGTCTGCTCCCCTTGTGGCGCTGTTCGTTTCCAACCTTTTAATGATGTAGCCATGCTGTTTCATCCTATATATATATATGTGTGTGTGTGTGTCCTGTAATTATAAGCGTATGGCGTACACTGTCAATTATATTTGTGTAAACTATTACCAAATAAATACCTTGTATTCTATTGTGTAGTATGGTAGCTACCCTGGTATAGATAGTTATACTACTGCATAATGGTAGCACATCAACATACATAAGTATACGGTATTATTACCATTGTATTCTATTGTGTTCTGTGTTAGGCGCTATAGTGGTACCCACCATGGCCCACACTTGTGTCCTTTTGTCAACGTGAATAATACCATTGTGTTCTGTGGGATTCTGTGGTAGGGCTG
>ENA-OSJC01000492-OSJC01000492.1-marine-metagenome-genome-assembly--contig:-NODE-492-length-38241-cov-6.660596_pt1 | contig 38241 bp, 38 predicted proteins | sample MGYA00237885_ERZ534234 | MGnify/ENA primary metagenome ERZ534234 (study PRJEB26413, sample SAMN06343907) | marine metagenome | isolation source: coastal waters | place: Atlantic Ocean: West Antarctic... | reverse complement strand
TATCCGGCGCCCATGTTTTGCACTGACAATGGGGCGATGATTGCCTATGCGGGCGCGCAGCGCATGCAGGCCGGACTGGTGGACGATGCGAATACCCGCGTGCGCCCGCGCTGGCCCATGGAAGAACTGCCGCCCTTACCCGGCGTGGAGGTTGTCTGAATGAATATTGTGTATATCAAGGGTCTGCAGGCGCAATCGGTCATCGGGGTTTATGCGTGGGAGCGGGAAATTCGCCAGACATTGGTGTTAGATCTGGAGATGGCCAGCGACACAGCGCGCGCCGCCGCCAGCGATCAGATCGCCGACGCACTGGATTACGCGACTATTTCCAGTCAGGTGATTAGTTTGGTCGAGGGCAGTGAGTACCAGTTAATTGAATCATTGGCCGAAGAGGTGGCCGGAATGGTGTTGAAGGATTTTGGTGTGTCCTGGCTGCGGTTGCGGCTGAGTAAGCCGGGCGCAGTGGCTGAGGCTGAGGACGTGGGCGTTATTATTGAAGTTGGCGAGCGGCCCTGACAATGGCGCAGGTTTTTCTGGGGGTGGGTAGCAATATAGAGCGTGAGCGTTGCATTACGGCTGGGCTGGATGCGCTCCGCGGACTCTTTGATGAGTTGGCTCTGTCTTCAGTTTACGACAGTGACGCCGTTGGTTTTGAGGGGCAGCCTTTTTTGAATCTGGTCGCGGCGGTAAGCACTGAATTGTCGGTAGCAGAGCTAGCGGCAATACTGCGCCACATTGAGGTGGAGCATGGGCGCCCCGCTAATGCCACGCGCTTCAGTGCCAGGCACCTCGATATCGACATCCTGACCTTCGACAATGAAGTGGGCGTCTTGCAGGGTGTGCAGCTGCCGCGGGATGAAATTTTGGACAATGCTTTTGTGCTTTGTCCATTGGCAGAGCTTTCGCCTCACACACTACATCCGGTAATGAAACGCAGTTACCTGTCTCTGTGGCAGGCCTATGATCAATCCAGCCAAGCATTATCAAAAGTCGATTTTAGGTGGCGTGGTCAGGTGATTTCCCGCGCAAAATAAACGCCCCCCTTCACGCTCAGCTCGGGCGCAACTGCTCCAGCACACTGATGCGTTCTGCGGCGATGGCATCTCCCAAGGCTTTGCCGGTCAGTCCCGAGTCTTTGAATTGTTTTGCGCTGACCTTCCGAGCTGCCGCCAGCGCTTGGCGTAAATAGTTCGCTTGTGGGTAGATGCGGTCTTCGAATCCCAGTCTGCCGCGAGCATCTGCTTCGCAGGTCAGTAAAAAGGCCTCGAATCGATCTGGGCGGCGCAGGGCATCAGTGGCACTGAGTAGTGTAAGCACTGCTTTGCTAGGCAGTTCCAGCGCCCGGTGACAGTGGGTATGGTACTGGCATGTTGTGCGCGCCAGCTCAGTATGACGACGTGGAGCCCGCAGTCGGCTGCAGACCTGCTTGACTAACTTGTCACCACGCCCTTCATGAGCGATATGTCGGGGCCACTCTGACTGCGGTATGGTGCCTTTACCCAAATGAAGTAGGAGCACGGCAAAGCGCACATCGGTGTCAGCGGACAGCGCAACCGCTTGTTGCATTGCCATTAGAATGTGTAGGCTCGTATCAATCTCCGGATGATGCTCTGCGGATTGCAACACACCGAACAGGGCCTCTACTTCAGGCAGTAATTTTTCCAATGCACCGCAGTCGCGCAGTACCTTGATGAACACCTCGGGATTGCGTTCCCCTAGCGCTTTTTCCAGTTCTACCCACACGCGTTCAGCGGGCAAGTGGGCGAGTTCACCCTGCTTGACGATGTCGACCATCAGGCTGACAGTCTCAGGCGCTACCGTAAATTGCAGGTGCGCATAGCGGGCGGCAAATCGAGCGGTACGCAGCACTCTTAGCGGGTCCTCTGCATAAGCATCAGAAACATGGCGCAATATCCGGTGTTCCAGATCCTTCTGACCACCATAGGGATCGATGATGCTACCGTCCGTATTCTGAGCCATCGCATTGATAGTGAGATCGCGGCGCAGTAGGTCTTCTTCGAGGGTAATCGATGGATCGCAATCGACGGCAAACCCGGTGTAGCCATGCCCTTGCTTACGTTCAGTGCGCGCCAGGGCATATTCGTCTTTGGTCTGTGGATGCAGGAACACCGGGAAGTCTTTACCCACCTGCAAATAGCCCTGTCGCAACAGCTCATCGGGTTGGGCACCAACGACGACCCAGTCGCGCTCCACGACGGGGTAGCTCAGCAGTGTATCGCGGACCGCGCCGCCAACTAAATAAATATCCATTGATCCAGTGTACAGGGCCAGCAGTGTTGCGTCATGACTCCGCGGTAACCGGATGATCTCGGCACGTGCCGTCGTGACATTCGCAGCGTGTGATCTGGCCGCTCTCCAGATGATAGAGCGACATAGCGCCGTTCCAAAGACACCCTGTATCAAGCCCGATTGCGTTCGGGTTGTTGGTCTGTCCCGCGATGCTGGCCCAGTGGCCAAACAGAATGCAGTTTTTGGCGGTCCGGCGGTCACGGTGGTTGAACCAGGCGTCCATGCGCTGATTGTTCGCTTTGACGGCATCGGATGCAGGGGTGGAGCCTTTATTTTGCAGGTCGAGTCTGCCTGCACTGGAACAGTAGCGCATCCGTGTGAGGTAGTTGGTGATGACACGCAGGCGCGTCATGCCGGAAAGATCCTCACTCCACACGGCCGGTTCATTGCCGTACATCGCGCCGAGGAACTCTGTACAGCGGTTACTGCGCAGTGCAGCCTCAACCTCGCCGGCATAACCAATGGCTTGGGTCAGAGTCCACTGGGGTGGGATGCCAGCGTGCACGAGAGTGTGGTTGTAGTCGTGATGTATCAGCGGCTGCTGCACTAGCCAGTCGAGTAATTCCTGTCGGTCCGGCGCATTGAGAATTTCATCGAAAGTATCTGAACGGCTGGGCCGGCGCACGCCAGCTGCGATGGCCAACAAATGCAGGTCGTGATTGCCCAAAACCATGATCAGGTTGTCTCGCATATGGTAAAGGAAGCGAAGGGACTCTAACGATTCAGGGCCACGGTTGACGATGTCGCCTACTGACCACAGTACGTCGCTGTCGGCGTTGAAATGCACATTTTCCAGCAGGCACTTAAGTGGCTGCAGACAACCTTGAATATCACCGACAACATAGGTGCTCATAATACCGACCTAATTCAGCGCGGTGGGAGTGTGCAGAGAAAAGGCATGGACAGGCACTTCAAAGGTTGGCAAATCGGCGGGATCTATCTCCATGGGTTCACGCACGACCATGTAATAGCTTCCTTCCATATAACCTATTGGTGTACTTAGCGTAGCACCGCTGGTGTAGCGGAAAGAGGCCTGTGGTTGAATTACGGGTTGTTCTCCCACTACGCCTTCACCCCGGACCTCCTGTATCTCATTATTGGCGTCGGTGATAATCCAGTGTCGCGACAGTAATTGTACTGGCAGCATTGCCCCATTCCTGATGGTGATAGTGTAGGCGAAGGTGTATTGGTCGCGGTCTGGACTGGAGTGGCTGGGTAAATATACGGCGGCTACATTGACCCTCACCAGAGACGGATTGAATTCAGTTCTAGACATGGATGGCGTTGGTAATCGCTATAAACTGGTTGAGTTCCAGTGTTTCAGCGCGGGCGCCGGGATCGACTCCCAGTGCTTCCAATTGCTTACTATCTATAATGTCTTTCAGGTTGTTACGCAAGGTTTTACGGCGGTGGGCAAAGGCTGCCTTCACCAGTTTTCTCAACAGCGGTGCGCTGCAGTCGGGCCATGGTGAATCAGTCCAAGGCGTAAGCCTCACGATTGCTGACTGCACTTTGGGCTGCGGATTAAATGCATAAGGAGGAACATCAAACAGGTGTTCCACTTGGCACTGGTACTGTGCCATGATCCCCAAGCGGCCCCAGTTCTTGCTGCCAGGGGCTGCGGCAAGGCGTTCTACTACTTCCAATTGAAGCATAAAGTGCATGTCCTGAATAATGGCGCTATTGTCCAGCAACTTAAAAATAAGGGGGGTGGAGATATTGTAAGGTAGATTGCCTACCACCCGCAGCTGCTGATCGTCTGGCTCTGCGGGTGTGCCACTGATCAACGAAGAGAAATCAAAATTGAGTGCATCGGCGCCGTATAATCTGAAGCCAGGCCTGAGACTAAACGAGGCTAACAATCCAGGTATTAGATCTCGATCCAACTCAACCACATCCAGTTGACAACCGCTGTCGATGAGCGATGCTGTCAACGCGCCCTGCCCCGGACCTATTTCTACTAGATGCTCTTCTGGCTTGGGATAAATCGACGCTGTTATGCGATCGATCACTGAGGCGTCCTGTAAGAAGTTTTGCCCGAAGCGCTTGCGAGCGCGGTGCTGTTGAGGTTGGCGTTTCATGGATGCCATTGTAACGTGTGTCTTGGGTATTTATACCGTAGGTTGCTCCATTTATTGTAGTTTTTGTTACACTGGATTTTGGTTTTTTGAACTATCGCAGGCAGACGCTACCCATGCCACTATTACACTATCTACGCCTGATCGATATCATGGCGCGAATGGGCTTGCGCGCTGACGCCACCCGATTTTTTCTCGGTTACATCTGGTGGATTCTGGAGCCGCTTCTGTGGGTAGGCATCTTCTATTTTGTTTTCGTGACGATAATGGGTACGCGTGGACCTGATTTCCTGATGTTTTTGGCGACCGGTAAATTAGTCTTTGTGTGGTTTTCAAAATCTGTTACCCAGGCGTCAAACAGTATCATTGGCGCCAAGGGCCTAGTTGGAAAAATTAATGTCCCCAAGACGCTATTTCCAATGGCTGTTGTGCAAGAGGGTGTTTACAGACAGGCCGCAGTTTTCGTCATGCTAGGTATTATTCTGATCATTAACGGGTATACCGCGACCGCGACCTGGTGGTATTTGGTGCCCCTGATGATCGTGAATTACGTCGTCATAGTAGCCTGTGCTTTTGTCGGCGCCTGTTTGGTCTGTCTGGCGCGCGACTTTGCGCAGATAATTTCCTTGGGAATGATTTTTCTAATGTTCACATCGGGTGTTTTTTTCGACGTCCGCGCGCTAGACCCCGAGAAAACTAAACTAGTTCTGGATCTGAATCCGATCGCTTTTTTGTTGGACGCCTACCGTCAAATTATGATGTATAGCACAGCTCCTGATATGCTTCATCTGTTTACGATAGGTGTAGGCTTTGGCGTATTGCTTTGCGTGATGGTGTTGTTTATGCGTCGCCGCAGCCAGTATCTAGCGCTTCGGGCGCTTACTGCATGAGTGAAAATAAGCATATTGTACTGGAGTTGACCGAGGTATCCCTTAGCTATCATTCTGCAAGAAAGACTTTCGATCGCGGCAGGCACCATGTGTTGAAAGACGTCTCAATGCAGCTCTATGACGGCGAAACCCTCGGTATAATTGGAAGGAATGGTGTTGGCAAAACCACGCTGCTGCAGCTTATCGCAGGTATTTTGGCGCCTACCAGAGGCCAAGTAAAAATGCATTCTGGAAAGTGTGCTTCATTGCTGACACTCGGTCTTGGTTTTAAGCCCGATCTTTCTGGCCGCGACAATGCACTTCTTTCAGCGATGTTGCAGGGTTCCTCGCGGCAACAGGCCACATCATTTCTGAATGACATTAAAGAATTTTCCGAGTTGGGTGATTCCTTTACTGAGCCGGTGAAAAATTATTCGGCGGGTATGCGCTCACGCCTCGCCTTTACCACAGCATTGATGACTCATGTGGATGTGTTGTTAATTGATGAGATTCTTAGTGTAGGCGATGCTCATTTTCGAGGGAAGGCGCTGACCGCTATGCAGAGCCGTATTACCGGTGAACAGACGGTCGTTTTTGTGTCTCATATGGCCGATCAGGTCGAGAAAATGTGTGATCGCGTAATATGGTTGGAAGACGGTCACATTGTTGCCGAGGGTGACCCGGGCGAGGTCACAAGTGCCTACGCTGAAAGTGTCGCAAGAGCGCACAACGATAACATGGCAAAATAGACTAGTGGTTTATTGTTTGCCAGTTATTCTCGCACAGCTGGCAGGCAATGGTGAGGGCCTGCTCGAGGCTGCGCCAGTCTGCCCTGCCAGTCGCCGCTAGGTCGAGTGCCGTGCCGTGATCCACGGATGTCCGAGTAATAGGTAAGCCTAGGGTGATATTAATTGCACGACCAAACCCCGAATATTTCAGTACAGGTAGACCTTGATCGTGATACATGGCAAAAACGGCATCACAATTGGCTAGCACTTTTGGGTTAAAGGCCGTATCAGCGGGCAGGGGGCCAAGCAGATCCATGCCGCCCGCCCGCAAGTTTTCGAGCACCGGAACGAGTATTTCAATTTCCTCACGTCCGATATGACCGTCTTCCCCCGCATGAGGGTTCAAGCCCAGTACCGCGATACGCGGTGCGTCTATGCCGAATTTATTGCGTAGGTCGTGATACAGAATGCGCAAAGTTTGGTTTAGGAGTTCTGACGTGATGGCCTCGGATACGTCTTTTAGCGCCAGATGAGTCGTGGCCAGCGCAACTCGCAATTCCTGTGTTGCTAGCATCATGACGACCTTGTCAGTGCCCGTCTCTTGCGCCAGAAACTCGGTGTGTCCTGTGAACGGAATGCCGGCGTCATTGATGACAGATTTTTGCACGGGTCCAGTCACCATCGCCTGATAGCCGCCGCCAAGACATCCTTGTGCCGCTTGTTGGAGGGTCTCCAGAACATAAGGGGCATTGGCTGTATTTAGCGTCCCTGCGACAGCAGGAACGGCTAGCGCAATGGGGTGGATCCTCAGCGTACCTGGCTGCTGTGGTTGCGGTGGCAAGTCTGGGGTATGCGTCTGTAGTTCAATGGGAAGCTGCAGCGCCAGTGCCCGCTGCTGCAGCATATTGGGGTCGGCGATGACCACCAACTCTGCTTGCCAAGCTCGTTGTGCAGCCATTAACACGATGTCGGGTCCGATACCTGCCGGCTCTCCCGGTGTAATCGCAATTCTGGGAAGTGACATATTAAGGTTCTACTTTATGTCGACAAAAGCTTCATCGCGAATTTGTTGCAGCCACGCGTCGAGTTCTTCCTCATACTTCCGTTGGTGAACGAAGTCCGTGGCTTTTGCACGGGTCGCCTGATCGGTCACGTCTTTCTCCCTGCGATCTTCTACTTTTAGGACATGCCAGCCGTATTGTGTTTGCACCGGGGCGGACATTTGGCCCGGTGGGGTCTTGGCCATTGCAGCCTCAAACGCTGGCATCATTTGCCCAGGGTTAGTCCAACCCAGCTCGCCCCCTTCCTGAGCGGATCCAATATCCTCGGAGTACTCTGTGGCCAGTTCTGCGAACTCTTCTCCTGCGAGCGCGCGCGCGCGGAGCTCGGCTGCTAGTTCGCGGGCTTGCGTATCCGTCAGTATCTCCGAAGGCTTTATTAAAATATGCCGGACCTTGGTCTGGGTCACGACCTTTTCTTTACCGCGCACCGCTTCTAAATAGACCAGATGAAATCCACTGTCCGAGAGAATAGGGTCGGCTGTTTCACCGATTGCCAATTGTGGGACAATAGTACTGAAGATTGATGGGAGCTCGTCCGGCTTGCGCCACCCTAGATCTCCCCCGGTGAGGGGGTACGGTTTGTTATTGGCATTAACGGCTTCCTTAAACGGTTCACCGCCGCGAATGCTCTTCACCGTGCGGTCCACTTGAGCGCGGGCTGTTGCAACTTCACTTGCACTGGAGTCGGGTTTTAATGCGAGTAGCGCATGAAGTGCGTGATACTGCGGCTGAGTCAGTGACTGACCCTCCTGTGTCCCCATGAAGTTACCGACCTCTTGATCTGTGATCTGGATGCGTTGATTGACGTTACCTGCCTGCACCCGCTGAATTATCATTTCACGTCGAATTTGGTCTCGCATAGCGCCATAGGACTGATTACGCTCCTCAAGGGCCTGCTGGAACTGCTCAAGGGTCATATTATTTTGAGCGGCGATACGTTTAATCGCTTGGTTAAGCTGCTCGTCAGGGATGCGTACGCCCGCACGCTGACCCTTCTGCAACTGAATACTTTCTAGAATTAGACGGTCCAAAGTCTCCTGAATCAATTCGTTATCGGGCGGAGGTGCAATACCCCTGGCGGCGAGGTTGTCGCTTACTGCACTGACGCGCTCACGTAACTCACTGGCCATGATAATGTCGTCATCGACGATTGCGACGACCTGATCTATGACTTCGGTAGCAGCCTGCACTGAAGTTCCCGTAAGGGCCATACAAATAATGCCTGCGGATAATAGTAGTGTCTTAGTATTCACGTTCATCAAAACCCCTAATCATGTCTTGCATAATATTGGTTATCCTATTGCCGAAGCCGCCCATGCCCTTCAGCAAAAACTGAAACTGTACTGTACTTTCACGTTCCAAGTTGGGATTGCTAAAGTTAGGTATGGCTCCTGAGTCATTGTTGTAGTAGCGCAACTGCAGCAGGCGCACCGTCCAGCAGCAGCTATCATATTCGACACCGAACATATCTTCCACGCTGATATCGTCTTCTAGAGAGTAGTTCATAGACGCGAATACGCTCCAGTTATTATCCAGAGGCAGGTAACTGGAGACGCTGACCTCATTGGTCAGCTGCTGGTCGCTGAATGCGGGCGCAAGGCGGCGGTAAGAATAGCCAATATTAAACATGCTGCCGTTAGCAGGCTTGTAGCTGCCCTCGAAGAAACCTGAGTTCAAATTATCTTCCTCCGGGTCCCAGACTAGGCTTGTGCGCAGGGCCAGCTGGCTCGTAGGTGTGATCATCAATTCTCCGGCAATTTTCGATGTTGACTCCTCTCGGGGAACCCCATTGAAGTTTTGCCGCACCTTGCGGTCGTCGAAATAATAGATCTGACCAACGCTGGCTGTGAGTAAATTGCGACCGGACTCATCGTCAATCAACCGGCTGGTCAAACCTACGGAGAGCTGGTTCGCATCATCCAGCCGGTCATGCCCAGCAAAGCGTGTTTCTCTAAATAGTTGGTAGTAGGTAAATGTTAGTTCAGCTGTGTCGAAAATCGGCTGGTCTGCCTGGTCTTCGTATTTGCTGTAGAGATAGTAAACACGAGGTTCTAATGTCTGCAAAATACTTTTTCCAGCAAAATGTGTCTGGCGGTCGAAAATCAAGCCGACATCCAGATTAGCCAATGGCGCGCCGGCCGATGGACTGTTGTCTGTAAAAAGCGTCGTGTCACTTAACTCGTAGTTCACTTGCCGGTATTTTAGTGTTGGCTTGATGTGTCCAAAGGACCACAGCATGGGATAGCTAAGTCCTGCCTCGCCATAAACGCGCTGTCCCGTCACAACGTCTCGCTGGGCATCGAAATTGGAATACTGTGCGAGGAGTATGGGTGCAACCGTAAACGGAGTGCCGCGGCCTCGGTATACGCTAGTCAACTGCGGCATCACCTCATAGCCCTTGTTAATGTCATCTGCCAGTGACTGGAACTGTTCCGTTCGCAGGCTGGTCAGCCAGTTGTCGCCCAGATAGTCTAGAGAGGCCATCTGCAGCAGACTGGTCTTGCGCTGGGCGTCGATGCTGCTCGTTTCTAGGTCCTTCATATAATCGACATCGCTGGCTTTGCTGTAATCCACCCGCGACAACCAGCGTTCCTGAAATAGGCCGTTTTGCTTCACCGAGCTTAGCCAACGGTCACTGCTGCCCTGACCTGATGTCTGGCTACTGTATTTTTTATCATTATCTATGTAAGCTCCGCTGACGATCCATTGGCCGAAAAGTGGGTTCAGGTAGCGTAACTGTAGCTCGTTATTCAGGCCGCGCTCTTCGATATAGCGGGGCGCGTAAACGGCATCATAGTTAGGAGCTAGATTGATATAGACGGGTGCTCTGATATCCAGCCCTCCGCTGCTGTCATTGCCAAAATCAGGCCACAAAAGGCCTGTGCGGCGTCGATCATCAAGCGGTAGACGCAGCCACGGGCTGTAAAAAACCGGCACTCCCTTCACCTCAATTTTGGCGTGATGAACCGTGGCCAAACCCTCCTCGAGGTTAAGCTCCATACTTTTTGCAAGCACAATCCAATCATTTTCGCCTGGCGGGCAATACGTCAGAGTGCCGTTATGGACGTGGATTAAACCAGCTGAGTCGCGCTCAAGGATATCTGCGGAGCCGCGCATGTGCTCACGATGAAACACGAACTGGCTTCCGCGCACGATAGCTTCATCCGTTTTGGAATAGATTTCGGCACTATTACCGAGCAGTAACAGATTGGGCTCGCGAAGGGTGATGTTGCCGGTGAGGATAGAGGATTCTTCTACTCGATTAATTAACACCTCATCGCTGCGCATACGACGATAGCCTTGCACCGCGTTCGCTTCACCGGTCATGATGATTTCATCGCCCTGCACCCGTGTGCTGTCAGCTCGGGCACGGATATTTTCTTGTTCTAATGGTGCACTGGTGTTTTCCTGCGCAAGAGGATCTATATAAGTCCCTCTGCAATTGAGACACTGGCGATCCTGTAAAGATTCTGGCACCGCTTCCAAAGGTACCCAGTCCAGTGCGAAGGGCAAAGTCTCGATGGTGGACTCTGCGGTCAAGGAACAGCCCTCTGCTTTGCCATTTTCATTGGCGGCACAGTCCCCCATGTTGTTATCCTGTGCTGGGGCCGCATGCGAAAGGCTGGGGTCCAGCGCCATAGCTGCCAGGCACGCAATGGCAAAAGCGAGACAACGATAGAGATTAGCGCAGACAGGTGTCATTAGGGTCAGAGTATATTGGCAGGTTAAATGAAGAGTCTAAAGCATCCCCTCTGTGTTGTCCGTCAAATTTTTAAGTAGGAGAGAATTGTGACACCGCGCCGAGTACCTGAAGCACTTTTACCGTGGGCTATGTCTGTTTTGGGGGTCCCTGTTGGCGACCCTTTGCCTCACCTGGCCGTGGTGGCTGGGGATGCAAGCAATCGGCGTTATTTTCGTTTTGAGGTCGCTTCGCAGAGCTATGTGCTGGCAGAGTCTCCCCCTTCTACCGAGAAAAACGAAGCTTTTTTGCGGGTGGACGCTTTATTGGATAGGGCCGCAGTAAAAGTTCCTTCTGTTTTAGGCGCGGACCTAGATCGCGGGTTTCTGCTGTTGGAAGACCTTGGTGATCAATTGTTATGGCCTGCACTGAACACGGTTTCGGTAGACAACTATTACACCCTAGCATTCGACGTGTTGGCAAAAATGGCGGCAGTAAATACCGACAATACCGGCCTAGCCCCCTATGACCGTACCCTGTTGGGCGAAGAATTGAGCCGTTTCCAGCAATGGTTTGTACACGAACTCTTAGGATATACGCCAAATCCGTCGGAGCAGGCCCTGCTGGACACGGTTTTTGAGCGATTGATCAGCAGCGCCCTAGAACAACCGCCCGTGATGGTGCATCGGGATTTTCACAGTCGTAATCTGATGCTGATAGGTTCTGATGGTTTAGCCGTGATCGATTTCCAGGATGCCGTCGTGGGACCTATTACCTATGATCTTGTATCACTGTTGCGTGATTGTTATATCGAATGGCCAATCGAGAGAGTGCAAGCTTGGGTGCGCAACTATCGCGATCGTTTGTGTTCGCAGGGATTATTGACCGATACAGATGAAACGCTTTTCCTGCGCTGGTTCGATTGGATGGGACTACAGCGACATATCAAAGTATTGGGCACCTTTTCTCGTCTTTATCTTCGTGATGGAAAGTCCGCCTACCTTGATGATCTCCCGCTGGTGGTTCAATACGTGCTCCAAATAGCCGATCAGTATGCCGAGGAAGAGCCTATCTTCGCGGACTTCAGTGCTTGGTTTTCACAGCGCCTCTCACCTCTGATTATGACGCAGAGCTGGAGTAAAAATCGGTGAAGGCTATGATATTGGCAGCAGGTGTCGGCGAACGTATGCGGCCGCTGACCGATCACACTCCCAAGCCACTGTTGCGGGTGTCGGATACCCCCCTGATCGAATACCACATCCGGCGATTGGCGTCGGCTGGCATCAGCGAAATTGTGATTAATGTTGCCCACCTTGGGGAGCAAATAATGGACTACTGCAGTGACGGCAGCAGGTGGGGCGTCACTATCATGTACTCGCCTGAGGAGTCACCATTGGAAACAGCAGGCGGTATTTTTAACGCACTGCCACTGCTGGGCAACATGCCCTTTTTAGTTGTAAACGGTGATGTATGGATCGACTACCCTTTTGAAAGGCTGGCGCAATATCGCCTGCGACTCGAGGAGGTGGCTCATCTGGTCATGGTAGAAAACCCCCCTCAACATACCTTTGGTGATTTTCAGCTAGACGACGAGGGCTGGGTCAGGTCGTTGGAACCTGGCGCGCATGGTTGGACCTATGCGGGGCTGGGTCTTTACACGGCGACGTTTTTCTCCGCAATGTCTGAGGGTAAAATGCCTCTTCGACCCTTGCTAGATGCCGCAATAAGGACGGGACAATTGGGTGGAGAGAAGTATGCCGGGCAGTGGCAGGATGTGGGCACTCCTGATCGGTTGCAGGAACTTAATGACATGGTGAAAGCGCTCACCTAGACATTACCTTATACCCGTGTTGCACAACCCTGCTGATATCTGTGTGTATCGTCATCGTTTAGTCGTTAGAATATGAACCTGAAACGAGACTGGAGACCAAAATGGCCGATTACAAGATAGCACCTTCTATTCTTTCTGCTGATTTCGCCCGTCTGGGAGAAGAGGTTGACGCAGTGCTTGATGCAGGAGCGGACATTGTGCATTTTGATGTCATGGACAATCACTATGTGCCAAATCTCACGATCGGACCGATGGTCTGCACTGCTCTGCGTAAGTATGGCATCACCGCGGATATTGATGTGCATTTGATGGTGAGCCCCGTTGATCAGTTAATCCGGGACTTTGCTGAGGCGGGTGCCAGCTACATCACTTTTCACCCGGATGCATCGACGCATGTCGATCGCTCACTACAGCTTATTCGCGATGCAGGGTGTAAGTCAGGGCTGGTCTTCAATCCGCATCTGGGCTTAGATGTTTTGCGTTATGTGTTGGATAAGGTCGATATGGTGCTGCTGATGTCGGTCAATCCGGGTTTTGGCGGTCAATCGTTTATTCCTTCGACGCTGTGTAAGCTGCGTGAAGCACGCGACATGGTCGATGCGTCCGGCTTCGATATTCGCGTAGAGGTTGACGGTGGTGTTACGCCGGGAAACATTGCTGAAATTGCGGCAGCAGGGGCGGATACCTTTGTGGCTGGCTCTGCGATTTTTGGTCAGCCTGACTATGCAAATGTGATTGAGCAGATGCGCGCGGAGTTGTGCAAGGTCTCCGGTTAGTATTCATGTGTTTTCGAATGACATTGGGGCCTGGGTGGGAATGTGTTCTCTTTTTAAGCGAACACGCTATTGGGATGCGGTCGCTTCTTGCGGTCCTCTGCGCAGTTCCTTGCATTGCCGAAGCTGCACAAAGTCCGCTAAAATCGAGCTTTCTTTACAAATTGCCCCGTTCAGACCGTTTGCCAACGGCAAACCTATAGGTACAATGGCCGACGTATTATCTTGGAGAGCGCTGTGAAAACGGCAACGCGGAAAAATATCGGCTTGCTGTCGATGTGTGAGGTCACCTGCTGGCGATGGTAGCCAAGGTTTTTTTACGGCCTGATTACGCGCCTTCATCCTCCGAGGACACCCCATGAAACAGCAGGACTTTGCTGCCCTTGCAGCTCAAGATTACAATCGAATTCCTGTCAGCCGTGAAGCGCTGGCCGACCTTGAAACGCCACTCAGTGCCTACCGTAAGCTCGCGGAAGGCCCTTATTCTTACTTTTTTGAGTCTGTGCAGGGTGGCGAAAAATGGGGCCGTTACTCCATTATAGGGTTACCGTGCCGAACGGTATTAAAGGTTTTCGGCTATCGCATTGAAGTCTGGATAGACGGGATCCTAAGCGAAACAGAAGAAGTGGAGGACCCCTTGGCTTTTGCGGAGGCTTTCCAGCAGCGTTATCGCACCGCTCCGCGTAGGGACCTTCCTGTCTTTCATGGCGGATTAGTGGGATATTTCGGCTACGATACAGTGCGCTATGTTGAGCCGCGCCTAAAGGCCGGAATACCACCGGACCGTTTGGGAACGCCGGATATTTTATTGATGGTGTCTGAGGAAGTGCTGGTATTTGATAATCTCGCGGGCACGATCCGTCTGATCGTCAATGCGGACCCTTCGACTGATCATGCGCTGGAAAAGGCGCAGGAACGTCTGTCAGTCCTGGTGGCACGCTTGCGCGAGCCTATGCGTCCCCTGCCAGAAGTGGTGTTAGAAGCTGCGGATAGCTCAGCTCTAGAGCAGCAGGCCGAGTCTGACTTCACCCAGGCGACCTACGAAACTAGTGTTGAGAAGGTCAAGGAATACGTATTGGCCGGCGACGTCATGCAGGTGGTGCCCTCACAGCGCATGAGTATTCCTTTTAGCGCCCCGCCGTTGAACCTCTACCGGGCCCTGCGCAATCTCAACCCGTCGCCGTACATGTATTATCTGGACATGGAGGACTTCCACATTGTGGGTTCCTCGCCGGAAATTCTGGCCCGACTGGAAAAAGGTGTGGTGACGGTCCGCCCTATCGCAGGCACGCGCCGGCGCGGCCATACGGAGGATGAAGACGAGTCTATGGAGGCTGAATTATTGGCTGACCCGAAGGAGATCGCCGAGCATTTAATGCTGATTGATCTTGGGCGTAATGACGTGGGAAGAATTGCGGAGACGGGTTCGGTAGAGTTGACGGATAAAATGGTGGTGGAGCGCTACTCCCATGTCATGCATATTGTGTCGAACGTTCGCGCCAAGCTAAAGTCCGGTAAGTCTGCCTTCGACGTGCTGCGCGCTACACTTCCAGCAGGCACTCTGAGTGGGGCACCTAAAATCCGTGCGATGGAAATTATCGATGAACTGGAGCCGGTCAAGCGCGGGGTCTACGGCGGTGCGGTGGGTTATATTTCCTGGGCGGGTGATATGGATACTGCAATCGCTATTCGCACAGCCGTGATTAAAGATGGCAAACTGTATGTGCAGGCGGGCGGGGGTGTGGTTGCCGACTCCGTTCCGGTAATGGAATGGAAGGAGACTCATGACAAGGCCCGCGCGATGTTTCGTGCAGCGTCTATGGTGCTAGCGGGGGAGAGTGAACATGCTGTTAATGATTGATAACTATGATTCCTTCACTTACAACGTGGTGCAGTATCTAGGCGAACTTGGCGCGGAGGTGCGGGTGGTAAGAAACGATGAGATTACGGTAGACGATATCGCATTACTGGCACCCGAAAAAATTGTTATTTCTCCCGGACCGTGCACGCCAAACGAAGCGGGTATTTCTATGGATGTCATTCGCCGTTACGCCGGGGTGTTGCCTCTGCTGGGTATTTGTTTAGGCCATCAGAGCATTGGGCAAGTCTTCGGGGGTAAAGTGGTGCGTGCGCGCAAGGTAATGCACGGAAAGACTTCACCGATACACCATCACGGCGACGGTGTATTTCGAGGTCTCAGTCAACCGTTTGAGGCAACGCGCTATCACAGCCTGATAGTGGAGCGGGAGAGCTTGCCAGATTGCTTGGAAATTACCGCTTGGACCGAGACCGAAGCAGGTGAACTCGACGAAATTATGGGGTTACGTCATCGAGAGTTGGCCGTTGAAGGCGTGCAGTTTCATCCGGAATCGATACTCACAGCGCACGGACATGATTTGTTGCGCAATTTTCTGCAGCAGTAGGAGATTTAAGAATGGATATTCAACAGGCCTTGGCCAGAGTAGTGGAGGGGGATAGCCTCCACCGCGAGGAAATGCAGACCGTGATGCGACAGATAATGGCTGGAGACGCCACTGATGCGCAGGTAGGCGGGCTGCTTGTTGCTCTGCGTATGAAGGGGGAGACAGCGGAAGAGGTTGCAGGCGCTGCTCAGGTAATGCGTGATCTTGCCACACCGGTCATCGTAAGCGACCCCCATTTGGTCGATCTTGTGGGGACGGGGGGTGACGGTGCTAATTTATTCAACGTTTCAACGGGCGCAAGTTTTGTTGCCGCTGCTGCTGGAGCGAAAGTTGCCAAGCATGGCAACCGCTCAGTCTCTAGTACCAGTGGTAGCTCTGATGTGTTGGAGAAGCTGGGGATGCCTCTGGACCTTGACCCCAATCAGATAGCGCGCGTAATTACAGACGTCGGGGTAGGGTTTATGTTTGCCCCGGCGCACCACTCCGCCATGCGTCACGCTATTGGCCCGCGTAAAGAGTTAGGCATACGCACAGTGTTCAACATCTTGGGACCGTTGACCAACCCTGCGGGTGTGAAGCGACAGCTCATCGGCGTATTCGCTGCAGATTTGTGTCAGCCCATGGCAGAAGTGCTCAAATTGCTTGGGTCGGAACACGCAATGATCGTGCACTCGGATGATGGTTTGGATGAGATTTCAATTGCCGCCGGCACGTCCGTAACGGAATTGTGTAATGGTAATATCGAGACTTACCATGTCAGTCCGCAGGATTTTTCAATGCCAGTGCAGAGTCTGGACGGTTTGTCTGTCAATAGTGCAGAGGCCTCTGCGAAACTCATTCGTAGTGCCTTATCGGGCGCCAATGACGATGTATCGCAAAAGGCTGGCGCTATGCTCGCTCTCAATGCAGGAGCGACCATCTACATCAGCGGTATTGCCGCTACCTTGGCGGACGGTGTTGCAATGGCTGAAGACGCGCTGGCCAGCGGGTTGGCGGCAGAAAAACTCAACCAGTTTATTGATTTCACGCAATTGATGCGTGGGCATGGTTGATGTGATGGTCAAGAGTGCGCCCACTATTTTGCGCAAAATTCTTGAGCGCAAGGCTGAAGAAGTGGCCGAACGTAAATCAAAGCATTCCCTCGCCAGCCTAGAGGGGCGTATTCAAGAGCAGACTGCGCCGCGTGGATTTTCTGTGGCTTTACAGCAACGAGTAGCCGCGGGTGATCCCGCTGTTATCGCTGAAGTAAAGAAAGCCTCGCCCAGCAAAGGCGTCATCCGCGAGGACTTTGAGCCCTTACAGATCGCCAGCAGTTATCGCAAGGGTGGCGCTTGCTGCCTTTCAGTGCTTACTGATAGGGACTTTTTCCAAGGTAGCGAAGCGTATCTCGAGCAGGCGCGATCAGCCTGCGATTTACCCGTACTGCGCAAGGACTTCACCGTGGACCCCTATCAGGTGGTGGAGGCCCGAGCCATTGGTGCTGATGCGGTGTTGTTGATAGTGGCTGCACTGGCGGATGAGCAAATGCGCGAATTGGCGCAGGCTGCCGTTGAAATGGGGCTGGATATATTGGTAGAGGTGCATGATCGCGCCGAGCTAGAGCGAGCCCTTGAGCTGGCAACACCACTGATCGGCATTAATAACCGCGATTTGCACAGCTTTGAAACGCGACTGGAAACAACCCTTGATCTGTTGCCGCATATTCCTACTGATAGATTGATCATAACCGAGAGCGGTATCCACACGACAGCGGATGTGGCGCTGATGCGCGAAGCCGGTGTGCAGTCTTTTCTTGTGGGAGAGGCGTTTATGCGGGCCGAAGATCCAGGTCAGGAACTGCGCGAGATGTTTTTTTGAGCGCGTCGGGCTTATGGGAATAGCATTTTCCTCTGGCGGAGGGCATCGACCCTCTGTTTTTAGAGTTTTGAAAACAGGCCCTGTCATTTCAATGAGGGCATATAAGTAAAACCCCCCTTGTTATGCTAAGCTTTTTGGCGTTTTTGACACAAGAAGATATGTTCAATGAAAGCGACAGTGAAGTGGACCGACGGTGCAATGTTCGTTGGTGAGTCAGGCAGTGGACATACCGTTGTAATGGATGGGCCGGAAGACCTTGGCGGTCGAAATCTTGCAGCTCGCCCAATGGAAATGCTGCTTCTGGGAACTGGAGGTTGCTCGATCTATGATGTGTTGGCCATGCTGAAGAAATCCCGTCAGCAGGTAGTTGATTGCCGCGTGGAATTGGACGCGCAGCGGGCTGATGCGGTGCCCGCGGTCTTTACGCAGATTAACATGCATTTTGTCGTTACCGGAGTGGGTCTTAAGGAGAGTCACGTAAAACGGGCTATAGAGCTTTCTGCCGAAAAATACTGTTCTGCATCTATTATGTTGGGTGCCGCTGGCGTGGAAATCACCCACAGCTACGAGATCGTAGAGTGCGCTGCGCGAAGATAGGCTATCAGCAGAGCAGGCTGTTAAATTCGGTAGCTTGTCTGGGTCATCAGTAACGATAGCGCAGTCATCGCCCCTTTCACTGGTCGGGGGAAATCTATGCCACCGGCTTCCAACGCATTATCACCATGGCGTTGTTCATCTTCCAGCATCTGCTGCAGGATTAATGAGGATTTTCGATCTTCATCGGGTAATTGTTTGAGGTGGTCGCGCAGATGGGCGCAGACTTGCTCTTCCGTTGCGGCGACGAACCCTAGGCTCACTTTATCGCCGATCGCACCGGCGATTGCGCCGAGCGCGAAGGACACGCCGTACCATGCTGGATTCAGATAACTGCCGCGGCTACCCAGCTCGCGCAAGCGCTCTTCACACCACACTAGATGATCGACCTCTTCCCGCGCGGCTTGCTGCATCTCACTACGTACTGAGGGTAACTTGGCGGTCAGTGCCTGCCCCTGATACAGGGCCTGAGCGCAGACCTCACCGGTATGGTTGACCCGCATCAATCCCGCCACGTGCTTGCGTGCTGGCTCTGAAAGTTCTGATTCTAGGTGACCTTGCGACGGTGATGGTCGGCCGGCGTGGTTGCCACGACTGGTAATTGTTCTCATCACCGAATCCGCTTCGCCGATGAGTTTGTCTAGTAAGGAGAGACGTCGTGCTTGCATGATGGGTTTCTGTTTGGTTATTTAACTTAACTATTATAGCGTGCTATGGCGCGCCAACCAATGTCTTTGCGCAGCGTCATGCCGTCCCAGCTAATGTGCCTCACCGCTGCATAACAAGAGCGTTGTGCGGTGGCAATATCCACACCCAGTGACGTGACACACAGGACGCGGCCGCCACGGGTAACAACACCTCGCTCACTGTGCGCGGTGCCGGCATGAAACACTTTAATGTCATCGCTGTGCACGGTGTCGAGTCCATTGATAAGAGCTCCGTGAGTATAGTCCGACGGATAGCCGGCGGCGGCAAGGACGACGCCTATGGCACAGCGCTCATCCCACTGGGCGTCTGTTTGTTCCAGAGTACCGTCCAGAGCGCTGTCACATAATGTCACCAGGTCGGACTGCAAGCGCATCATGATGGGCTGAGTTTCAGGGTCGCCAAAGCGGCAGTTGTACTCGATGACCCGGGGGTTACCGTCGGCATCAATCATCAAGCCCGCATACAGGAATCCGGTGTAGTCATTGCCTTCTTCAGCCATGCCCGCAACCGTGGGTAAAATCACCTGATCCATGATCCGCTGATGCACCACTGCGTCCACCACCGGTGCGGGTGAGTAGGCACCCATGCCCCCCGTATTGGGGCCTGTGTCACCTTCGCCGATGCGTTTATGATCCTGACTGGTGGCCATGGGTAATACATGGCTACCGTCGACAAGGACAATAAAGCTGGCCTCTTCGCCGGGTAGGAATTCCTCGATCACCACACGACAGCCCGCCTCGCCAAACGCGTTGCCTGAAAGCATGTCGGTCACCGCTTCCTCTGCCTGTGCCAGCGTTTCCGCGACAATGACTCCCTTGCCTGCTGCCAGACCGTCTGCTTTTACGACAATCGGGGCGCCCTGCTCTCGTAGGTAGGCCAGGGCCGGCTCCAGTTCTGTGAAGTTGCCGTATGAGCCAGAAGGAATGTTGTGCCGTGCTAGGAAGTCCTTGGTAAATGCCTTGGAGCCTTCCAGTTGGGCTGCGGCTTTCCTTGGACCGAAGCAGCGCAGGTTGCGCGCTTGGAAGTAGTCTACGATACCTTCAACCAGGGGTGTCTCAGGTCCTACGATCGTCAGACTGACATTGTTGCTCTCGGCAAAATCGGCGAGTGCGGTGAAATCCATAATGCCGATGTCGACGTTTTCAAGCCCCGCTTCTTTGTCTGTACCCGCATTGCCGGGAGCGACATAGACTGTCTCTACGCCTGCTGATTGAGCCGCTTTCCACGCCAGAGCGTGCTCTCGACCACCGCTGCCTATGACAAGAATATTCATGCTAGTGCCCTAGTGCCTAAAATGACGCATTCCGGTAAATACCATTGTCATACCGTGTTCATCGGCGGCGGCAATCACCTCATCATCACGAATAGAACCACCCGGCTGTATGATGGCGGCAATGCCTGCCTGCCCGGCGTTGTCGATACCGTCACGGAAGGGGAAGAATGCGTCGGAGGCCATTACTGAGCCTTGCACAGACAATCCAGCATGCTCGGCCTTGATGGCCGCAATGCGGGCAGAGTTAATGCGGCTCATTTGTCCGGCACCGACGCCAATGGTCTGGCCGTTGGAGGCATAGACAATGGCGTTGGATTTGACGAACTTGGCGACTATCCAAGCAAACATTAAGTCCTGTAACTGTTGCTCGGTCGGTTGTAGCTTAGTAACGACGCACAGAGCATCCCGGGTAATCATTCCCAAGTCACGATCCTGTATCAGCAGGCCACCATTGACGCGCTTATAGTCAAGAGCGGGGACGGATGAGGGCCATACACCGCAGGCCAGTAGGCGCACGTTTTTCTTGTTCGCCACCAATGTTGCCGCTTCTGCGCTAACGCTTGGTGCAATAATCACTTCTACGAACTGCCGCTCCACGATGCTTGCCGCTGTCTGTGCGTCCAGCTCACGGTTGAAGGCGATGATGCCGCCAAAGGCTGATTCCGTATCTGTAGCGAAGGCCAGGTCATAGGCTTCATTGATGTTTGCAGCAATCGCCACACCGCAGGGGTTGGCGTGTTTGACGATCACGCAAGCAGGCTGATGGAAATTTTTGACGCACTCCAACGCGGCGTCGGTGTCAGCCACATTGTTGTAGGAGAGTTCTTTGCCCTGAATTTGGCGTGCGGTAGCAATGCCCGCTTCAGCGGGATTTGCCTCAACGTAAAAGGCAGCCTGCTGGTGCGGATTTTCGCCATACCGCATTTCCTGCACTTTGTGAAATTGAGCGTTGAAGGTGCGCGGGAATTTTTGCGAGCCCTCTGGCACCAGCGTTCCAAGGTGATTGGCGATTGCCCCATCGTAAGCCGCGGTGTGTTCGTAGGCCTTGATTGCCAGATTAAAACGGCTCTGCAGGCTAGTGCTGCCGTCGTTGGACTGCATCTCACTGAGAATTTCGCCGTAATCGGAGGCGTTCACCACGATGCTGACAAACGGGTGATTCTTGGCCGCTGCGCGCACCATAGTGGGCCCACCGATGTCGATATTTTCGATGGCGTCTTCCACGGTGCAGTCAGGGTTGGCAACCGTTGCAGCAAATGGGTAGAGGTTCACTACAACCATGTCGATGGGATCAATGCCATGCGTAGCCATCACGTCGTCATCCTGTCCCCGACGACCTAAAATGCCGCCGTGTACTTTCGGGTGGAGCGTTTTGACTCGTCCATCCATCATTTCGGGGAAACCCGTGTAGTCTGCGACTTCAGTCACATCCAGTCCCAGCTCCCGCAGCAGGCGATAGGTGCCACCTGTTGATAGCAGCTCAACACCATGCCCGCGCAGGGCGCTCGCAAATTCTCCAATACCTGATTTGTCGGAAACGCTGATCAAGGCGCGTTTGACTTTGATGAAATCACTCATGTGTATACCGCTTCCTTAGTCTTTGTCATTAATCAGCTTGTACTGCTTGAGTTTTTTCCGCAGTGTGCCTCGGTTCAGGCCCAACATCAGCGAAGCCTTCGTCTGATTATTACGGGTATACACCATGATTTCTGCCAGCAGCGGAGCTTCGACTTCCGCCAACACCATCTGATAAACATCAGTGGAAAGTTGGCCATCCAATTCCGTTAGATATTTTCGTACCGATGCGGTCACTGCGTCGCGTAGGTTGCTGACCTGCAGTGCCAAAGGATCGTTGTCATTGGCGGCGGTCAATGTGTTTGCTACTGGAACGGATAAATGTTCAGCCCTTGTCATGCTGCAATTTCCTTGTTGAGTGCGAATCCCGACAGTTGCTGGATGTAATATAGCTGTTCTTCGGGGGCTGTCAGTCGATTAAATTCCCTGTGTTGTTCGCGCATGTCGCAGTCGGCGTTCAAATACCAACCAACATGTTTACGAGCGATACGTACGCCCATAAAGTCACCGTAAAACTGGTGCAGTTGCGCAACGTGGCGATGAAGAATCGCCAGTTGTTGGGTGTCGGAAGGCGGCGCAGGTATAGACCCAGTGTCTAAATAGGTGGCTATCTGGCCGCAAAGCCACGGCCGACCTTGCGCAGCCCGACCAATCATGACGCCGGCAGCACCCGTATGCGCAACAACCTTGGCCGCCATCTGTGGCGAGTCAATGTCGCCATTGGCAAACACGGGAATATTGATCGCGGCGACAATGGCAGCAATGGTGTCGTACTCTGCGCGTCCCGTGAAGGCGCAGGCGCGGGTTCGACCATGCACCGCCAATGCTGCGATGCCAGCATCTTCCGCAATGCGAGCGATGGACACGCCATTTCTAGCGCCGGGCGCAGAGCCGGTGCGAATCTTTAGGGTAACGGGCACCTCTACGGCATCAATGACCGCGAGTAAAATAGATTTCACCCGTGATTCATCAGCCAGCAGAGCCGACCCCGCCGCTTTACGGCACACTTTTTTAGCTGGGCAGCCCATATTGATATCAATGATCTGCGCGCCATGCTGCACGTTATAGCGAGCGGCCGCCGCCATCTGAAGTGGCTCGCTGCCGGCGATCTGTATTGAGCGGGGAGCGATTTCGGAGTCGTGTTGGCTTCGCCATTGGGTCTTGGGTGACTTGCGCAACCGAGGATTAGAGCTGATCATTTCCGATACCACCAGACCCGCACCGAACTCCGAACACAAGCGCCGAAATGGCAAATCCGTAACGCCGGCCATGGGTGCTAGAGCGACGCTATTGGGCAATCTGTATGATCCAATCTCTATCATAGGTTGGTGTTTAAAAGTGGGCGTCAAAAATGATTGGACATGATACTCGGTAGGTGTATCGCGGGGAAGAAATTACGCACAAAAAAGCAGCGACTTTAACTTTTGGTTTAACCGATTGGCGCGTGGGCGCGCAGTCTTCCTTGCAGACAGACCCAGCCATCCTGTTCGTCAACAACATGCAATTGAAGCCTGCTGGCATAGTGCGCACGCAAGGCGGCGGCTTGGTTTTGTAATAGACCGGACAGCATAAGTGTGCCGTCGGGTTGAAGAAAATTCAGCAGTGTGTCAGACAGGTCGATCAGAGGGCCTGCAAGAATGTTGGCAACGACGACCTCAGCTCGCTGTTCCCAGAGGGTGTGGTCAACGTCGCTTGGAAATGCCACCGAAAGATTTTTTACTGCAATGCTATTGCGCCCTGCATTATTTCGGCAGGCAACCAAAGCCTGTGGATCGTTATCGACTCCAAGCGCCAGAGCGGCGCCTAATTTCAGAGCAGCCACCGCAAGAATGCCAGATCCACAACCGTAATCCACGACGGTTTTCCCTGTCAGCGGCATGCTGTCCAACTGCCGCAGACACATGGCTGTAGTGGGGTGGGTTCCGGTGCCAAAAGCTAGACCCGGATCCAGTAACAGGTTTACGGCATTCGAATTAGGCGGCTCAAGCCAGCTGGGGCATACCCAAAGACGCTTTCCAAACTGCATAGGGCGGTAGTGTTGCATCCACTCGCGCTCCCAGTCTTTGTCCTCCAAGATTTCTACTCGCGGGCTAGTCCCTTGCAGCAATCGGTCAGGAAGTGCCTCCAATGTCTGGTCCATCTTTGTGTCCGCGGGATAGAGTGCGGTAAGGCGCGTCTGGTTCCACAGAGGCGTTTCCCCCACGCCGGGTTCTAGCAGCGGCTGATCGCCATTGTCTTCCAGTGTGACCGCGACTGCACCTGACGCTATGAGTAGTTCTTCTAGTACAACGACATCCGCCCGTGCAATGTCCAGCCGCAGTTGCAGCCAAGTCAAAACGAGACTCCGAAGTGCGCGAAAGCGGGGCGTTGAGCGAGTATTACCATTTGACGGCTAAGAAGGAGGTGGAAATTGCACAATCTACTGCGCTAGCTTTCTTTCAAGGTAGTGAATACTTACTCCACCAGCCTTGAATGCTTCGTCACGCACTAAGTCTCTGTGTAGTGGCGTATTGGTGCGAATACCCTCCACCACCAGCTCATCTAACGCTACGCGCATTCTGGCCAGCGCAATGTCTCGGTTTTCACCATAGGAAATTATCTTGGCAATCAGAGAGTCATAATAAGGCGGTATGGTATAGCCATCATAAAGATGCGAGTCCACCCTCACGCCGGGACCGCCGGGTGCATGAAACGTTGTCACCATGCCTGGGCATGGCATGAAGGTCTTCGAGTCTTCTGCGTTGATACGACATTCAAAAGCATGTCCTCGAAATTGAACCTCGCTCTGCTTGAGTGACAGCGGAAGGCCACTGGCGATGCGCAGTTGTTCCTGAACGATATCCACCCCAGTGATCATTTCGGTAACAGGATGCTCAACCTGAACCCGTGTGTTCATTTCTATAAAGTAGAAGCCCCCCTCCTCATACAGAAATTCAAACGTGCCGGCACCGCGGTAGCCGATATCAATACAGGCTTTAATACACGACTGAGCCACGGCATCACGCGCCTCCTGCGGGATTGCCGGCGCAGGCGCTTCCTCTATCACCTTCTGGTGCCGACGCTGCAAGGAGCAGTCTCGGTCGCCCAAATGAATGGCGTTACCTTGGCCATCGGCCAGTATTTGAATCTCCACGTGGCGAGGTGTTTGCAAAAACTTTTCTAGGTAGACGACATCTGAACCAAATGCCGCCGCCGCCTCTGCTTGAGTGAGCTGTATCGAACTGAGCAGCGCCTCTGCACTGTGCACAACACGCATTCCGCGGCCGCCACCGCCGGCGGCTGCCTTGATTATAACCGGGTAGCCTATGCGCTGCGCAACCTCAAGACTGTGCGCAGTGTCTTCGGTAAGTGGCCCATCAGAGCCCGGTACGGTGGGAACCCCTGCCAGTTTCATCGCCTGAATGGCGGAAACTTTGTCTCCCATGAGTCGTATTGTGTCAGCCTTAGGGCCAATAAAGGTGAAACCGCTTTTCTCCACTTGATCAGCAAAGTCGGCGTTTTCTGCCAGAAATCCGTATCCAGGGTGAATAGCGGTTGCCCGCGTGACCTCCGCAGCACTAATAATGGCGGGCACATTGAGGTAGCTCTCGGCAGACGATGCGGGGCCGATGCAGACCGCTTCGTCTGCTAGCAGCACATGCTTGAGCTCTCGGTCCGCTTTTGAATGGACGGCAACTGTCGGTATCTCCAGTTCCTTGCAGGCGCGCAGGATGCGCAGCGCTATCTCACCACGATTGGCGATGAGTACTTTTTCCAATAAAGGCATGCTTTGTTCCTTTGCTTGTCGCCGGCCGAGCTGGATTTACACGATGCAGAACAGAGGCTGGTCGAATTCAACAGGTTCACCACTTTCAACCAGAATAGCCTCCACGGTACCTGCTTTATCCGCCTCGATCTGGTTCATCATTTTCATGGCTTCGACAATGCAAACAATGTCGCCAACCTTTACTGACTGGCCCACTTCTACAAAGGATGCTGAGGTGGGTGAAGGTGAGCGGTAAAAGGTGCCTACCATCGGTGATGTGAGCATATGGCCGGCACTGATGGCAGCAGGTTCGGATGCTGCTGGCGCTGCGGGTGCCTGCGGAGCTGGCGCTGGGGCAGCATAAACGGGCGGCGCATAGGCTGGAGCGGCTTGTGCTGCCATTGCCATGGCTTTGGCGCCGTTGCGGCTGATCCGCACTGACTCCTCGCCCTCTTTGATTTCGATCTCGTCGATGTTGGACTCTTCCAGCAATTCGATCAGTTTTTTTACTTTGCGAATGTCCATAGTGCAGTCTCTTCGATAAAATTTATGGTTGTTCCAGTTGCGATAAAGCAGCTTGTAATCCGAGCTCATAGCCTTGGGCGCCTAATCCGCAGATAACCCCTTGTGCGATATCGGAAAAGTAAGAATGCTGCCGAAACTGCTCTCTCGCATGGGTGTTGGATAGATGAATCTCGATAAAAGGAATGTCCACGGCCGCCAGTGCGTCCCGCAGGGCAACGCTAGTGTGGGTGAAGGCGGCAGGATTGATGAGGATAAAGTCGACGCCCTCATGGCCCGCAGCCTGAACTCGCTCGACCAGTTCGTATTCTGCGTTGCTTTGCAATGATAGCAGACGATGACCGCGTTCATGCGCGAGTTTCTCAAGGCGCAAATCAATATCAGCGAGGGCAGTCGTACCATAGATATTGGGTTCACGACCCCCTAATAGGTTCAAGTTAGGGCCGTGCAGTACTAGAATGCTCGCCATTTGGATGGCACTCTCCGATGAAGGCTCAATTGGCTTAAAGTCTGGCGTAATTTGTCGAAACTGTCTATGGCTTTTCCTGTTTATGCGACTTTTGTCTACTTATACCCGCTGAATTGAAGACGTTAGACGGTTTTTTGCTTTCAGTCCGTCCTGCTGGGGCTGCAGGTGCTGTGTTAATATTTGTCCATTTGAAACAATGTAAATGTCGCTATTGTCTTACAAAACAGCGCTAATATCCGCGTTCTTCTTTGAAACAGCCTGCAACGCGTCCACTACGGTTTGTTTCGTCAGTATTTGCGGTAGAATCAAGGGCGCTTCTGAGGTGTCAGCGGTATACATTAAATACAGCGGTATGCCGTTACGTTTATATTTTTTCAGCAAGGCTGCGATATCGGCGTTCCGATTAGTCCAGTCGGCAACCATATAGACGACTCCGAAGTCAGCAAAGGCCTGCGCCATATCGTCCGTGAGCAATACAGCCGTCTCATTGGCGATGCAGGTGATGCACCAGTCGGCCGTCACGTCGACGAATACTGGATTTCCTGCATTGCGCTGCTCGGCCACCGCCGATTCTGACCAGGCGAGTTTTCCTTGTGAGAGTTGCGCGGTATCACTGCTGTGCACATCCAGACCCCGCATGGACCCCAGACTGACTGCGGCGGCTAGGCAGGCCAGTGCGAGTGCTTTGCGCCACCCACTGCGCTGCCACAGCCAAAGCCCTAAGGCCAGCATTAGTGCGCCACTGAGCGCCGCTGTCATCGTGTTTACCCCAGTTTGTCTGCCCGCTACCCACAATAACCAGATCGCAGTCGCATAGAGTGGAAACGCCAGTAGCTGCTTGAGCGTATCCATCCAAGCTCCGGGTTTCGGCATCAGTGCGCGCGCGGCTCCGCTGTAGCTGAAAAGTAGCAGGGGAGCCGCCATGCCGGCGCCCAGCGCGGCAAAGACCAGTAACCCTATCTGAGGCGGCTGGCTAACGGCAAATCCTAGTGCTGTCCCCATAAACGGGGCGGTACAGGGGCTAGCGACTATTACAGCCAGCACGCCAGTAAAGAAGCTGCCGCTGAGTCCGCCGCGATTGGCCAGCCCACTGCCGGTGCTCATAAGGTTGCTTCCCAGTTCCACCATGCCTGAGAGGGACAGGCCCATAACGATGAACAGGTATGCCAAAGCGATCACAAAGGCCGGTGATTGGAGTTGGAAACCCCAGCCTATTGCACTTCCAGCCTGCTGTAGGGCAATGAGCAATGCCGCTACAAAAACGAAGCTACTAATGACACCTGCAGTGTAGACCCAGCTCTGCAGGTGTCGGTCATGATCTGTGCTGCTGGCGAAACTCAACACTTTCAAAGACAGGATAGGAAATACGCAGGGCATTAGATTCAGAATGACGCCCCCCATGAATGCCAGTAGTAGCATATATAGTAGCCCGTCGCTGGAAGAGGATTCCTGCGTTGTGGCTGACACTGTTGATAAGGTTAGAGTTTGTGCCTCTTCGCTGGATGAGGCCACTGGCGTTAAAATGCCGGTACTGAAATCCACGTCGTAGCGCTGTGTATAAGGTGGGTAACAGAGGCCGGCGTCGGCACAACCCTGTGAGGTTAACGACAAAGTGCCTCGTTCGATGAGCTGTTGTGCTTTTAAGTTGATATCAGCGCTGTGGTAGTAAACCTGCACCTCGCCGAAGTACTCATCGCTGCGGCTCAGAGCAGCTGGCATTTCGACGGTGAGGTCGACCGCGCCTTGGTCGTTTTCTAACTTAAAGTCGAAGCGGTGCTGGTAAAGATAGTAATTGGGGGCAATTTGCCAGTAAGCGCGCAGGTTTTGCTTGTCGATTATCTCAACTTCTAGCTGATACGCTTGCTCGACCGGGAGAAATTCGGGGGCGATCTCCCCGTTAGGAAGGCCCTGATTGGCAGCGCCAAACCCTTGGGCGTAACAAGCGCCGCTGATGATAAATAAAAGACTTGCGAGCAACGCACGCATAACGACCCCTAGATAAGAATAGCGCCACCCGCGGCGCTGCATATGCTTTCAGCACCGCAGTGTACCAAGACTTTATAACGTTAGCCCATACTAGGCGCATCAATCATATCAGCGGTGATACAATGACGATGCTTGCACAGTGCGATCGTTTTAAATCTGAGGTCTAAAGATGATTAGAACAGGAATGGCCATATTGTTGGCTAGTGTCATGCCGTTAACTGTGGTGGCACAGGAGTCAGGCCAAGATACAGTGCTGGAGATAGAGAATGCGTGGGTTAGGGCTTTGCCTCCTGGGCAGCCTAATACTGCAGCTTACCTTACGTTGGTCAACCGAGGCGAAGTAGCGGTTGTTGTCGAAAGCGCTAGTGCAGACGTGGCAGACAAGGCAGAGATGCATACCGTGCGCAGCGTTGACGGACTCATGCGCATGGAGCAGTTGCAGAGTCTAGAGGTGGCGCCGGGAGAACGTTTGGAGCTGGCGCCCGGCGGCACTCACTTAATGCTTCTAGGGTTGGAGACAATGCCGGTGAGCGGTGACGAGGTGCAGCTATGCTTGCAGCTGGCTTCCCAGCGCGAGGTCTGTGCTTTGGCTGACGTAGGCAAGAGTCGTGATTCGTTAGACGCCCAAAACCACCAACACAACCAACACGACCACTAAGCGAGTAATCTCATGAAAATAGTCACTGAAAAATTGGCCGGATGGCGCGACAACTATCTTCCGCAAGAGGGGCTAGGCAAAGTTATCGTTATTGTTATTTGTCTTTATTTATTGGCGGCAGTTCTTTTGGGGATGTATTGGAGTATTGAGCCCAAGCCGTTTGATGTGCGGGCTAAGGCGCAAGCGTTGGCGGCTGAAGACGGAGGCACCGTGGTCACGGGTTCAGTGACTACGGGTGCTCTGATCGGAGTGGTGCAAACGCTGCTAGATAAGCCCGGCGGCTATACGCACAATGACAAGTTTCCGCCGGGGGTTTGGTTAGACAATATGCCGAACTGGGAGTACGGCGTGCTGATTCAGGTGCGTGACATGTCCCGCGCTCTACGTGAGGTATTCAGTCGATCGCAATCACAATCAACAGAAGACGTAGATCTGGTGGAGATGGAGCCACGCTTTAACTTCAATTCGGATAGCTGGATACTGCCTTCTTCTGAGTCCGAGTATCGGGATGGACTGAAATATGCGCATGAATATTTTGATCGTTTGTCTGATAAAAATGCACCAGGCGCACAGTTTTATGCCCGCTCAGATAGCCTGCGTTATTACCTGTCTGCTGTTGATAGCCGGTTGGGCAGCCTCTCTCAGCGTCTTAGCGCGAGTGTGGGCAAGGCGAGGCTGAATACCGATCTTGCTGGTGATGCCGATGCAGCTCAGTCAACTGAGACTCCGATAGAACAAAAGGTGCGAACGCCTTGGAGCGAGACTGACGATGTGTTTTACGAGGCTCGTGGGACCGCTTGGGCACTGATCCTTTTCCTAAAAGCGGTGGAAGTAGATTTCGCTGATGTGTTGGCCAAAAAGAACGCCAAGGTGAGCTTGCAGCAAATCATTCGCGAACTCGAAGGCACTCAAGAAACAGTGTGGAGCCCAATGATACTCAACGGCAGTGGCTTTGGGCCATTGGCGAATCACTCGCTAGTGATGGCATCCTATCTCAGTCGCGCCAATGCCGCGATCGTAGACCTGCGCGACCTACTGTCCCAAGGTTAATCATTCAGTCCATGGCATAGCGCAGACGGGTTCCAGTGTCCAGCGACAGTCGGATCTCTTGTGCACTTAGTGCCACGGGGAAGTAGGTTCCAGACAACTTGGCATCGAGCAAGCTGGCACCTTCTAAGTTGGTGTTTCGAAAGTCAATGCCGCTTAGGTCGGCATTACGGAAATAGGAATTGCTGAAGTCCAATCCTTGAGCCTTCATGTTGCGTAAGTCACGACCGCGATAGTCGCCGTTTTTCAATTCGCTGGTGTTTAGTTGGTCGCGCTGTTCATTGAAACTCTTGATGTCTTCAGTGCGAAGTAGTTGGTACAACGGGTCTTTTTTTATAACGGGCTTGTCCATTCGATTACCTTACTGATGATTGACTGTTCGCGAAAATGACGGGCTAGATTATTGTATTAACCGATAGCTTAAGCCACCGCGAGGCGCAAGCCCAGCCCTATCACGCTGAAACTGAAGATGTACTTTGACGGCACAGACCTTTGAGGGCTTTTTCTGGCATGCAATTGACGGGACATGGGAGACGGAGTCGCGCTTGAATGTTGGCCCTTACACTGAGCAGGGGCCGCTGTGAGCGCTGGAGGGTTGTATCCCTTAAAAGAACACCGTGATCCTGTGGACCGGTTTCTGATGGAGCACTTCGTCGGGGCCGCTTTTCAAGCGCTGGCTGATAAAGGAATCGGCCTATTTTAGTGAAAATAGACCGGACCTTACTGTTAGCTAAAAAACTCGCTGCGCAGCGCCCGGTAATCTTCTGCAGGCAGTCGAGGGCCATACTTAGCGACAACTTTGCCCGCGGCCAGGCTGGCGAAGCGACCTGCGGTGGGGAAGTCCTCTCCTTTGGTTATCGCGTAGAGGAATGCGCCTGCAAACATATCGCCGGCACCGTTGGTGTCCACGGCATGGACTTTATGTGCAGGAATTTCGACCAGTGCAGTACCATCAAAGGTTAGCGCTCCATCACTTCCCCGCGTGATGACAAAGGTATCGGCAATCGTTTTTAGTCGCTCTACCGCAACATCCAAACTGTCGCTTTGGGCCCAGCCTAGCGCTTCGTCTTCATTGCAGAATATCAGATTCAGACGGTCGCCAATTATCTCCGTCATGCCGTCACGGAAAAACTCCACCATGCCCGGATCGGAAAAACTCAGAGCGGTTTTTACGCCGGCCGCCTCGGCAATCTCCCTGGCCTTAATCGCTGCTGCGCGGCCGGTGGGTGATGTTACGAGATACCCCTCTAGATATACATATTCAGAGGCGGCAATTGCGCCTGCATCCAGCTGTTCAATAGACAGAGTTTCGCTAATGCCTAGAAAGGTATTCATGCTGCGTTCAGCATCAGGGGTTATCAATACTAAACATTTACCGGTGGTGCCGGCGGCGCGCTCGGCTTTTAGGCAGTGGTCTACACCGGCCGCTTCCAGATCGGCAATGTAGATATCCCCGTCGCTGTCATTGGCTACTTTGCAGGACATAAAAGTCGGTCCGCCAAAGTGTGCGGTCGCAATCATCGAGTTGCCGGCACTGCCTCCGCTGGCGCGGTTGGCTTTGATCAGGTGGCCCTGAAGATGGTCGAGTAGCTCGCGTTGGCGATCTTCATCGACCAACGTCATCAGACCTTTCTCGACATTCATCTGAGCTAGTTCGGCGTCCTGCACCTTAATCTCGGTGTCCACCAGCGCTGCACCGATGCCGTATGCCACATATTTTTTCATGATTCATTTCGCCTGTGAGGTTTAAAAGATCGCCTCATTATCCTGATTTGCCCGTCAAATAAAAGTGCTACATCACAATACACACCATTAGCGTTAGCGCGTTGCGGATAAAAACAGTGGCAAAGACAATCTGATTTCCCCAGCAGCTGGTGTAAACTGTACCCTATGCTTCGCACTAGCCATCTATTGCTTAAACTTGCTCTTGTTTCCTTCGTTGTGGGGGGGCTATTTGTGATTTATCTCGACGCCCGCATCACCGCGACCTTTAATGACAAGATGTGGGATCTACCGGCTAAGGTTTACGCCCGTCCGTTGGAATTATTTGCCGGTGCCCCGCTGTCGCCAGACGATCTTTCTTATGAGTTAAAAGTCCTCAGGTATCGGTCGGTAACGTCAGCACGTAATCCTGGTGAGGTCTCACGCTTCAGAAATCGCTTTGAAATCTATACGCGCGGCTTTGATTTTCCTGATGAGCGAGAACCGGGCCGGCGTGTATTGATTGAGTTCAGTGGCGACCGGGTTAACAGTTTGTCAGCCAGTGGCAGGGCTGTCGATCTGATGCGGTTGGAGCCGGTGAGAATCGGCGGAATTTACCCTCAGCATGGGGAAGACCGGGTTCTCGCGCGTTTGGATGATATTCCTGTGACCCTGCGTGAGGGGTTGATGGCGGTAGAAGATCGTGACTTCAACCAGCACTGGGGTTTTTCACCTGTGGGCATCTCCCGAGCAGCGCTGAGTAACTTGCGTTCGGGTCAGGTGGTTGCGGGCGGAAGTACTATCACCCAGCAGCTGGTGAAAAACTATTACCTCACCTCTGACCGCACCATCATACGTAAGCTGACAGAACTTGTGATGGCGGTGTTACTCGAATTACATTACGAGAAAGACCAGATATTGGAAAGCTACCTCAACGAGGTGTACCTGGGTCAGGAAGGACGGCACTCTGTTCACGGCTTTGCACTCGCCTCGCAGCATTATTTTGACACGCCACTGGAACAGTTGGGCCTGCATGAGCAGGCTCTGATGATTGGAATGATTAAGGGCCCTTCTTTTTATAATCCACAGCGCAACCCAAAGAGAGCGCTTGAACGACGAAATCTAGTGCTGGAGCTAATGGCGGCTCAGGATGTGATCTCACCGGAGCAGGCCACAGTGGCCCGCGCTATGCCACTGGGGCTGAGCAAACAGCGTCGCATTCGGGATTCGTTTCCGGTCTTTCTGGACCTTGTGCGTCGGCAGCTGCGCCGGGACTATAGAGACGAGGATCTCACCACACAGGGACTCAGTATCTTTACAAGCTTTGATCCACAATTGCAGCGCAAGTTAGAAAGCAGCACAACGACCGTGATGGATCAACTTGACCCGCGTGATGAATTGCAAAGCGCCACGGTTGTTACGCGCTTTGACACGGGAGAAGTGGTTGCTCTCAGCGGGGGTCGCCAGCCACGTTTCGCAGGCTTTAATCGAGCACTGGATGTCAGACGCCCAGCAGGCTCTCTACTCAAACCCGCTACTTACCTCGTAGCATTGGAGCATCCAACTAAATACTCGCTGGCAACAAGACTGTCAGATGCGCCTTTGACAGTTAAGCTGGGGGGTAAGAAGTCATGGACACCGAAGAACTTTGATCTTCAGCCCCATGGAGATGTGCTGCTCTATCAGGCTCTGGCAAAGTCCTATAATCTCGCAAGCGCACGGTTGGGTATGGAGTTGGGCTTAGACGCGGTCATCGATATGCTGGCACGGCTCGGCGTTGAGCGCGGTGTGCCGCGAGTGCCAGCGCTGTTGTTGGGTGCAGGCGAATATTCACCTATGGATATGGCGGCCATGTACCAATCGATCGCAGCTGGCGGGTTTCGCATGCCACTGCGCAGTATTCGAGATGTTGTCGACGCGAGTGGAAAGCCTCTGAAACGGTACCCGCTGGAATATGACCGCACCGCTAGTATCCAATCTGTCCATTTATTGCATTATGCACTGCGGGCGGCGGTGCGTGAGGGAACCGGGCGCGGTGTGTATCGCTACCTGCCAGAGAACTTTGCGGTAGCCGGAAAGACCGGCACAACGAATGACGGTCGTGATTCTTGGTTTGCTGGCTTTTCTGGCGATCTACTTGCCGTTAGCTGGGTGGGACGAGATGACAATGGTGGTACTAAGCTGACGGGTGGCAGCGGTGCATTAAAGGTGTGGGCTCATTTTATGGCTAGCGCCAGTAAACAACCGCTGGCCTACCGGATGCCCGATGGCATTCAGCCGCTGTGGGTTGATGATCGCAATGGCTACCTTACAGGTAACGGCTGTCCCAATGCTCGTATGCTGCCTTTTATAATCGGTTCCGAGCCGGATCAGCGCACCAATTGTTCACCGCGTCAATCCGGACCGAAGTCAGGGTCGGGCATTAAGAGCTGGTTCGACTCGTTGTTTGGAGGAGGCGGCTAATCGTGTTTTTCCAATTAGTCTTTAGGGCTGCAGCGTTGAGTTTTTTTGTAGTGGTGTCCGCTTGTTCAACGTTCACCGAGACTGGGTCTGAGCCATTGGAAAAAGCGCCACAGCATAAAGTGGAGACTCCGGGTGCTCGACAGGCGGAGGTTCCGTTCCGTTCCGCTACTCCCTCCGCTAGCAGTGCTTGGAAGCCGCTACTGGCGAAAGCTAACCAGGCCAACAAGAGAGGGGATTACGAGCAGGCGATGGCGTTGCTCGAGCGGGCGCATCGCATTGACCCAGACAGTCCTGAAGTCTATTTGGGTATGGCTAAGACTCACCTTGCCAAGGGCGATAAGGGGCTTGCGAGGGCTACTGCTGAAAGGGGATTGTTGTACTGTAGCGGAAAGACCCAGTGCGATGCCTTGCGCAAGTGTACTCGTTGAAGGTTACTGCTTTTTAGTGAGTGAAATTTTATCAAGTTAGTATTTTCAAATTCACCGTAACACACTAATCTGCGGATCATTCCTTCAAGGAGAGTGAGCTGATTTTAGGATTAACTTCAAACGCTGCCGTTGCTATTGGTAGGGTGCAGTAGCGATGAAGAGACAGCCGCGCCGCCTTTGACACGTCGGGTTTTCAGGGCTTACCCCTAGAAAAAAACGTATCAGCACCAGTTGTGTAGATGTCCCCACCTAAATCGACTGGGTCGTTTAAATGTACTATTGATGTATACCACTCACAATCTTCAAAAAATTGGTACTCGTAAAAATCACCGGGACCAATAGTTCCAGAATTGGCCGCCAGTAGCGCTAGTAACCCAACACTCGTAAAAGCTGTTTATTATTTGAAAGCTGCAGTAAGACATCAGGAATTTATCCTTAGAAAATCAACTCACTCAACCTTTTTTTTAGCCGGTAAGGGAGAAGGATTTATCCTACATAAGGAAGTGGATTCTAATACATGCGTAACTGAATTAGAGATACGAACAGTGACAAAAACTTATTAAGAATAGGGATACAAGGGGGGTGCTCACCCCAATGAATAGTTGAGGTTGAAGGTGGAATTTTCTCATAACTTTAGGTTCTCAGGCCTTATGGGCCTTATGGGCCTTATGGGCCATTAGGGCCTATTTCTAAGAGACACGTTTTTGCGCGCTACTTTTCAGTTTATCCTGCTAATTGCTGGTTGTGTACTTTTCGCTTCGTCATCGCTGTGGCTTTTTCTACAGCACGTTGATCCAGTATTTCCGTGCTTCTTCACTTGTAGACATCTACGGATGCCACGTTGTTCAATGACTTATGATATAACTCATGGTTGTAGTGCTCGACCCAACCGGCGATGACCTTCTCCAGTTCCCACGGATTGTAGTAATGCTCCAGCTTCACCACAGTGAGGTTAGCGGTCAAGGTGTCGTCGTTTGAGTACTAGAGGTTCGCCGTTTTTCTCTTGCTTGACGCTTTGGTGTGGAGGTATCGACGTTGCAGCATGAAAGGCTTGGTCTTTTTTCTCTTACTTGATGCTTTAGAAGGCCCCTGCAGCATTAATACTTTGATTTCATCAGCATAGCTATTCCAGGCCTCCTCTAATAACGCTACTTTTCCTGGGTGTATGCCAGCCAAATTATTACTCTCTGAGCGATCCTGACTCAAATCGTATAACTCCCAGTTTGACGTACGTCCTGCTACTAGCTTCCAGTCACCCATTCGAATGGCACGATTGCCATAATGATTCCACCACAGAAAATCACGTTTTACTGACCCGTCCTTGAAAAATAACGGTTTGATACTGACCCCTTGCAGCGGAGGTGCCTGCGAGTCGCCCTGAATGCTTGCTGGGCCGACATCAACAATATCCAAAACAGTAGGAAGTACATCTATCAAATGGATGGGATCGGTGCGGAATTCTCCATGCGTATTGATTCCTGCTGGCCAACTAACTATAAAAGGTGTGGCAATACCTCCTTCATGTACCCATGATTTATGCATTCGAAATGGTGTGTTCGCAGCAGTTGACCAGCCGGGACCAATACCCAGATAAGTTGCTGCTGAACCCACCGGAGCTAATGGATCATGTCCATCTCCCCGAATGATTTGCTCGGCAGAGGCTCCGTTATCTGATAGGAAAAAAATGACCGTGTTTTCGAACGCGTCCATTTCTTTGAGCTGATCGATAATTCGACCGATCTCGATATCCATTCGGTGAATCATTGCGGCATGGACGGACATTTTGCTTGCTTGAAATTTTTGTTCACTGTCGCTTAAGGATTCCCATGGAACCGCATAAGCTACCTCGCTGGGGCTAACCAATGCTCGCAAATCCTTATCGGTGAGGTTTCCGTCAGGCACGACGCCTTGCTCCATGGGTGAGAGCTCAAAGTCAGCAATTCCGAGATCGCGCAGCCTGCTCATCCGCTTTTCGCGAATAGCATCCCAGCCAATGAGGTAACGGTCCTCGTAAACTGCGATATCTTGCGGCAATGCTTGAATGGGAAAATGAGGTGCATTAAAAGCAACGTATGCAAAAAAAGGCAGCTCAGAGTAATGCGCCGCATGCGCCTGCAAAAAACCTATTGCATAATCCGCTGTAACAATTGTCGAATAAAAAGAGCCGTCGTCCTCTATCGCGGGTAGGTTGACTCCATCAAGCTTGTGGTTGGTTACACTAAAAAAATCAATCTCATTATCATTTAAATAGGAGTGGTCAAAACCACCCTTCAAAGGCGGCTTGCCCAAATGCCACTTACCTGAGTGATAGGAGCGATAACCCAGTGGTTTAATGTAATCCGGGAGCAAGTGTGCCCAAGATTGCGGCCTTCCAGCAAAACCAGTGGGCACTGCGCGGACTGGATCGTGTTCCGGCGCTGTTAGAGCATCACGCCGTATGGACTGAGCGTAGTACCCCGTCAAGAGACTAGCGCGCGAGGGCCAGCAACGAGATGTATTGTAGGCTTGCGTAAACCGCAGGCCCTCGGAAGCTAGCGAGTCAAGATTGGGCGTCTGAATTTCCCCACCATAGCTGCCCAAGTCAGAAAACCCAAGGTCATCGGCCAGAATGATCAGGATATTGGGTCTTAGATTGTTTGTTTCTCCTGCACGCAGCGAACTAGTTGACAGCGCAAGTAGGCTGCAAATAAAGATGAGTATTATTGACGTACTAGTAACCTTGAGCCTATCTATGCGGGAACAATTTTGACTATATATTTTCATCATTGATATTTTGAGTGATATTGTGGGGGTCTCTCGAAGTCATTTCGGCTAAAAATTTTTTTTTGGCAGCGGCATCAGGGCTGCCGGGGGATCTGGAGGAGTAGATGGCAATTTAGAGCGGCTGAATTTAGGGTCATTGGAAAAGCCGGCTATGATTATCTTGTCGATACATCCTAACACAGGCAGTGCGGATGGATAGCGCGGGTGCTGCGCGGTTTGGAGTGATGGTGTAGCGACTGGCGCCAATGGTTGCGTAGGCTGTATGACGTGCTGCCGGCCCTTTACGCCATGTTCTTCAAGATACGGCGGAATTCGTGCCCGCAGGAAATCCGCGGCACACCAATTCAAAGCCCTCATCGGATGGCTCAAAGCTTAAGTGTTGATTGATGCAGGCCGGCGTCTCTCCTGCGGAGTGACTGACAAAAATAATCTGCGTGTCGCAATTTCTTGCAATGTGATCAATGGCACGCAGCATCAATTTACGATGATGGCCATCGAGCCCCAGAGTCGGTTCGTCCAGTATCAGGATAATGGGAGATTTGACCATGGCTCGGGCGAGTAACACCATACGTTGCAAGCCAAAGGACAATGCGTCAAAATTTTCGTGTAGGTAGTCGGCCAGCCCTAACGCGCATAGCCACTGTTGGGCATCATTGCGTTGTGCGTCACCCCATTCGTCATACAGGCCAATAGTGTCGAA
>ENA-OSJC01000489-OSJC01000489.1-marine-metagenome-genome-assembly--contig:-NODE-489-length-38424-cov-4.683313_pt1 | contig 38424 bp, 41 predicted proteins | sample MGYA00237885_ERZ534234 | MGnify/ENA primary metagenome ERZ534234 (study PRJEB26413, sample SAMN06343907) | marine metagenome | isolation source: coastal waters | place: Atlantic Ocean: West Antarctic... | reverse complement strand
AATAAGGCCTATAAACACCCCATCTGGTTCGTGTGCGTTCAGCTAAATAGCCCATGAAAGGGTCAGTAAATGCATCCCATAGCATTCCTATCATAAATATTGAACCCGCTATTATTGGAGAGATTCCAACCACGTCTGTGTAGAAATACAAAAGCAGGAAACCAACTCCGCTCCAATAGAAGCATATAGCCGTATCGCCTATACCGTAACCAAGTCTTACTTTAAGACTAAGTTTTTTTGCAAGAAACTCTGTCATATTTTATCGTTTCTAATTTTTTGTGGTCTTATTTTTTTTATTACCAATATGTATTGCTTGCCCATTCACTGACAAGGCTGCTTCATGTAATGCTTCTGAAACAGCAGGATGACTAAAAATGGTTGAACCTAGATCTTCAGCGCTTGTACCATACTCCATAGCCAGCACTCCTTGTTGAATAATATCTGCAGCAGAAGGTCCAAAGGCATGCACACCAAGAATTGCATCTGTCTCTTTATCAGCTATTACTTTTACAAAGCCGGTGGTCTCTCCAGCTGCTAAAGCTCTTCCATTGGCAGCAAAAGGAAAAGATCCAGTTTTAAATTCTACTCCTGCTTCAGATAACTCTGCTTCATTTTTGCCTACCCAAGCCACTTCTGGATGGGTATAAATTACAAACGGTATGAGATCATATTTTATCTCTGCATTTCTCCCTGCTATTCGCTCAACGACCATTATTCCTTCTTCAGATGCTTTATGAGCCAACATAGGGCCTCTAACAATATCTCCAACTGCCCATATGTTCTTTATCGAGGTCTCACAAAAATTATTTACATGAATAAGGCCGCTTTCATCAAAAGTTATGGCACACTTTTCATCAAAGAGATTCGTGGTATTTGGCTTTCTGCCAACAGCAACAATCAACTTATCAAAGGTAATTTCATGATTTTTATTATTGCTCTCATATGTCACTTTGACATTTTTTTCACCTGCTACTGACTGTGTAACTTTGCAGCCTAGATTAATGTTTAGGCCTTGTTTGTTAAATTCTCTCAGAACATCCTTGGAAATTTTTGAATCAGTCATCGGCAGAAAGCTATTCATGGCCTCTAGAATTGTTACATCAGAACCCAGTCTTGACCAAACACTCCCAAGCTCTAAACCAATAACTCCAGCACCAATAATTCCAAGCCTTTTTGGAACAGAAGTAAATTCCAACGCTCCAGTGCTATCAACAATGTTTTTATTATCAATAGGTGCAACTGGAATGTTAACCGGAGAAGAGCCGCTTGCTATGACTACGTGTTTAGTTTCTAGTAGCTCTATTTGATCTTCATGTGTAACCTGCACTGAGCCTGAACCAAGAACTTTTGCAGCACCAATAATAGAGATCACTTTATTTGCTTTAAATAAGCCTGTGATACCTGAGGTAAGCTGAGAAACAACTTTATTTTTTCTTTCCATCATCTTAGGAATATCTAACTTTGGTACTTGAACTTCAATTCCATGATCTGATAGATGATGCAAAGCATCAGCATATCTATGAGAAGAGTCCAAGAGTGCTTTCGAAGGTATGCAACCAACGTTGAGGCAAGTTCCGCCAAGTTGAGAGGCTCCATCAGCAGATACTGATTTCTCAATGCAAGCAACTTTTAAACCTAGTTGAGATGCTCGAATCGCAGCAACATAACCAGCAGGGCCACTTCCAATCACAATAACGTCATACATAATTTATCTCAGATATTTAACAAAAGTTTTTCTGGGGATTCTAGTTGATCTTTGATTGCAATTAAAAATGCTACAGCTTCCTTGCCATCAAGCAGTCTATGATCATAGCTTAATGCAAGATACATCATTGGACGAATAACCACCTCTCCATCGCGAGCAACTGGTCGCTCTTGAATGGAATGCATTCCAAGTATTGCAGTTTGAGGGGCATTTAAAATAGGAGTTGAAAGCAGCGAGCCAAAAACACCACCATTGGAAATGGTAAAAGTACCACCCTGCATATCTGCAATTGCTAACTTACCTTCCTTTGCCTTAGTGCCATAGTCCATAATAGATTTTTCAACATCGGCAAGTCCAAGATTTCCAGCATCCCTGATCACCGGAACAACAAGACCCCTATCAGTTGAAACTGCAACACCAACATCTTCATAGCCATGGTAAACAATATCGCTTCCGTCCATTGATGCATTCACCACTGGGAATTTCTTCAATGCTTGAACGGACGCCAGTACAAAGAAACCCATAAAACCAAGCTTAACGCCGTGCTCAGATTCAAAATCTTTGCCGTACTTTGCTCTAAGGTCTTTGATTGGCTGCATGTCCACTTCATTAAACGTTGTCAGCATTGCTGTTTCTTGTTTTACGCTCAGAAGCCTTTTTGCAATGGTGGTCCGCAATCTAGACATTGGAACTCGCTCTTCGGGTCTGTCTGAGTTTTGATTGTGCAAAGTCGAGACTGGCTGTATTTTTTGAGCAGATGGCTGCGAAGCAGCCTCAGGCTCGTCGAGATGAGTGATGATATCAGCCTTAGTAATTCTTCCACCTTTTCCAGAACCATCTATGTCATCTTCACTCAAGTTGTGTTCTTTAATGAGCTTTGATGCAGCGGGACCATTTTTTATGACATCAGAGCTCTCCTTAACAGTAGATACTTTTGGTTGAGGTATATTAGCTTGAGCAGATTGGTTATGGGCATCAGATGTATTAGAGGCAGATTGCTTGTCAAACTCAGCTATCACTTCTGCACTTTGCACAATTTCACCTTCGGACTTTAAAATTTTAGAAATTGTGCCATCGTAAGGTGCAACAACTTCCAGAACGACCTTATCGGTCTCAATTTCAGCAATTACCTCGTCTTGTTTTACAGACTCACCCTCTTTCTTTGCCCAGTTTGCAATTGTGCCGTCTGCGACAGACTCGGGAAAAGTTGGTGATTTGATTTCAGTAGCCATAATCTATTCTCTCTATTGTGTTAAAGCTTCAAAAACCAAAGCCTCTTGTTGTTGAATGTGTAATTTATTGAGTCCTACTGCCGGAGCAGAAGCAGCCTTGCGGCTGACTAACTTAATTTGCTTTGAGGACAACCTGTCCAGGACTCTTTGGAGCCTGTGTCGATGACTAAACCAGGCACCTTGATTGGCAGGCTCTTCTTGGCACCATATAAATTCTGTGGTGTTGGGGTAGGTTTTTAATATCTCCTCCAAAATGTCATACGGAAAGGGGTATAGCTGCTCAATTCTGAGTAATGCTACATTTTTGAGTTTTAGGTCATCACGCTTTGAATCAAGATCATAGAAAACTTTACCAGAGCATAAAATTACTTTCTCTACATCTTTAGCAGAGGCTTTGCTGTCATCAATAACGAACTTGAAGGCCCCGTCCGTCAGCTCTAATAAACCAGATGAAGCTTTGGGATTTCTCAGCAAGCTCTTAGGAGAAATTATGATAAGAGGTCTGCGCATTTTTCGGATGGTTTGTAGCCTCAGTAGATGATAGATTTGTGCTGGGGTGGTTGGAACACAGACTTGGATATTTTCATCTGCACATAGCTGAAGAAAGCGTTCTAGCCTTGCGCTACTGTGCTCCGGTCCTTGTCCTTCATATCCATGGGGTAAAAGCATAACAAGACCAGATAATCTTTCCCATTTATGCTCTGCAGAGACAATAAATTGATCAATCACCACTTGAGCACCATTAACAAAGTCACCAAATTGCGCTTCCCATACAACGAGACCTGAAGGCCTAGTTGATGAGTAACCATACTCAAAGCCCAGGACTGCCTCTTCAGATAACAGCGAATCATATAAATCTATTGTGGTCCCTGAATTCTCTGCCACATCGACCAATGGCAAATGCCCAACCCCATCAGCTTGATTGAGTAAAACGGCATGTCGATGAGAAAAGGTTCCTCGTCGAATATCTTGCCCTGTGAATCTAATTGGATATCCTTGATGCAGCAAGGTTGCATAAGCCATATTTTCAGCAAAACCCCAGTTGATTGGTGTTTCGCCTTCCGCCATTTTCAACCTATCAGTATAGATTTTTTCTACCTGCTTCTGAAGTACAAAATTTTCTGGTGGAGTGAATATCTGATTAGCAAGAACACGAAAAGACTCTCGTTCAAATTTACTCTCAATTTTTTCATCACCTCGTTGATTTATGTGAGGCGTCCAATCAAACCACGAAGCAGTATCTGGTTTGGTGGCTAAATTATGAGCAACAAAATTACCTTCCTCTAAACTGGCGCGATACTTCTTATCCATTGCAGAGCATTCTTCCTGATCAGTTATTCCTTCGGCAATCAACACCTCTTGATAGGAAGATTTAACCGAAGGATGATTTGCAATTTTTTGATACATAATTGGCTGTGTAGATGAAGGCTCGTCAGCTTCATTGTGCCCACGCCTTCGAAAGCAAAACATGTCTATCACGATGTCTTTTTTGAAGGTGTGACGATACTCGCATGCAAGTTTTGCAGCGAAAACTACCATCTCAGGATCATCGCCATTAACATGAAGCACTGGCGCCTCAATCATTTTAGCTACATCAGTTGAGTACTGAGTCGAGCGTGCATCTTCTTGATTAGAGGTTGTAAAGCCAATTTGATTATTCACAATTACATGTATGGTGCCGCCAACACCGTACCCTCGAGTTTGTGACATTTGAAAAGTCTCCATCACAACGCCTTGACCAGAAAATGCAGCATCACCATGAATGAGTATTGGGACCACGCGGTTTCTTTCTTCGTCCTGCAATCTATCTTGTCTTGCTCTGACAGAACCAATGACAACAGGGTTAACAATTTCTAGATGCGATGGATTGTTGCTAAGCGAAACATGTACTTCACCATTAGGAGTTAAGATATTGGTGGATGAACCAAGATGATACTTAACATCTCCGGTGCTAGCGCCCTCAAGCTCGTAGGTCTCTTCAAATTCTGTAAACAGATCCTTTGGTGATTTTCCAAGCACGTTAACCAGTAAATTTAATCTCCCCCTATGTGCCATGCCAATACAAAGCTGCTCTGCTCCAAAAATTCCACAGTTTTGAATCAAGCTATCAACCAGTGGGATAAGCGATTCAGCGCCGTCAATTCCAAAACGCTTCATTCCTGGATATCTTGCAGCCAAGAACTTAGCCAATCCCTCTGCAGAATTTAATCTTGTTAAAATATATTTTTTTTCCTCTGCTGCAAAATTTAAATCTCCAAGATTAGGCTCTAGTCTCTCCTGAAACCAGCGACGTTCGCGCATGCTGGAAATGTAGTTATATTCTATTCCCAAGTTACCGCAGTAAATGGACTCTAAAGCGGCAACTATCTCTGTTAGAGTTGCCGAATCTTTGTTGATATTTAATGTATCTGTTTGGAACGTCTTACCAAGGTCTTCTGAGCTCAGTCCATGAAACTCTAACTCCAAGTCATCACAATGCAGTATTGGCTTTAAACCCAGTGGATCTAAAGTTGCTTTTTGATGGCCTCTATTTCTATAGGCTTGAATTAACTGGATCACCCGAACTTGTTTGTAGCTACTCGCAGAAGTTAAATCAACAGTCTTGGTTGGTGGATTAATCGGTCGATCTTTTATTCTTTTAATGGCATCTTTGTGGGAAGTTTCTGACTCAACCGCTTGTCCGGATTGCAAGCTATCAAAGTACAGCTTCCAATCATTGGGTATAGAGGATGAATCTTGTAAATATGACTCATAGAGAGATTCTAAGTAAGAAGAATGCGCACCTGAAGCATGCGAGGTAGACCATAAGTCTTCCATGTTACTCATGATTAAATTGCACCAGCTCCATCAGAAGCAATCAAGTTTTTTTGCTTATGTCGGTTTGTTAGCAACATAGATTTAATTTCACCAATTGCATGATTTGGGTTTAGCTCTTTTGGACATGAGCTTACGCAGTTCATGATGCCATGACACCTGTAAACGCTAAATGGATCGGATAAGTCCATAAGGCGCTCAGCTGTTTTGGTGTCCCTGGTATCTGCTATGAATCTATAGGCCTGCAATAATGCAGCTGGGCCAACAAACTTATCTGGATTCCACCAAAAAGATGGGCAACTCGTTGAGCAGCACGCGCATAAAATGCACTCATAAAGACCATCAAGCTTGGCTCTGTCTTCTGGAGATTGTAAGCGCTCAATAGCTGGCGGCTCAGTTTCATTTTGTAAAAATGGTTTAATCTTTTCATATTGATCATAGAATTCAGTCATATCTACCACTAAATCACGAATCACGGGCAAGCCCGGCAAAGGCCGAAGATGAATTGCATTATTTTGGATCGCCTGTGAAATAGGAGTAATGCATGCCAAGCCATTCTTCCCATTGATATTCATTCCGTCAGAGCCACACACTCCTTCTCTACATGAACGCCTGTATGAAATTGTTGAGTCCTGCTCTTTCAGATTATTAAGGAGCTCTAAAAGCATGATGTCTTTTTCCGGTCTCTCAACGGAGTATTCCTTCATATAGGGAAATTCATCAGTTTCTGGATTGTATCTATAAATATTTATGCTAATCATGATGTGGTAAGTTTCTCTTAAAGCAGTTAGTAGGTTCTAACCATCGGTTCAAACGTATCAACTTGAGTTGGCTCAAAGTTTACATCTCTTTTTGAAAGTGTTTTAGAGGTGGGGTCATAAAGGGAGTGACACAACCAATTCTCATCGTCTCTTTCCTGGAAATCATCACGAGCATGAGCGCCTCTGCTTTCTGTCCTAATCAATGAGGCTATGGCAGTTGCCTCTGCAACCTCAAATAGATTTTGCAGCTCCAGTGCCTCAACGCGACTTGTGTTAAAAGCTAAGCTCTTATCTTTAAGATGGAGGTTTTCTATTTTCTCTCTTAGCACCTTAAGCTCTGCAACGCCTTTTTCCATAAAGTCTCCTCTTCTGAAAACACCAAAATAGTTTTGCATTACAGATTGAAGCTCTCTCTTCACTTCAGCAACTTCAAAACCAGTGGTTGAGTCATTTAGCTTATTTAAACCTTGAAGCGCAGCATCAATATCTTCAGGGCTTGAAGCCCCAACGCCTCCTCCGGATTTTAGAGCACCTTGAATATGCAGTCCTGCTGCTCTTCCAAAAACAACCAAGTCCAGTAATGAATTTCCACCTAGGCGATTTGCGCCATGCACAGAAACACAAGCAGCCTCACCCACAGAAAATAATCCCGGGATGATCTCGTCAACACCATTGAATTGTGTAAATGCTTGGCCGTGAATGTTAGTCGGTGTTCCCCCCATCATGTAATGACAGGTTGGTACAACAGGGATTGGCTCATAAACGGGATCTACCCCAGCGAAGGTTTTCGATAGTTCGCAAATACCAGGTAATTTTGCATTTAATACATCTGCACCTAGATGATCTAGCTTTAGTAGCACATGATCTTTTTTCGGACCACATCCTCTGCCTTCCAGTATCTCAAGAACCATCGACCTTGCGACTACATCACGGCCAGCTAAATCTTTTGCGTTGGGAGCATACCGCTCCATAAATCTTTCACCATCAGCATTAATCAGATAGCCACCTTCTCCTCTGCAGCCTTCTGTAACAAGTGAGCCAGCTCCATAAATACCAGTGGGATGAAATTGCCACATCTCCATGTCTTGCGCTGGAAAACCAGCTCTCAAGGACATGCCTAGGCCGTCACCAGTATTAATCAAGGCGTTAGTTGTAGAGGAATATATTCTGCCTGCTCCGCCTGTTGCCATAACTGTGGCTTGAGCTTTTAGATATGCAACTTCTCCTGATTCAATAGAAAATGCAATCACACCTGTAACTTCTTGTTTTTGATTTTTTACCAACTCAACAGCAAACCATTCATTCAAAAAGTTAGATCCCTCTTTGATATTGTTTTGATACAAGGTATGCAAAAGGGCATGGCCAGTTCTGTCGGCTGCAGCACATGTTCGAGCAGCCTGACCCCCTTTGCCAAAGTCCTTGGATTGACCGCCAAAAGGTCGCTGATAAATTCTGCCATTCTCAAATCGTGAAAAAGGTAAGCCCATATGCTCAAGCTCGAAAACTGCTTTAGGACCCTCAGAGCACATGTACTCAATTGCATCCTGATCGCCTATATAATCTGAGCCCTTAACAGTGTCATACATATGCCAGCGCCAGTCATCGTCTGGGTCAGCACTTGCAATTGCGCATGTAATTCCTCCTTGAGCAGACACTGTATGAGACCTTGTTGGGAAAACTTTAGAAACTACCGCCGTCTTTAAACCTGATTTAGCTAACTCAAGAGAGGTTCTCATTCCCGAGCCTCCTCCACCGATAATAAGAGCATCAAATTCTAAAGTTTTAATATTTGATGCATTAAGAGATTCTGTCATGTGATTAGTTCCAAATAATATATAAAGCAAACAATAAATAGATAAGGCCAAGAGTAAGAAATAAGATGCTATAGGCTTTGCTAAAAAGATCCGCCAGCTCTCCAGCACTTTGATGCAGAAAGCCCAGAGTTCTTTGTGTTAAATAGTCAGTACCAATAGTCCACAAACCTATAAAGGCATGAATAATAATAAGGCCAACAACAATGGTAGACAGTAACTTGAATACTAAAGATGAGGTAACTTGAATCCATGCAAAGTAAGTGAACTCAGGCATTCCAAATACGACCAAAGAAAGCCAAAAAAAATATCCGAGTAACAATACAGCAGAGATTCTTTGTAAATACCAGATCAGCGATCCGCTCATATAATTACCTCCAACCACACATAGATTGCCAAGAGGCCCCATACTGAAAAAACAAGCACAGATGATGCTTGTGCTGCTTTTAAAGACTCTCCTATGTGGAAATCCATCAGTAGGTGTCTAAATCCAGTAAGTAAATGATATATGAACACTAATAATGAAAAAGAAACAAATGTTCTAAAAAAAAGAGAGTTGATAAATAAAATTTGAACAGCGATGAACTCTTGTTCTGAGAATGTTGTGAAATTAAGAAGCAATAAGCTAAGTGGCAATGTTATAAAAAATATATACATCCCAGAGAGCCTGTGTGTAATAGAGGACATCGCAGACATAGGGAGGCTGATCTTTAAAAGATTTATATTAACTGGTCTAGAGCTTTTTCTATTAGAAGACATTTGTCCCTTTAAATACAAATATTAGACTTAAATTATACGCAAAATACTTTACAAAGGGTTACTTTTTAAGTTTTTTTGTATGTTTAACTAGGCGTTTTTTCTTTTTGATTTGTCTTGCTGAGAGATCATTCTTTTTTCCTTCAAAGGGATTGTCGCCCTTTTTAAAGATCAGACGAAGTTCAATGCTTTGCAAGCTCATAGCGTCTCGAAAGGAGTTAATTAAATATCTTTTATAGTTAGCAGGCACCTTGCTTGAAACATTGGAATGAATAACGAGCTTTGTCGGATGAATGCCACCAAAATGGACATACCTCATTTTTATTTGTCTGCCTGCAACACTTGGTGCATTGGTGGCCATGGTAAATTTTTTAAGCAGCTGATTAAGCTTTCCAGTTGAAAATTTTGTTGTTGCTATTTTATGAACTTCGCCCAATGTTGAGAACAGCTTTTTAAAACCAGTTTTTTTAAGAGCGGACATCTGCACTATCAATAAATCACTCATGGCTGAATTGTGATATTTTTTTGACTCAATTAGCTTTATAAGTTCATCTTTGGATAGCTGATCAACTTTATTTAAGCCAATAATCACCGGCTTTCCATACTCTCGGATTAAACTCAGGATTCTTAAATCTTGATCCACCACACCATCCACTGAATCCATTAACATTAAAACTATATCTGCTTCATCAACAGCATGCATCGCACGCACATAGGAGAAATACTCCACAGCATTACTCTGTTTGTATTTTTTTCTAATGCCTGCGGTATCAATAAAGATAAAATCCTCATCATTGAACGTAAAAGGAACATGAATTGAATCAATTGTTGTGCCAGCAATCTCAGAAACAATCAATCTATCTTGCTTGGTAAATCTATTGATGAACGTTGATTTCCCAGCATTTGGTCGCCCAAGAACCGCTATTTTAGTTGCGTTGGTAGATTCACGCTCGGTGATGGGGAGGTTATCAGCTATGTACTTCTGCAGATCATCAATACCCCTTGAATGCTCTGCACTAATCTCCAGTAAATCAGTGATACCTTGATGCAATAAGTCCTCTTTGGCATTAGAGCGAGCCTTGATATCAATTTTATTCAAAACAACAACAAACTTTTTATCAAACTTTCTAATTATTTGTAATAAATTTTGATCATCATTTGTAAGCTCTTGCGAGCCATCAATTAATAAAATAATTAGGTTGCTGTCCTCAGCCGCAATAAGAGCTTGCTCAGTAATGGCTTCACTAAAATCAGTTTCTTCAGAGCCAACACCTCCAGTATCAACAATTAAATATTGATTTCCCTTGATTGTGCTGTAGCCAAAGTTTCTATCCTTGGTAAGACCAGAAAAATCAGAAACTATAGCATTCCTACTTTTTGTAAGTTTATTAAATAGGGATGATTTACCGACATTGGGTCGCCCAAGAATTGCAATTGAATTTAACATTTATCAGAGGCATTCTAGAGAGTAATAGCAATAATATTGGAACCTGCATCAACTGCATATGCAAGACCAGAAAAGACTACCAAGCTTTTGATTGATTTGTTTGAAATTCTTGACCTTCCTACAGTCAGGCCATTCAATGGGTTGATTAAATGCACATATCCCTCTAAGTCGCCAACCAGCAATAAGCCATCAAATATCACCCCATTGGAAAGATCCCTCCTTGAGTACTCGTCAGAAGTCCACGATGGAGAAAGATTTGCCAGAGAGTATGACTGCAAAGATCCACTCTCTCCAATCACCATGATCATTCCTTTGCCAATAACTGGAGAATGAAAAGAGGAAGCCTCAGCATTCCAGACTGCTCTTTTTTGAGCCTTATCAAAGGCAGTAAGATTGCCCTGATAGTTTGCAGCAAAGATCAATTGCTTTGCTATGACGGGAGCTGAATCTGCATCTATAAGATTCTCAAGTTCTGATGCTCCCTCCATATATGAAATGGGTGCATCCCAAAGAAAAAATCCTGTCTCAAGCTGAAATGCGCCAAGACGTCCATTATCAAAAGAAGCAAAAATCATGCCGCTATCTATGATGGGTTCGCCTGTACCACGAATCGTAAGCGCAGGAAGCTGAGACCTGAATACCCACTCCTTGATTCCAGACTCCGCATCTAATGCAATCAGCTCTCCTGCTGAATTCTTAATAAAAATTAAAGATGTGTCTATTACCGCCCTAGAGAGAACCTCTCCACCAATATTTTTTTCCCACAATACTTCCTGGGTCTTTGTATTCAGTGCTATCACGAAGCCATTTGTATCGCCAACAACCAACTTCCCGTAACCTGCTGCGATTCCAGAGGCCAATGGTTTATCAAGGTCAATGCTCCAATTTACATTACCAGAGATGGGATCAATCGATGAGATTGCACCTGAAGCATCTGCAACAAACATTTCACCTGAGTAAAATGAAGGTTTAAATGATGCAAGGGTATTTGGTCCTTTAAAAGATTTTTTCCATAATCTCTCAATAGAATAGCTCTCCTGAAAAAGCTTAAGCTCAGCTGGAATTGATAAATCCTCTTCTTCATCGCTCAAAAAACTTATCGATGAGCACGAGGAAAATAAGAATAAAAGCAGTCCAAGGGTTGAGAGTTTTTGCATAAATTTATTGCGTAAGATTATTAATTTTGATTTTGACCATTGATTGGTTTTGTTTATTTGGAGTGCTTTCTAAAGCAAGATTGTATTGGGTAATTGCAAGCTCTATCTTATTCATACCAGCCAAAGCATCACCTTTTAATTCAAAAATCATAGGATGCTGATCACTCGATTTTAATGGCTCTAATGCTCCTAAAGCTTCAGAAAAATTTTCATTACTGAGTTCAATTCTTGCAATATTAATTCTGGCAAGAGTATTCAAAACATCATTACCAAAAAAACCCGAGGTATCTTTTGCAAGGATTTTAAAGTCCTCTAAACTTGATTGTAAATCACCTTTTTTAGCAAGTTGTGACCCTCGAATCATTCGAGCAAGTTGCGAATAACCAGTACCTGAGTATGAAGATTGCAATTCGTCAAAAATGTCTTGATTAGCTTCTAAATCTTGAGAGTCTGACATCCCAGCAAACCATGAATCATACAAGGTTGAAGCCTCTATGTTCTGCTTGTTCTGATATGAACTTGTGCCCAAAACCAGAATAGTAATAGCAAGAATGGCAGCAAAGGTTATGAGCCAAATGTTTTTTGTATCTTTAAAAAAATTAACTACCGCTGCAAATCTTTCCTCGTCTGAGTTGTACTCTGCCATTATTTCTCCTATAAAGTTTTATATACTGCTAGTAAATCTTCAATGCCCAAAAGCTTTTGGTCACCATGTTCGCTCAGATCCTTCCAAATCACTTGATTCATATTGCTTTCTTCATCTCCAATAATTACAGCAAAATCACAATTAAGCTTATTTGCTCTCTTTAACTGAGACTTCAACCTAGCATTGCTTAAAAAAGCATCCAATATAATTTCAGAATTAGCTTCCCTTAGTTGATGCGCTATTTTATAGGTTTTTTCATCTTGATGCTCAAGAGTAATGATTAGAGCAACTTTGATAGTATGAGGTGCAGCTTTAACCGTCATTAACTCTAGAATCCTTTCCAAGCCAATGGCAAAGCCAATTGCCACCATAGGCTTTCCTCCAAGCTGGACAGATAAATTATCATATCTTCCACCCCCCATATAGGCATCTTGTGCACCCAGGTCTTCTGAGATAACCTCAAAGACAATCCCAGTGTAGTAATCAAGCCCTCTCACTAAGGTAGAGTCAATTTGAATATTGCAACGATCTTGATAATGATCCACCAGATCACCAAGAAAACTCTTTGCCTCGCTGGAAATATAATCTTCATACTTTGGAGCATTGCGCAAAATTTCTTTGGTAGATTCTTCTTTGGAGTCTAGTACTCGCAATGGGTTAGTGCTTAAGCGCATGCGATCTTTTTCATGCAAGCCCTCCTCATGGGGAATTAAAAAGGACTTTAAAGCATCGCAGAAATCCTGCTTGTCTTCAGGACTCCCTAAATGATTGATTTTAATGCTATATTTTTCTATGCCTAGAGACTGATTAATATTAACTATCATTGAGATTAACTCATACTCGCTCATGCCCTGCTCATAACCAAGATATTCAACTCCAACCTGATGAAACTGCCTGTATCGCCCTTTCTGAGGTCGTTCATACCTAAACATTTGACCTTGATACCAGAGCTTCTGCCTTTCACTCTCTTGTTTTTTTTGAATGATGGCTCGAACAACTCCGGAAGATCCTTCTGGTCTTAGGCTGACACTCTCATTGTTCCTGTCTAGAAAACTATAAAGCTCCTTATTGATAATATCAGAGGAGCCACCAACCGAGCGAGAGAAAAGATCTGTAGATTCAAGGATTGGAGTTCTGATTTCATCACAATTGAATGAAGTAAATAATTTACTTAGCTCATCTTCAAGGATGTGCCAATTTTTTAAGTCCTCAGGAAAGAGATCTGGCATTCCCCTGAGTGATTGAATATTCAATTTTTAGTCCGTTACAATAATGTTTAACAATTTTCTTTTTTCTAGCTTCTCTAAAACCTGCTCTTCTATTGTATCAATAAGTTTCTCATTAGAGACTTTTTTTGATGGCTCTCCATCAACATATAACAAATTACTAGGGCCTCCTGTTAACCCTATATCAGCAGCCTTAGATTCACCCGGACCGTTAACATAGCAGCCAATAATAGCGACCTCCAGATCTTCTGCTATACCCTCAAATCTATTCTCTAGCTCATTGACTACCTCAATCACATTAAAGTTCTGCCTGGAGCAACTGGGACATGCTACCAGTCGGATTCCTCTGCTTCTTAAATTTAAACTTTTTAAAATATCCCATCCAATCTTAACTTCATCCACTGGGTCAGATGCCAGCGAGACCCTGATGGTATCTCCTATTCCTTCTGCTAATAACAATCCAAGGCCAATAGAGGATTTCACGGAGCCTGCTCTCAAACTACCTGATTCAGTAATGCCAAGGTGTAGGGGCTGATCAAGAAGTGCTGAAAATTTTCTATAGCTTTCAACCGTCATTTTGATATTTGATGCTTTTAAACTTAATTTAAAATTTTGGAAATCATACCTATCCAAGATATCCACATGCCTGAATGCAGATTCAACCAATGCATCTGAGTTTGGCTCACCATATTTTTTTTGTAGATCTTTTTCTAGCGATCCAGCATTCACTCCAACTCTAATAGGAACATTGTTATCTTTAGCAGCCTGTATGATCTGCTGTACACGATTCTCTTTACCTATATTTCCTGGGTTAATTCTCAAGCAGTCTGCAGTATCTGCAACAAGTAAAGCAATTTTGTAGTCAAAGTGGATATCTGCAACTAATGGAATGGATGTCATAGCTTTAATTTTTTTAAAAGCTAGGGCACATTCCTCGTCTGGTACAGAGATCCTAACGATGTCAGCACCAGCAGCTTGAATGGCTTCTACCTGAGCAACTGTTGATTGAACATCTGCGGTATTGGTATTTGTCATTGATTGAATAGAGATGGGATGAGTATCGCCAACTCCAACATCTCCAACAAAAATTGACTTAGTTTTTTTTCTGACTATCCAGCTATCTTTCATTCAAACTCCTCAACAGAAATTGTATTAGGAGTTTTGGCGATCTGGATAAAATTAATCTCCTCATTTCCAAAAAACCCAACGATGCCCTGAGAATTACCAGTCAAAACCTTGAATGGTGGGGCTACTGAAGCTTTAAAAATATCACCTTTTTTAAACAGCTGATCAGCAATTATAATCCCACCTTCAGATACCTTGATTGAGCTATCTTCATTAAATCTTAATAACAACAGATTATAAGAACCCTCAAGTACCTCGAGCTTATACATTGTATTAACTGGCTTTTGATCTAACAACCCAGCTGTGTTCAATAGGCTCACTTGAGAGTGCAAGGACGCAATTTGCGCATCAGAGAGATCCATTTTATTGATTTGCTTTGCAGGGATTGAGGCTGATGCACTCAACTTACTGATATCAGTGGAGTTAGTTAAACGACCATTAAAAAAAATAACACTAAAAATAATAACACCCACAATGAATGCAAGCATCGTTAGCGAGATCTTATCTCTAAAACCCCCAAAAAGTAGTGGCTCTTGAGATCGCTCATCTCCAATTAAAATATTATCTGGGTTATATATATCAAAAAATGGTTGAGATATATTTAAAAAAAATGCGTATCTTTCGTAGTATCGCAAAGCAAACATTCGCGCTGGAAAAATAGAATAATCACCGCTCTCAATAGCCTGAAGGTAAGAAACGCTAATATATGTTTCGGCTGAGACTTCTGGAAGAGTCATAGACTTGGAGAGCCTTTGATTTTGAAACTTTTTGCCGATTTTTACAGTGTGTGCTGACTTTAAACTCATGAGGTGTTTACAAGACTGATTTGATTAGTGCCTTTGCCTTTGATGCTTTTGGTTAACTTACCTACCAGTTGACCGCATGCGCCATCTATTGCGTCGCCTCTGGTAATTCTCAAGGTCGTTATCAGACCCTTAGACATCAAGAATTGTTTAAAGTTTTGTATGGTTTGCTCCTGAGATCTCAGGTAATTGCACCCTTCAAAAGGATTGAATGGAATCAAATTTACCTTACATGAAAGACCTTTAAGGCATTTTACAAGCTGCTTGGCATGTTCCATTGAATCGTTCACCCCATCTATCATGATGTACTCAATGGTTATATTTTTACGCTTGTTTTGATTCGCTAAATAATTTTTACATGCCTCAATCAATTCCTCGAGAGGATATTTTTTATTGATAGGGACAATCTCATCCCTTAGAACATTATTTGCCGCATGAAGAGAAATGGCTAAAGATACATCAGTTCTTGCTGCAAGTTTATTGATCTCAGGAACTATACCTGAGGTGCTCAGAGTAATTCTTCTTTTTGATAGACCATAAGCATTTTGGTGCTGCATGATTGAGATAGAGCTCATCACTGGTTCAATATTCAGCAAAGGCTCGCCCATGCCCATAAACACAACATTTGAAATTAAATGGAGCGGGTTTTTATAAAAATTTGCTATCCACAGTTGGCCGATAATCTCTGATGGTGATAAATTTCTTTCGAAACCCTGTGCACCTGTTGCACAAAATGTACACTGAAGAGCGCAACCAGCTTGAGAGGAGATGCATAAAGTCATGCGTTTTTTTTCAGGTATTTTGACCATCTCAATCATGGATCCAGAATCTAATTTGATTAGGTACTTTTCTGTTCCTTCTGGAGAAATTAAACAATCCTCAACAATTGGAGGGCTAGCAACGGCAATCTCCTGGAGTTGCTCTCGAAGTGAAAGGCTGAAATCCGTCATTTCCATGAAATCAAGTACCCCTCTCTGATGAATCCACTTCATCAACTGGGATGCCCTAAACTTAGATTGATTTATGTCAGCAAAAAAAGATACTAGGGACTCGTGAGAGAGCCCTAATAAATTAACTTTATTTTCAGGCACTCAATTAAAAAATTTCGCTTGAATCAAAGAAATAATTCATTTCTCTGGTAGCACTTTCAGATGAATCAGACCCATGAACAGCGTTTGCATCTATTGTTTCCGCAAAATCTGCTCTGATGGTTCCAGGAGCAGCCTCACTTGGATTTGTTGCACCCATTAGCTCTCTATTTTTAAGAACGGCATTTTCACCCTCTAACACCTGAACAAATACAGGTGCAGAAGTCATGTACTCAACTAAGCTTGGGAAAAAAGGTCTTCCATCATGCTCTGCATAAAAGCCTGCCGCCTGCTCATGGGTCATTTGCATTAATTTACCCGCAACAAGCTTTAAGCCGTTGCTTTCAAACCTATCGATGATCTTACCAATTACATTTTTAGATGTTGCATCAGGCTTGATAATTGAGAGTGTACGTTCTAGTGACATGTGGGTTCTCCTAAATGGTGGGTATTATAGGCGACTTATTTGCATTCATCCATCCATGCCATCTGAATCGCTTCAAGTATTTTTTCATTTGAGTTTTTTGGATCATCACGGAAATTCTCCAAAGCACAAATTTTTTGATGCAGATCAGGGAAACTAATCCACTGCGGATCAATCTGAGGGTATGTATCGTATAGATCGATAGCAATATCAGTAATATTTGACCATGTGATCTCCATTAATGATCCTCTGATACTTGATTGATGGTATATTTTGGAAGCTCAACAGTGAAGTCCCCTGCATCAGGTGCAGTTTGACAACTTAGCCTAGAGAGAGGCTCCAGCCCCCACGCTTTATCTAGCATATCTTCCTCAGTCTCTGAGGCATCTTTTAAGCCGTCAAAACCCTCTCTTACAATGACATGACAGGTTGTACATGCACAAGACATCTCGCACGCATGTTCAATTTTTATTCCATTTCTTAATGCTGCTTCACAGATAGATTCTTCAGGTCGCGTTTCAAACTCTGCTCCGTTAGGGCAAAGCTCAACATGAGGAAGCATTTTAATGAATGCCATTCTTAAATAGTAAAGCTCTCGCCGCAACCGCAAACAGCTTTTGCATTAGGATTGTGAAATTTAATGCCTTTGTTTAGGCCGTCTTCTGAGTAATCAACTAAGCTTCCTTTCAGAAAGCTTAAACTTTCAGAATCTACAAAAACTTGAAAAGTATCTTGCTCAAAAATTGTATCATTAGGGCTCTCGGGTTGCTCATCAACAAAATCAAAAAAATACTCATAACCAGAACAACCAGCTTTTTTTACACCTATTCTAATTCCAATACCATCTCCTCGATTTTTAATACTAGAATCAAAATGAGATATTGCTTGAGCTGAAAATTGCAGCTCAGTTGGTGAGAATTTTTTCATATTTACTGCTTTTGCTCATAGTCATCTATAGCTTGCTTGATAGAGTCTTCAGCCAGTACAGAACAATGAATCTTGATCGGGGGCAATTCTAATGCCTCAACAATATCTATGTTTTTGATGCCTTTTGCTTCCTCTAATGTTTTGCCTATGAGCATCTCAACTAGTTCGCTAGAGGATGCGATTGCAGAGCCACAACCATAAGTTTTAAACTTCACATCTTTGATCACATGAGTGTTTCCCTGAGGCTCACACTTAATTTGTAACTTCATCACATCGCCACAAGCAGGCGCACCGACCATTCCAGTACCAACGTTTAATTCTGTTGGATCGAAACGACCAACATTAAATTTTGCCGGCTCATTGATAGTATTTTCAAATTTATCTACTACTTTTTTACTATATGCCATCTTTTACTCCTTGTAATTAATGTGTTTGCCAATCCACTGAATCTAAATCTATTCCATCTAAATACATTTCCCATAAAGGTGAAAGCTCTCTGAGCCTATCAACAGCATGATGGATTAACGTTAAAGTGTATTCAACCTCTTCTTCGGTAGTGAATCTTCCAAAGGAAAATCTAATAGAGCTAGAAGCGAGCTCGTCTTTGCGTCCTAAGGCTCTCAATACATATGATGGCTCTAAACTTGCAGATGTGCATGCAGAGCCTGAAGAAACAGCAATATCTTTTAAAGCCATAATCAGGGACTCACCTTCAACATATGCAAAGCTAATATTTAAGATGTTGGTAACTTTATTTTCTGAATCTCCATTGACATAAATCTCTTCAATTTTCGATACTTCATCATAGAATTTGGTATGCAATGCATCAATTCTTTTGTTGTCCTCAAGCATTTCTTCTTTGGCAATCCTAAATGCTTCCCCCATTCCCACTATCTGATGGGTTGCAAGAGTGCCTGAGCGCATACCTCTCTCATGTCCCCCACCGTGCATTTGAGCCTCAATTCTAACCCGCGGCTTTCTCCTAACAAACAATGCTCCGATGCCCTTAGGTCCGTATGTTTTATGAGCCGAGAATGACATCAAGTCGACAGGCAGTTCAGCAAGATTGATCTCAACTTTACCTGTGCTTTGAGCAGCATCAACATGAAAAAAGATTCCCTTCTCTCGTGCATATGAACCAATGGCTTCAAGGTCATTGATAGTTCCTAGCTCGTTATTGATGTGCATGATGGAAATCAATACAGTGTCATCTCTAGTGGCATTTTTAATCGACTCTAAGGTAGTTAGACCGCCTTCGTTAGGATCGAGATAGGTTACCTCGAAGCCTTCTCTTTCTAATTGCCTGCATGGATCTAATACAGCCTTGTGCTCAATCTTGGAAGTTATAATGTGCTTACCTTTAGACTGGTAAAAATTTGCTATACCTTTTATTGCAAGGTTATCTGCTTCTGTTGCTCCTGATGTCCAGACAATCTCTCTTGGATCACAACCAACTAAATTAGCGACATGAGATCGTGCTTCCTCAACTGATTCCTCTGCCTTCCAACCAAATTTATGAGATCTAGATGCTGGATTACCAAAGTTTCCATCCAGAGTCAGGTGCTCAAAGATCTTTGATGCAACCCTTGGGTCAACAGGTGTTGTAGATGCATAATCAAGATAAATAGGTAGGTTGATATCAGTAGACATTATTATTTTATTTCCTTTAAATATATATTGGGGCGTTCAGATGATTCCACAAGCTCGGTTATCGAAATATCACTTAGAAAATTATCCACAACATTGTTGAGGTCGTCCCATAGTTGATGTGAATTACACCTTTTCCCTGCATGACATGTTGCTGTGCCAGCGCAATTTGTAGAATCTAAGTTTTCTTCAACAGCATGCATAATATCTTTGATAGAGATGCCCTTAGGATCAACTGCGTATACGTATCCTCCATTCCTGCCACGAATACTATTAACCAACCCTGCGACTCTTAGCTTTCTAAATAATTGCTCTAAGTATGCGAGATCGATTCCTTGTCGCTTGGCAATATCTTTTAAAGCAACCGGTCTAGAGTCAAACGATAAAAATTCAAGATCGGCTAATGCATTCACTGCATAGCGACTCTTGGTGGTAAAATTCATGGGTGTATTATGAATACCCGAGTTAATTAGTCAAGTTTTATTTGCATTCCTAATCTTGTAGCGACTTCTCCATAAGTTTCTATTACATTGCCTAAATCTTGGCGAAATCTATCTTTGTCCATCTTAGCTAAAGTATCTTTATCCCAAAGCCTGCAACCATCTGGTGTAAATTCATCAGCAAGCATCATTTTTCCTTTAAAGGTTCCAAATTCAAGCTTGAAATCAACTAAAATTAGGTTTGCTTCACTAAAAAAATCTACCAAAATTTTATTAGCTTTTAGTGTTAAGAGTCGCATCTCATCGAGCTCTTGCTTGGATGCCCAACCGAAAGATTCAATATGATGATCATTGATGAGCGGATCCCCTCTCCCATCATCCTTGAGAAAAAATTCGAATAGGGGTGGGTCTAAAATTAAACCATCTTTGACTCCCAGCCTTTTGCAAAGTGAGCCAGTGGCTCTGTTTCGAACAACACACTCTATGGGAAACATGTCCATCTTATAAACTAACGATTCTGTATTTGATATCAGTGAAATAAAATGGGTCTCTATTCCTTTGGATGCAAGAAATTCCATCACAAAAGCATTAAATTGATTATTGACCTTGCCCTTATTATCTAATGCTTCTATCTTTTTACCATCAAAGGCAGAGGTATCATCCCGGAATTCCATCACCAGTTGATCTGAGTGTTCGGTTGAGTAAAGTGATTTCGCTTTACCAGTCGTAATTAGTGCTTTTCTTTTCATAATGCTAACTCAAGAGTTCGTTGATCTTTGAAATTAAGGCCTCTGCAGATTTACTAGATGCTTCCAAGGATTCAACATATATATTAGTTTTCTCTTCTTTTTTTTCAAGCACAATCTTAAATTCTGCTTGGCTTTTAAGATTTAACTCAGACTGTTTATCGTCATTGCTAAAATTTAAGAATGAAAACCATCTTGTGCCCTCGGACTCTTCAGAGTAGCTAACCAGGAAGATGCCTTCATCCCTATTCAGGTCATTTGTGACAATGTTACCTTCTGTCAATGCGCGACTAACAGCGGACCAGGCTCTATCAAAACCAAGACTTAGCTCGATAACTGTTCGATCGTTCAAGTTATATATTTTAGTTTTCTTTCTGTCATTAAGGTTTTGGGCGGCCAATGAAGTGCCGGAGAATGATGAGACTGAGCTTGCAAAGTATTCCACTAATTGCTCTAGCTGATTTTGGATAAAAGCAGTCTCCTTGCCCTGGCCAGAATCAAGACTTCCAGAATCAATGGAAAGAAATATTTCTGTTGAGGATTCCTTAATTCCATGCTCAATTGCAACTTTAATAACAAGATCTTTAGGATAAGCAATCGTCATGATGCCTGCCTCAGGGTCTGCGCTAAGAACATTCATTTCAGAGGCTTCAAAATAATTTTTTGCAATAGGCCAAGAAGTCGAGGGAAGAGTTTCTACGTATATCCACATTAACTCACCCAACCGCCTTAATTGAACTTCCTGTGACTGGCTTGAAGAAAATATTTGACGTGGTGATGGGATATTTTGAACTTCTGCACCTGGAATATCCTTAATAAATGCTGGGTAGTGGTCGTCTGTATTTAGCTCAAGTGCGCTATCAGCCGGTAACTCAAGATCTGATAAAAGTTGTTCATTAAAAAAGTTATTTTTTGTTTCAGGAAATAAGCCCTCTGGTCCAGAAATAAAGGAGCAAGATGAGCAGATGATCATCAACATTAATGCATGAAAAGTATTTTTTAATATCATAATAAATTTAATAGTTTGAGCTCTTTTATAATTTCCTGATGATGCTCAGAGCTTAATGGCACCAAAGGCAGACGAATACCTGATTTTATCTTATTCATCTGTTCTAACATCCATTTTACTGGTATTGGATTAGATTCGACGAATAAAAGTTCATAAAGTTGACTAAGTTTTTGATTGATAATTATGGCTTCATTAGATTTGCTTGATAGATGCAGGCTGCAAATTTCAGAAATTTCTGAAGGCACGATGTTCGCTGCAACTGAGATTACCCCATCACCGCCAGCAGCCATGAAGCCACTAAAGGTTGGGTCATCTCCAGAAAGGATTGAAAATGATTTTTGATGGGAAAGACTTTGGCTGATTTGCAGGAGCTCAGTGAGTCTGCTTTCATCTGCCACAGCCTCTTTAATTCCTATGATATTTTCATGCTCACAAAGATGCATCACAGTTTCTGGAAGTAAATCACATGCAGTTCTGGATGGAACATTATATAAAATTTGAGGAATACTAACCTCGTCAGCAATCTTGAGGTAGTGTTGGTAAAGACCCTCTTGGGTGGGCTTATTATAATATGGGGTTACTATAAGAGCGAAGTCAGCCCCAAGGTTTGCTGCAGTTTGTGTCAGCTCAATTGCCTCTTGTGTTGAGTTTGCTCCAGTTCCAGCAATCACCGGAATGCGACCATCCACATATTTGATTGTTTTTTCAATAATTTTTAGGTGCTCTGGAACATTGACTGTTGAGGATTCACCAGTGGTACCAACTGCCACAATTCCATTAGTTCCTGAAGCAACATGCCAATCTATCAAAGACTTTAAGGAATCATAATCTAGAGTTCCATCTGGTAGCATTGGAGTGACTAAAGCTACGAAACTGCCTTGTGGGGCTTGCATCATTATTGTTTTCAGTAAAAAATGAAACTATACACTTTTTTATCAAAATATAATGGCTAAAAATTTAGAAGGAAAGAAATGTCCAGCTTTTAATGCTGAGGCAACAAATAACCAGCAGGTCACAAATGCAACATATGTAGATAAGAATGTAGTAATTTATTTTTATCCCAAAGATAGTACGCCAGGCTGCACTACTGAGGGTCAAGATTTTCGAGATCACTACAAGGCTTTTCAGAAGTTAAATACTGAAATTCTTGGAGTATCAAGAGAGTCGCTGAAATCCCATGAAAATTTTAAAGCCAAACAAAGCTTTCCATTCGAATTGCTATCAGATCCAGATGAGAAGGTCTGCAAAGCATTTGATGTAATGAAATTAAAATCCATGTATGGCAGAGAGTACATCGGGGTTGATCGCAGCACCTTTGTAATTAATGCAAGCGGAAAAGTTTTTAAAGAATGGCGCAATGTCAAAGTGAAAGGTCATGCAGAGGAAGTTCTGGAGGTCATCAAGACCCTGAAGGATGGCTAGTTAGGACTGAGTTCAGGCCAAGAATTCCATATCGCCTTTACGAGAGTGGCGATTGGGATCGCAAAAAAGACACCCCAAAAACCGAACAAGCCTCCAAAGACAAAAACTGCCAATATTATTGCAAGAGGATGCAGCTTTACTGCATCAGAAAATAGCAATGGGACTAATAAATTGCCGTCTAGAATCTGTAAAGCCAAATAAGCTCCCATCAATAGCCAAAAATCAAAGGTAAGATTGAATTGAAGCAACCCAACTGCAGCAACAGGAATGGTAACTATAAATGCTCCAAGGTACGGGATGAGAACTGAGAAACCGACCAAAACCGAAAGCAAAGCCACATACTGCAAATCAAAGTATAGAAAGATAATAGCTGCTACTGATCCCACTATAAGAATTTCGATAGCCTTTCCTCTAGCATAGTTACTTAATTGGTCATCCATCTCAATCCAGACCTTTTCTAACATTTTTCTTTCCTTGGGTAAGATGCTGAGGCAGCCAGAAATAATTACCTTACGGTCAAACAAGAAAAAGAAGACTAAAATTGGAAGTAAAATGATATTTATTGCAACAACAAGTGTGTTTTGGATGCCTGATATTGAGACCCTAAGAAACTCTTGAGATGCTGAGGTAATTTCACCAGAAACACTTTGAAGGAAAGTGGCAATTTGATCTGAGGATACTAAATCAGGATATTGAACTGGCATATCTTGAATGAAAAGTTTGAGGGAGTTTAGCCACCTTGGTATTTCTAATACTAGGGCTTGGAGTTGCTGAGATACAACTGGTACAAGCCATAAGGTAAGAGCAACCCCAATCATCAAAAATAGAGTGTAAGTAATGATCAATGAAAGCATACTTGGCAAACCGGTCGATTCAAGGCGTGTCTGCAAACCAACCAAAAGATATGCAAAAATAATACTGATTAAAAAAGGTGTCAAAATACTGCCCATAAAAAATAGCGTGAGAAAGGCGATGCTAACTATTAAAGCAAAGACAACAGTCTCTTCATTTGAAAAAACTTTTTTAAATAAATTATTTATCTCTTCTAGCACTTTTTATATTTCATTTTGTCTTAGAAATGATATGTTAATTGAAATTAAAGAATAGTGTAAGTTTAAGAATTTAATGGTTACCTCAAAAACTTCTATCAGAGCCCTGCTTTTGATTTCTGCAATCTGTTCTACAGTGACCGTATCTCAAAATAAAGATCTGAATCTACCAGATCTTGGAGACAGGGTTTCTGGAGTGGTCTCTGGTGAGCAAGAGCGAATAATAGGGCGAGGTTTCCTAGAGCAAGTTTATGCTCAGGCACCTATTATTAATGATCCCGTTATTCAGGAGTATTCAGAGCTTCTGATTTACAGGCTATCCGAGACATCACAGGTCAAAGATAGGCAATTTTCAATAGTCTTAATTGATGATAGTTCTTTGAATGCTTTTGCAGCTCCAGGGGGAGTTATAGGTATTAATGGAGGGCTCTTTTTAAATGCTAATAACGAAGCACAATTCTCTTCTGTGCTAGGGCATGAATTGGCTCATTTAAGCCAGCGTCACTTTGCAAGAAATATTTTACGAGGACAAGACACCAGCCTTGCATCATCTCTTATAATGATTTCTTCCCTTGCGTTAGCAGTTATATCAAATAATCCAACTGCTTTTTCTATTGGTCCAGCGGCTCTAGCGCAACAGCGACTCAGGTACAGTAGAATTTTTGAACGGGAAGCTGACCGCTATGGCTTCAATAATCTAGTTGCTGCTGGTTATGACCCCGCCTCAATGGGTGAGATGTTTGAGAATATGGGAAAAATTAGACGTCTTTCTGGTGATAATCCTCCAGAATTTCTTTTGACTCATCCAGTTTCATCATCAAGAGTGAGTGATGCTTTCAATGCAGCCGATCAATTAGAGATAAGTGATGGAAAAAAGGACTCTTTAAACTTTCAACTTATTAAAGGACTTTTACAGGCTAGATACATGTCAAAGTCTCCCCAAGGATCCATTCGTTACTTTCAGAAGCTCTATGAAGAAGAACCAAGCAACAAAAATCATTACTCATACATCATTGCACTTAAACTAAATGGAGATTTCTCAGAAGCCATCAAAGAAATAGAAAAATTGCTTACTAAATTTCCCAAAAATATTATTCTAACTATTGGCAAAGCGGAAATTCTATTAGATGCAAAGCAATACAAGCTTGCCATCCAGCAAATTGATAAAGTTTTGGTTATTTCTCCTGGTAACTACCCTGCCTCTTTTATTAAAGCGAAGATTCTTAGTGCAAGTAGCAAGGGAATTGCTGCTGAATCTATTCTGAGAGATCTTCTCATTAGCAGAAATCGTGATCCAAATTTATGGCTTCAGCTATCTGAGATTCAAAGAGCAGCAAAAAATATAGCTGGGTATCATTTAAGTCGTGGAGAATATTACACTTTGCTAGGAGATGCAGAAAATGCATTAAATCAATTCCAGTTTGCGTTAAAGATTGCAGGTAATTCATTTCAAATATCGGAAACAATCATGACAAAAATCCAGTCCTCCCAAGAAAGGTTGAAGGAACAAAGGGGCCTCTAAAGATCTATCTTCTCTCTCGGTGGTATTTTGTAACCAAAAAAAGCTAAAGCGCCTGCAAGGGGAATGGCAATCAGCGGAACTTGGGAAAAAACCATCCCAAAAGACTTGGCGGTAACAATAAAAACACTCCCTGAAAAATCTCCTAGTCGCACTAAAAATGTGTCGACCAAAACAGTAGATTTATATCTATCAACTTTTTTAAGATAGCTAAAAATTACCTCTCTAGTGGGTTTATTAACTCCATATTCAAAAAGCCTTAGGGTAATGGTAATTAAGAAAACGTATTCAATTCTTGGGAATAAAAAATAACCTACAAAAACTACCATAAATAACAAGCCATACATCATAAGAATATTTCTTGCGCCCGCAAAACTGATAATCAAAGAAGTTAAAAAAAACTGGGTAAACAGAGTCAAGATTGTTACGGTTTGCTCAATCTTACTAAAAAAAATAATTCGATCACCCCCGTCAGATGACCACGTATTTACTATATCTATGGAAGTGACCCAGTGAATAGTCATTAGGGCAGTCCACAGGTACATATAAAGACCTATTGAGCGAATCTGTGAGGTAGTTACAAGGTTTTTTATTGCATCAAAGCTAGAGCCTCCAGATGGCTCGTTAATATCTTGTATTGAAAGAGAAAATCTTCGTAACAGCATCGAGCCAGTAACCAAAGCAAGGCTTAAAAATATAATGGCCATAACAGTAAAAAGAATAATCCCAGAATCATTAAATGTCGGAGCTAGACGCTTGGATATCTCAGAACCAAGGAATGCTCCCAACGACCCCCCTGCTGCAATTACTCCAAAAGCAGTTGCTGCAGAATCGCCCCGAAAGAGATTGATGATTACTACCCAAAAAATGGATACAACAAAAAAAGAATAGACGTTGCACCACACATAAAATATCTGGCTGAGAAGCTTAGAGGAGGATAGATCAAAAAGACCCCACAGTAGTATAAAACCCAACAAATTACTTATAAAAAATAGGTAGCACCCAAGCAAAACACCTTGTAAATTTCGCCTAGAGGCTAACCATGAGTAAATTGGATTAAGTAACAACATCACTAGTGCACCAATCGCAAGAAGATATGGCAGAATTTCGGAGTTCTGAACAGCCATCTCATTCCTTACCGGTCTGAGAACATACCAGGAGCAAAGAACCAAAAAGAAAAAGAAAGCTGCCAGCAAAGAGTCTCTGGTAAATGATGCAGTCATCTTCTTCATAAGAAAAGAAAGGGATTTCTTAAGCTTGGACATCAGCAATGGAGGGTCAGAGGAATGGAGGAAATGGTGGGTCGCACAGGATTCGAACCTGTGACCAATTCGTTAAAAGCGAACTGCTCTACCAGCTGAGCTAGCGACCCTAAATAGGTTTCCATAAAAAGTGCTGATTATTCCATATTTTCTAATAACTGCAAGGCTAAAGAAGAGGCGGAGTTGCTTGGATATTTTTGAATAACAAACTGGTACTTGGCTTTTGCTGAATCAGTCTCTCCAGCCATCATGAAAATATCTCCAATTTTTTTATGAGCCAGTGGTGTTCTCCAGTGATCGGGGTGGTTCGCGGCTAATAATTGAAAGTATGTCTCGCCTTCCAGAAGGCTGGATTCAAGAAGTGAAATTTCTCCCAACCAGAATAAACTCAATGGAATTTTTTCACCATCGTCAAAATTTTCAACCAGATAAAGAAAAGACTTCTTAGCTTCAGGATATTTTTCTGCGTTCAATAATTCAATCGCCTGTGTGTAGATATCTTCAATGCTTTGGCTGTCATTGATGCCTTTGAATCTAAAGGCATCTTCATTAAATGAGCTATCTCCACCCAATGCATTTGATGTGGTGTTGTTTTGTGCAGTTGAGTCTGAAAGGAGTTTTTCAAGCAAGTATGATTGAGATTCTAGCTCACTTCTAATTGACTCTATCTCACCTTCTAGCTGTTGAATTTTGAGAAAAAGAATATCAGATGCATCTGTATCCTGGGCTACAAGGTGAGCAGGAATGGAAAAATAAACCGCAACTATAAAAAGTAGCCGCATAAAAATTATTTAATTTCTACCCTTCGATTCTTAGACCACGAGTAATCATTGGACCCCAATGAAAGAGGTCTTTCCTCTCCATAGCTTTTTGGGATTAACCGCTTCCTATTAATGCCATTTGAGACAAGGTAAGTAGAAACAGCTTCTGCCCTTCTCTGGCCTAGCGCTAAATTATATTCTCTTGTGCCTCTCTCATCTGCATGACCTTCCAAACCAATGGTTAATTTTGGATTGCCACTCATTAGCTTTACAACACCTTTCAAGGCAAGTATTGATTTGCTGGTAAGTGAGTAGCTATCGTATTCAAAGTAAACAACTGCATTCGCAAGTACGGCCTTATCAGCTGTCGATTTTGGTGAAATGGTAACGGAAGAAACATCCTGATTTGCAATTGATTCCTCGGTAACCTGCAAGGAACTACAACCAGCGATGAACACGATTGATATGAAGTAGAAATTGGAGAATTTGTTCATGAGCATATACCTATATTTATTTAAAAAAGTTATCTAAGAAAGTTTGACCAAGCTGGCTCTCGGACCTCACCTGAAGATGCAGGCAATTTAAATCTTGCTCCGCTCAAGCTAAACCCAGCTAGCATACTTATGTCGCCTTCTGTTATGCCATAGATTACCATATTACCATTTGCAGCAACACTAGGAGATTCATCCATCTTTGCTTCAGTTAAAATGCGAATAAATTTCTCTTTTTTATACTTCAAGGCAATATGGAACAATCCATCTGATGATCTGTGAACAAAAATTATGCCTTCTTCCTTGGGCAAATATGCAGCCTTAGCGTTATAGGAGCCTTCAAATGAGATGCGTTTAGGCTTGGGATTTAATTTGCGGAGATTCATTTCATATATTTGAGGAGAGCCAGAGCGACCGCTAGTAAAGATAATTTTATTGCCCTTTGGTGACCATGAGGACTCAGTATCAATGGCAAATTGCTTAGTCATTCTTGTAAGGGTTTTATCTCTAAGGCGAAGAATGTAAATCTCAGCATTGCCATCTTGATACAACGTTAGTGACAGATATTTTCCATCAGGAGACCAAGCAGGGGAACTAATTTGAGTATTTTTTGATAGCACAGACTCCCTTTTCCCAGTGGCTATATTCTGAATATAGACTTTGGCCATGCCTGTTTCAAAAGAAACATATGCAACTTGCTTGCCATCAGGGGACCATGAGGGAGAAATGATTGGTTCAGAGCTAGAAAGGAGAACTCGCTCATTATCACCATCAGAATCTGCTAGCATAAGTGTATACGTGCTTCCTGATTTCCTATGCTTTAGCTCATTCACATAAATCAGCTTAGTTGAGGCAATTCCTTTAACACCGGTAATAGACTCATAAATTCCATCACTGGTGTAATGAGCAAGTTGCCGTGTTTGATTTGGGATCCCAAAAACTTTTGAGCTTCTAATTTTTTGCTTTTTGTGGATATCATAGATTTCATACTTAACATCTATAGACCCTGAATGCTGAATTGCATCGCCCGTAATCAGATAATCAATACCAAGAAACTTCCAATCTTTATAGTTCAGCTCTTCATCAATAAACCTTACAGGTAAGAGCAGCTTTTGATCCAAGATTGAGAATTCTCCCGTTCGCTTTAAATCATTAGTAATAATATTACGAAGTTCTTTGGATAGTTTCTTATTGCCCTCAAATGTTACTAGCGCAATTCTAAATGGATTTTCTGAGCCTTTAGTAATCTCAAGAAAAAGTTCAGCAAAAACAAGATTTGGGAAAACCACCAAGAGAATGAATAAAAATTTCAAGATGGATTAAAGCTAATAGATAGACTTTTAAATTCTTTTTGATAGATATCAGCAGGCATGGAAGAAAAAAAGAAAAATGAATCGACTCGCCTGACCGCCTGTAAAGCCGAGTTATCAAATCTTAGGTTTCCACTGCTTTTTTGTAAATCAACTTGAGTAATTCTCCCACCTAGTTTGATGCTCAACCTAAGATTGGCTATAAGGCCATCTGGAATATTCTGTGGTTTTATCCAGGCACTTTCAATGGTCTTTATGACTTGATGTGCATAAGCATTTATTATCTCTTGCTCTTCAGTAAGCTCAATTGCGCTCTCCTCACTTAACAGCTGGTTTAAATTAGAAGACATTAAAAAATCTAAGGTGCTTTTAAGCTCGGGGACAGCTATCTTTTGAGCTAGTTTTACTGAAGGTTCTGGTTCTGAAATAGATGCTTTCACTAGGTTGGTTGTATTTTTTATTGCAGATTGTAAAGAAGGTTCGACATCAGATGCAAATTTAAGTTCAATTTGAAGGGGTTTTGAGATGAGAAGTGATTTGGCAGAATCTCTATCAAAAGTACCATAAAGGTATAAAAAAATTGATGCATGAATACAGAATGAAAAAAGAGATGCTTGAAGATACCTGGGACTAGCTATCATAGCCTGAAGTAATAATTCCAACCTTTTGGATGCCTAAACTTTGAATAGCAGCCATCCCCTTTGCAACAAAATTAAATGGCACTCTCGCATCACTCTTAAAAACAATTTCTATCTCTGGGTTTGCTTGATAGATAATTTCAGCTTTATTTTTTAATTCAGCCAACGAGATTGGGAGCTGCTCTTCGCCAAGATTTAAAAAATATTCTCCCGTTGCGCTTATAGAAATGACAAGGGGTTCGCTAGAAATTGACATTTTCGTGGTGTCTGTTTTTGGGAGATCCACTTCAATACCCTGGATCAAAAGAGGAGAAAGAACCATAAAAATAATAAGCAAAACTAACATAACATCAATGTAGGGAACTACATTAATGTCTGCATTCAGCTTTTTCCTTTTGCCTACTCTGTAGATCAAAGCTTTGTTTTTACAGTTTGCCTGTAAAGAATGCTTGCTAGCTCTTCGCCAAAGATTGAGGAGCGCTGAAGTTGAGAATCAGAGTCTGAAGCAAATCTGTTGTATGCTACAACAGCTGGTATAGCAGCAAATAAGCCAAGGGCAGTGGCAACTAAAGCCTCTGAGATACCTGGTGCAACCGCATTAATCGTTGCTTGAGTAGCATCAGATAGCCCCTGAAATGAATTGATAATGCCCCAAACCGTTCCAAATAAGCCAATGTACGGGCTCACAGATCCAGCATTTGCTAAAAATGGAAGATGCTCCATCAAAGCCTCCTCTTCCTTTGCAAGAGATACCCTTATTGCACGATTAACACTCTCAAGATCTTCGATCGTAATCTGCTGATTATTATTCAATCGCATGTACTCCTTAAAGCCATGCTGAAAAACACTCATAGATCCAACAATCTCGTCTCTAGGAAGATCTTGCAGAGTTTCATATAAGTGAGTGAGATCTTTACCAGACCAAAATTGATCTTCAAATTCTTGGTTGTGAAGTTTAATCCGGTTGAGGTTAAAGTAGCGCTCAACAATAACTATCCAAGAAATTATAGAGACAATAAGCAATACAACCATCACAAGCTGAACAATTAAACTTGCTTGTAAAAATAATTCAAGGATAGAAAAATCAGTCATTATGAAATTCCAATTAAAGTTAATAGCTCATCAGGAAAGGATCTTGGTTTGCCGGTTAAGGTATTAATGTAGCAAACATTCACTTTTCCACTGCAAAGAATTATATCATTTTTTTGTTCCCAGATTTCTTGAGTAAACTCCATTCGAGCCTTGCTCGCTAATTGAATTTCACTTTTGACAACAAGGTTATTTTCAAGTTTTGCTGGGAAATAAAAGTTTAAAGTTAGATCCTTCACAACATATGCACCATTATTTTCATGCGAGGTCACTTGAGAGAGCTGGTGAAAATGAAGAAATTCAGACCTAGCTCTTTCAAAATATTTTAGATAGTTTGCGTGATAAACCACGCCTTGAAAATCTGTATCCTCAGTAAAAACTTTGCAGTAAAAATCCTTACACTTGTGAAGAGGCATCATGGTTTTGAATGTCCACCTGGAACATGTATTGCAAAATAAGTACAAAATCTTCCCACATTAAATCAATCGTCATTGGGGAGAAATCAAGTTCTGAGGTAAGAGTGCTAGCTAAAATCCTTACCTTAATCGGCCTTCTATTGAACTTGTATACTAATGCAGGAAGTTCACCTTTGCCAGTAGCAGCCAAAACCTGATCCCACCAGTCTGCCGATGGCTCTGCACCATCACCATAACGCTTGCATTCAATACACCATCTACCTAACTTTAAATCAGGCAATTCTTTTGTTCTAGTTTGCTCCAAGATGCGCTTAACTGGTTGCAGTAAACCTAGTTGCTCAACAAGAAGATTGCCAATCTCTCTTTCAAAATTAGCTCCTTTGGTGCGAGAATTTATAGGCAAAATATTTACTCCTCACCAAAGTCTTCTGGAAACTCTGCATTCGTGTGGACTTCCTGCACATCATCTAAATCGTCCATAAAGTTTAAGATTTTTAACAAGTTTTCGGAGGCATCATGGTCTATGTTTACCAAAAGATCAGCTCTCATCGTTACCTCGGCCTCAAGAACATCAATGTCTTTTGCTTTTAAGGCTTCAGTAACATCTGGGAGATCTGATGGAGCAGTGATAATCTCATAAACTTCATCACCCCTAACAAGATCATCCGCTCCTGCTTCGAGAGCAATTTCCATAAGCTTGTCCTCATCATAGCTAAGCGCTACATTGATGACACCAAGCTTATTGAATAAGTAAGCAACCGATCCATCCGTACCCATATTGCCTCCAAACTTTGAAAAAGCGTGCCTAACATCAGCAACAGTTCTGTTGCGATTATCTGTCATTGTTTCGACCAAAATAGCCACACCGCTTGGACCATATCCCTCAAAGGTTAATTCTTCTATCTCACCCATCTCGCCAGTGCCTGAGCCTTTTTGGATGGCTCTTTTAATGGTATCTTTTGGCATATTGGAGGCATTTGCCTTATCCAAAGCTAAGCGCAAACGTGGGTTATCATCAGGGTCAGGGCCACCTTTTGCTGCAACAGTAATTTCTCTAATCACTTTTGTCCACACCTTACCCCTGGAAGCATCTTGTCTAGCTTTTCTGTGTTTAATGTTTGCCCATTTAGAATGACCTGCCATAACTAATCCTCTTCTATATTAGTTTGAATGTGAAGCTCATCTAATTGAGATTCAATGACATGGCCTGGAGCATCTGTTAATGGACAAGAGGCGCTTTGTGTTTTTGGAAAAGCGATGACGTCTCTAATATTTGTGGTATCTGAAAGAAGCATAACTATTCTATCCAACCCAAAAGCAATCCCGCCATGCGGAGGACATCCAGAGGACAAAGCTGATAATAAAAACCCAAATTTCTCATTTGCTTCTTCCTCAGAGATGCCTAATATTTTAAAAATTTCTTTCTGCATTTTTGAATCATAGACTCTCAATGAACCACCACCAAGCTCATAGCCATTTAGAACAAAGTCATAGGCGCAAGCTAATGACTCATCAGGGTTTTTAGAGAGCTCCTCGGGAGACACGGCTGGTAAAGTAAAAGGATGATGTATCGAGGTTAGGTTATTTTCTTTGGTTCTCTCAAACATTGGAAAGTCCACTACCCAGCAAGGGGCCCACTCACAAGTATTTAGTTGCAGGTCATTGCCTAGTTTTTTAATTAAAGAGCTCATAGAAAGGTTGACGGTATTTTTGTCACCCGCTCCAAAAAAAATAATGTCATCTTTTTGCACATCTAATGCCTTGAGAAGATCGCTTACCGTTTCACCTTTTAAAAACTTTAAGATTGGAGATTGCAATCCATTCTCATCATTCAATTCCAGCACTTTAATATAGGCAAGGCCTTTGGCTCCTAACTTACCAACATAGTCAGTGTATTGATCAATATTTTTACGAGTCATGGATGCCCCACCAGGTACCTTTAAAGCAACCACTCTAGACTTTGGGTCATTTGCCGGGCCTGCGAAAACTTTAAACTCTTCGTTTTTTACCACCGCAGCAATGTCAACCAATTCGAGTGGGATTCTGAGATCTGGTTTGTCACAACCATAGCGCTCAATAGACTCTGCATAAGTAATTCTTGGAACAGAAGCATGCTGATAATTAGTAAACTCAGAGAGCAGCGTGGTAATTAATTCCTCGCCAAGGCTCATAATATCTTCGGTTGTCACAAATGAGGCCTCTATATCCACCTGTGTGAACTCAGGTTGACGGTCAGCCCTCAAATCTTCATCTCTAAAACATTTAGCAATTTGATAGTATTTATCCATACCCCCAACCATTAAAAGCTGCTTAAAAAGTTGAGGCGATTGAGGTAATGCAAAGAATGACCCAGGATGAACTCTGCTAGGCACCAAATAGTCTCTTGCTCCCTCAGGTGTAGCTTTTGTTAAAATTGGAGTCTCGACTTCATGAAAGTTATTGGTTTCAAGGATTGATCTTATTTTTGAAGCAATCTTAGCCCGCTTGATCAACCTATGGTTAACTTCAGGGCGTCTAAGATCTAAATAGCGATGTTTCAATCGAATATCTTCATTTACTTCTTGATAGTCATCTAAGGGAAAATTTGGGGTTGTGGCTTTGCTAAAAATTAAAAACTCCTTAGCCTCAATTTCAATTTCGCCAGTGGGCATTTTTGAATTTACTGCTCCCTCAATTCTAGCGATCACAGAACCCTTAATATTGACTACATATTCGCTGCGACATGAATCTGCAAGAGCAAACACATCACCTGGCTCTGGATTAAAAACCACCTGCACTATTCCATGCAAATCTCTAATATCAAGAAAAATCACACCGCCGTGATCTCTTCGTTTGTGGACCCAACCAGATATCTCAATATCTTTTCCAATATCTGAGTTATTAATATCTCCGCAATAATGTGATCGCATTTTTTGTAACTACCTATAAATATAAAAACAAATTTTTAATCAGTCGAGTTGTTGTCACTCTTAGTGCTCTTTGAAGCAATTTTTTCAGGAGCGCTCTCCTTAGAGTCTACTATATTCTTTTTGGCACCTGTTTTGAAATCAGTTTCGTACCAGCCACCCCCTTTTAGACGAAAGGATGGAGCAGAAACAAGTTTTTCAACTGATTTTTTATTACATGCAGGGCAGACTTCCACCGGATTATCAGAAAATTTCTGTATTTGCTCAAATTGATGCTCGCATTTAGAGCATTTGTAATCATAAATCGGCATAAGTACCCTAAAAAAATATAGAATTATAAACTAAATGGAATTTCAAATATAACAAATGTTCTGGACTAAAATATTTTTGCCAACTTTAAAGGATGCACCTCAGGATGCTGAGGTAATCAGCCATCAACTAATGCTTAGAGCTGGGATGATTAGAAAGGTTGCCTCTGGAATCTATACATGGCTTCCGCTAGGGCTAAAAGTCCTAAGAAAGATTGAAAATATAGTACGAGAAGAAATGAACCTCTCTGGAGCGCAAGAAGTCCTTATGCCAATGGTTCAGCCAAAAGAGTTATGGGAAGAAACCAAAAGATGGGAAAAAATGGGCCCAGAGCTTCTAAGAATACAAGATAGACATGGCAGAGATTTTTGCTTGGGACCAACTCATGAAGAGGTGATTACTGATTTAGTTAGAAATAGTGTGAAAAGCTATAAGGAATTGCCGCTAAATCTATATCAAATTCAAACAAAATTTCGTGATGAAATCAGACCCAGATATGGGGTGATGCGAGGCAGGGAATTTTTAATGAAGGATGCTTACAGCTTCAACCTAGATGAAAGCTCATTGCATGAATCTTACTTAGAGATGCGAAGTACATACAAACGCATTATTGAAAGAATAGGTCTGGAATATAAAATCGTCAAAGCAGATTCTGGTGCTATTGGCGGAGATGCCTCTGAAGAGTTTCACGTGCTTGCAGAAAATGGAGAAGATACTATTGCGGTTAGTAGCGAATCAGAGTTTGCAATAAATACAGAACTGCTACTCAAGGAAGGGGAAGATCTAAAGTCACTCGAAGGTAAGCCATCGCCAGATGGCAATGGAACAATACAGATCAAGAAAGGTATTGAAGTTGGTCATATCTTTCAACTAGGAAGGGTTTATACCGACTCAATGAAGGTGAATGTACTTAATAATGAAGGCAAGGCAGTTGATCTGTTTATGGGTTGCTATGGCATTGGAGTTTCACGCCTAGTTGCGGCTGCAATAGAGCAGCACAATGATGAGAAAGGAATTGCATGGCCAGAATCAATTGCACCATATGATGTAAATATTGTGGCAATTGGGTATGGAAAGAATGAGAAGATTGCTGATGCTGCTAAGGACCTATATCAAGAATTACTAACCATGGGTTATGAAGTAATGTTAGATGATCGCAAAGATGGTTACGGGACTAAAATGAAAGATGCTGAGCTAATTGGTGTTCCAATTAATATCATCATAGGTAACACATACCTAGAAAATGGAGAGGTGGAACTCAAAAAAAGAACAGGCGAAAGTTCCGTCAATCATATTTCGGAAATCAAAACAATTTTTCAGCACTTTAAAAGCTACTAATTAGATTCTCTCAATAATTGTTGCGTTTGCGGTCCCACCACCTTCACAAATTGCTTGTAACCCATACCTACCATTAGACCTTTCAAGCTCATGCAGTAATGTTGTCATAAGCTTAGCCCCTGTAGCTCCCAAGGGATGACCTAAAGCCATTGCACCACCATTAACATTTAACTTAGATGGATCAGCTTTTAGCTCTTTGACCCAAGCTAGTGGAACAGGAGCAAAGGCTTCATTAACTTCATACAAGTCTATGTCATCAATAGATAATCCAGCTGCAGCAAGGACCTTATGAGAAGCTGGTATTGGCCCACCCAGCATCATAATAGGATCATCACCAATAACGCTAATTGCCGTAATTTTTGCCCTAGGATCAGTTTTAATTTTTTTTAAGCCAGCATCATTACAGATCATCACAGCAGCTGCGCCATCAGTTATTTGACTAGCATTTCCAGCTGTTATGACGCCACCATCTATAACAGTTTTAAGACCAGAGAGAGCATCAATATTGGCATCGTAGCGAATACCCTCATCGAGGAGCACCATATGATCTAAACCCTCAGCATTTTTAGCTTGAATGGGAAGAATTTCTCTATCAAAATAGTTACACTCAGCAGCAAGAATTGCTTTTTGATGACTGCTTAAGGCAAAATTATCAAGATCTTGTCTAGACAGATTCCACTTTTTGGCCATGATCTCCGCACCTGTAAATTGAGAGAAGAATATGTCCGGGTATCTGGTTTTCATGCCAACAGAATCAAATGGCAATCCATGACCTGCTTCATATCCATCCTTGATACTTGCACCAATTGGCACAAGAGACATAACCTCAACACCACCACCTATTACAACATCTTGAGTGCCTGACATCACAGCTTGGATTGCAAAATGAATTGCTTGTTGTGAGGATCCGCACTGCCTATCAACGGAGGTGCCAGGAACAGATTCAGGAAGTTTAGATGACAGGATGGCGTTTCTTGCTATGTTTCCAGACTGTGCGCCAACCTGGTCAACACAACCAAAAATCACATCATCAATTAAGACAGGATCGATGCCAGATTGAGCAACGAGTTCATTGAGTACTTGTGCACCAAGATCAGCTGGATGCCATCCACTTAAACTACCATTCTTTTTACCACCAGCAGTTCTGACTGCTGAAACTATATATGCGTTATTGTTTGACATGATTCCCCTAGTTTTATTTACCAGGGGATATCTTAATCAATTTGAATGCAAGAGCATAGCGATAGAAAAGATTTACTCCTTAGCTTCTTTCTCGTTGGTAGCTTCTTTCTTATTCTTAGCGTCTTTCTCGATTGAAGGTATATAAGCTATTCTGATCTGTTTCACTAAGTCATCTCTGATCTCGGCATTTTCTTTGAGATACTTACTTGCATTGACTTTACCCTGGCCTATTTTCTCACCATTATGGCTATACCATGAACCAGATTTCTCAATCAACTCAAGTTTTTGACCTAGCTCAAGAATTTCACCTTCCATGTTAATGCCTTGCCCATACATAATTTGAAATTCAGCCTGCTTAAACGGAGGAGAGACTTTATTTTTTACCACCTTGACGCGGGTTTCATTACCAACAACTTCTTCGCCTTCTTTGACAGCACCAATTCTTCTGATGTCCAATCGAACTGATGAATAGAATTTAAGAGCATTTCCACCAGTTGTAGTTTCAGGATTACCAAACATCACACCAATCTTCATTCTAATTTGATTGATAAATATAACCGTTGCGTTTGAGCGTTGTATGTTTCCAGTAATTTTTCTGAGAGCCTGAGACATCAATCTAGCCTGCAGACCCATATGATGGTCTCCCATGTCTCCTTCAATCTCAGCTCTTGGTGTAAGTGCTGCAACTGAATCAATAACAATTAGATCTACACTTCCAGACTTCACAAGCATGTCTGTCACTTCGAGGGCTTGCTCTCCTGTGTCAGGTTGGGATAAAAGCAGTTCATCAACATTGACACCAAGCTTTCCAGCATAATTTGGATCTAGCGCATGCTCAGCATCAATGAAAGCAGCAGTGCCTCCAGCTTTTTGACACTCTGCAATTACTTGAAGAGTTAATGTAGTTTTACCTGATGACTCAGGTCCAAAAATCTCAATTACCCTCCCTTTTGGTAAGCCGCCTATTC
>ENA-OSJC01000488-OSJC01000488.1-marine-metagenome-genome-assembly--contig:-NODE-488-length-38430-cov-9.633484_pt1 | contig 38430 bp, 37 predicted proteins | sample MGYA00237885_ERZ534234 | MGnify/ENA primary metagenome ERZ534234 (study PRJEB26413, sample SAMN06343907) | marine metagenome | isolation source: coastal waters | place: Atlantic Ocean: West Antarctic... | reverse complement strand
ATTTGAACCTCGTGACACCAATTTCCAAGATACTCTTTGAACATGGCAATGGCAGCTTTGTCCGCATAGCAGCCGTTAGTGCTGGGCGAACGAAATGTCTGCTTCCTCAGTTGGTGCTGGCAAACACAATTACCCCCCAAATGAAACTACGCCCCCAATACTAAAGGCCCGAGGTCCGAGGCGCGCGGCACTTGGTTCAGGGCCCTGGGGTCAGCCTTGCGCCTTTCAACGGTTTAGATTGAGCGCAGTAACCCCCAGTTCTTGGTCCAGGGTCCTTGGTACACCCACTTGTATCACGGATCCCAACTCGAGGTCTATTCAACTCGCTAAATCCATGAATGACAATTTGGAAAGAGATTGCCGACCCGATCCTTGTGAACAAACCTCTGCTGACTGCATAGATTAATCATGAGGTTGGTGGATTACTGGAACGGATATAGCAATCGCACGAACATATGAAGTGTTATCCACAACAAAATCGTACGGCAGGCAACCTATCCCAAGTCCAGTATTAGCCATGTGTTTGGTGATTTTTGGTAAGAAAAAATAATATACAATAGTTAATAAAAATAATTATTATATATTTTCTTTGACAATTATTACAAAATATTTGAATGTACTCAAGTATATAACTTTCTAAAATAGTATATAACTTTCTAAAATCAGCTTCTGAATGTTTCAATTCAATAACAAAAATTATTAGGAGAAATTAGATGAAGATAATTAGATCAATCTTTGGGCATTATGCCCCCTCAGCCACCCGTGTGTCGGCGGCTCCATCAACCCAACTTCCAGCAGTTAGATTAGGAAGAATGCTAAAATTAATATTATCGCTCGTAGCGACAGCGGCCTTACTTGTAGTGACACCTGCTCAAGCTAAAGAGACGTTTGTCATCGACAACGTGCAAGAACCATCATCATTAGATCCGCATCTCCAGTGGAATCCAGATAGCTATACGGTCTATCGCAATATCTATGATAACCTCGTCACCCGCAATACCTCCGGTGCGATAGCACCGCAAGTCGCTGCAGAGTGGACTATCGTTAGCGAGACCGAAGTTGATTTCACCCTTCGCGACGATATCATGTTCCATGACGGTACAGCGCTGACAGCCGCAGATGTGGTCTTTTCGGTCAAGCGAATTACTAATCCCAAATTCAAAAGCCCGCAGTTCGGCCAGTTTTCAAAAATTACTGGTGCGGAAGCCACAGGTTTACACAGCGTTCGGCTTACAACGAATGGGCCTTATCCTGTACTCATGGCGCAATTGGTAAAGCTGTCCATCGTATCCAAAGCCTATACAGAAAATGTTGGGAACGCCGAATTGAACCTTAAGCCAATGGGCAGCGGACCTTACAAATTCGTCGAGTGGCGCAAAGGTGTCAAGGTCGTTCTGGAGCGCAACAATACCTACTGGCGTGGCATGCCTCCATTTGCATCTGTAGAGTTCGCTGCTGTGCCAGATGCCGCGACTCGTCTTGCTGATCTACGCACTGGTAAGGCGGACCTGATCGTTGGTCTGAACCCCGATGATGCCTTGCAACTGGATGGCATAAGCAACGTAGAAGTACGCAGCTCACCAACCGAACGCGTAGGCTACTTCATGATGAACACGCAGGCCGGACCTTTGGCCGACAAGCGCGTACGTCAAGCCGTGTCCCACGCCATTGATCGCCAGCTGATCATTGATGCGTTACTTGGCGGGTATTCAGAGGTGACCAACCAACTGCTCACTCCAGCCCATTTCGGCTACATAGAAGGATTGGAATGGTATGGCTATGATCCAGAAAAGGCCAAAGCACTGTTGACTGAAGCGGGTGTTGGTAACGGCGTCGAGATTGAAATAATTACATCACCACGTTTTGACCAACGAATCGTCCAAGCCATTCAGCAGCAATTGTCAGATGTAGGTATTACTCTAAATATCGCAATGAGCGATATGGCGACATTCCTTGGACGCCGTCGTGCGGAACCTGAAGGGTTTGGCGATACTGCCTTTGGTCGTTGGTCTTGTGCCTGTCAGGATGCTGATGGCGTACTCTATGCGATGTTCCATTCGGATAGTGTTTGGTCGAAATATGCTAATCCTGAGCTCGACAAGTACCTAGAAGCAGGTCGTTCAACCTTGGACGAAGTGGAGCGAATTGCAGCTTATACCGAAGCGCACCGGATCATCTTTGAAGAAGCCCCATCAATTCCACTGTATCAGGCTGCTGCCATCTATGGTGCCAACTCTGCCCTCAGCTGGAGCCCAACCCAAAACGAGTCTGTCTTTGTGATGGACATGGGCTGGAGCGAATAAATTAAAACTGCCCGAGCCCTTCGCGGATCGGGCAGTTTCCTTTTCGGAGAACAAATCAAAATATGTTCTATTTCTTTTTCATTCGCACCATGCAGGCCATTTTTGCGGTGTTTGGTGTAGCAACACTTGTCTTCGTAATTCAACACCTATCAGGTGATCCAGTAGCCCTGATGGTTCCCGAGGGAGCAACCGCTGAAGACATCGCCATTTTGCGTGAGCAGTTTGGGTTTGACCGGCCAATCTATATCCAGTTCTTCGAATATCTTGCTGGCCTGCTACGTGGAGATCTAGGTACCTCTTACATTCAGAATATCCCCGTAACCGACATCATCGCTTCACGGTTAGGCTACACATTGCAACTGTCGGGAGTAGCTTTGACTATTGCTTTGTTGGTCGGACTACCCATTGGGATATTTGCTGCCCTCAATCGAGGAAGATGGTCGGAGAAGCCTGCACTAGGACTTGTCCTTGCCGCGCAATCCATGCCCACTTTTTGGTCAGGTATTTTGTTGATTTTACTCTTCGCGGTCACACTTGATTGGCTTCCATCATCAGGGGCGGAGACATTCACCTCGATCCTACTACCCGCCATTTGCCTATCAGGTCTCACAATGGCGACCTTTGCGCGAATCTCGCGCAATGCGATTGTCGAGGAGCTGGGGAAGGATTACGTGTGCGCTGCATATGCGCGCGGACAATCTCGCCTGTCCATCGTTCTGCGCCACGTATCTCGCAATGCCGCTATTCCAATGATATCCATCGTCGCCCTAGAGCTTGCGAACATGCTGGCCGGTGCCGTCATCGTCGAGACAATTTTTGCATGGCCCGGCCTAGGGCTGCTTGCGGTGCAAGCAATCCGAGCCAATGATTTCCTCGTAGTCCAAGCTATTGTTCTTCTGGGTGCCGGGGCTTACATCGTACTGAACCTTGCCGCCGACGTTCTGTACGGGCTGGTCGATCCGCGTATCAAGGCAATCGAGAGATGAGCGCCTGGAAATCATGGCGCCCAACCGCCACAAACATGGCAGCATTGTTACTAGTGGCCTTCGTGCTGGCTGCAATTTTCGCTCCCCTAGTTGCCCCCGTTGATCCCAACCGTCAGGATCTGCTCGCACGCTTGAAACCACCAGGAACCGAGATACGTGATACCTTCTACCTACTAGGCACAGATGAACTAGGTCGCGATATTTTCAGCCGGATCATTCATGGCTCTCGGGTTTCTCTTTTGATAGCAATAACCTCGGTATTTCTGTCACTGATCATCGGCACAACACTTGGCGTGATGGCCGGTTATTTCCGTGGTTGGGTGGAAGGGATAATCATGCGCTTGGCAGACGTCGTCCTATCAGTCCCTGCACTTCTTCTAGCGATTATAACAGTAATCGTCCTTGAACCGGGGCTACTAAGCCTGATTGCAGTGCTTGGTTTTACCCGATGGCCACGCTATACTCGCGTCGCTTACGGCCAGACATTAGGTGTGGCGACACGGCCTTACGTGATGGCCGCACGTTTCCACGGGGCAGGCGCTTTTTGGCTGATGTCCCGGCATATCCTCCCGAATATCCTAAATCCACTAATCGTTATCGCCACACTCGAATTTGGGCTTATGATCCTGTTCGAGGCCGGCCTGTCCTTTCTAGGCCTTGGCATTCAACCGCCCACCGCAAGCTGGGGCGCAATGATGAGCGTCGGAAGAAACTATCTGAACACGGCTTGGTGGATTGCGACCTATCCCGGCCTATGCCTTTTCATGCTGGTCCTTTGTGTAAACCTTCTTGGCGACACAATGCGCGACCTATTAGACCCAAGGAGTGATCGAAAATGAGTGAATTTAAAGGGAAACGTGTTGTCATTACCGGCGCTTGTGGTGTTTTTGGTCAATGGATCGCTGTGGCCTTTGCGAAGGCTGGTGCCCGTGTCTGTTTATCGGACAACCGAGAAGATGCGCTCGCATCGACGCTCGCGACTTTACCGGGCTCTGGCCACATCACCCACACCACCGAATTGACCGATGCCGCATCTGTTGACGCCTTAGTCGACCTTGTTGCGGAAGCTTGGAACGGTGTCGACATCGTCGTCAACAATGCCGGCGTCTACCCATCGGGCCACTTGATCGATTTACCCGTCGAAGAGTGGGACCGGATATGGGCAGTAAATCTGCGCGCACCGTTCCTTGTAGCTCGCGGCTTTGCACGCCTAATGGCTACTCGTAAGACAGGCGGTTCAATCATTAACATCGGTTCAGGTGCAGCGCGTAATATGCGGCAGACGACTGTGCATTACTGCGCTTCCAAGACTGCACTTGAACGAGTGACCAAAGGCATGGCGATCGAGTTCGCGCCTTTCGGCATCCGGGTCAACATTGTCGAGCCCGGCTTCGCCCCTGGCTCCAAAGTCAGCCCGTTGTCTGACGAACATGTCACCCGCGTCACTTCAAACATACCACTGGGTCGGACGTCCGGCCCCGGTGATGCTCCTTCGGCAATCATGTATCTATCGTCCAAGGGTGCCGGGTTTATCACCGGCGCAGTTCTTAGCGTTGATGGTGGCAATTCAATCGGCCCATCGGCAATCTACTCTGACGATATTCTCGAAAGGCTCGACCGATGGCGCAAGGATTAAATAAGCTCCCTGACTACTCTTGGCCCGAAGGATATCGTGCAGCCGTTGTCTTTTCAGCTGACGTAGATGTAGAGAGCCCGTTGCAATGGGCACAACGCGGTAAGTCTGTCCAAACACTCGGTGAGCTAGAACAACGCCGCTTCGGCCCGCGCCGTGGCCTCGCACGGCTTGTCGATCTACTGGCAGAGTTTGAGACAATGGGTAGCTTTTACGTGCCTGGTGCCGTGATGGAGGCATACCCTTGGATCGTTCCAGGATTGCTTGAAGTTGGTCATGAGGTCGCTCTGCACGGCTATTACCATGAGGCAATGCAGACGCTTGATAACGTAGAATTCGATGCTGTGATGAGCCGTAGCCTTAAGCGCTTTACGGAACAAGGTGGCACCACGCCTGTCGGTTTCCGCTCACCAAGTTGGGAACTGGCACCACATCAAATCGCGTTAATTAATAGACCCGAGATTTCTTATGACAGCTCACTTATGGGCTTTGACCACCCTTACCGGATTGACGGCCTAACCGAAATTCCTGTCCATTGGTCGATAGATGACGCAATCTTCTATCGCTTTTTTGGCGGTGGTCGCGACACTTCTCCTCCCACCAGTCCAGAGGCACTACTGGACGCTTGGAAGTGGGAATTCGACTCGGTCGTTACCACAGGAGGCTTGTTTATGATCACTGTTCATCCCTGGATGTCAGGCCGCGCAGGCCGCATCGAAATGCTACGCCAGATGTTCAAACATATCAGGGAACACAAAGACGTCTGGTGGACAACTGCCGCCAAGATCGCGAAATGGCATGACAACGAGCACAGCAATGACCAATTCGACGTAGAAAACGCTCCAATGAATACAGCATTTTAATGGTAAACCTGTTGCTGGATATCCGTAACTTGTCAGTTGACATCCGAGATCGACGGATCGTGCAGGACCTTGATCTACGTATGGAGCAAGGTGAGACTCTAGCACTTGTGGGCGAGTCCGGTAGCGGAAAATCGATGACGGCACTTACCTTGATTGGTCTTTTGCCCGAGGGAGGTCACTGTACGCAGGGCAAGATCCACCTCGATGGAACCGAGCTTACAAACGCCCCCGAAGAACTTTGGCGTAAAATCAGGGGGCGCAAGATAGGTATGATTTTTCAAGACCCTTCGGCAGCCCTAGACCCTTTGATGACGGTCGGCAGGCACATATCAGAAGCATTGTCGCTACGGAATATCAAGGGCCGCCGAGCCCTACGCGACGCCGCCCGAGAATTACTAACTCATGTAGGCATTCCTGACCCAGATTACCGCCTTGATCAATACCCTTACGAGCTATCGGGTGGTATGGCCCAACGTGTAATGATCGCCATAGCCCTTGCCGCAAAACCCGACCTTTTGATTGCCGATGAGCCAACAACAGCGCTGGATGTAACGATCCAAGCGCAGATCCTCGCCCTAATGCAGGATTTACAGGATGAAAGCGGCACTGCTATTTTGCTGATTACCCATGACATGGGTGTTGTTTCCGAAAGCTCAGACCGTATCGCAGTAATGTATGCCGGAACGGTGGTAGAGACAGGTATTACCGAAAAAGTTCTATCCGCGCCCGCTCATCCCTACACGCGAGCTCTACTGCGCAGTATTCCAACATTGGATGCGCCGCGCGGTGCAATGCTTGAGGTCATCGAAGGTAATGTGCCAGAACCAGGCTACTGGCCAACAGGGTGCCGTTTCGCACCGCGTTGCCGTCATGCTCAAGAGTCCTGTAGTACCGAGGTTCCACATCTAAAAACAGTTAATAACCAACACGCAGTGGCGTGTTTCCGCCTGGGGGAACTTTAAACATGACCGACCCTCTGCTTTATGTTCGAGACCTCAGAGTCCGTTTCCCGATCCGTGGAGCCTTGCCATGGATCACCACGGCAGAGGTGCGAGCCGTAGATGGAGTTGATCTCAATGTGTGCGAAGGCGAAACATTGGGCATTGTTGGCGAATCCGGCTGTGGAAAGACAACCCTAGGTTCCGCGATTTTAGGTCTACAGGGCGCCAATTCGGGTGAAATAAATTTTGACGGGCAGAAATTGTCTTTGGGAGCCCACGCGGGTGACCGCACCGGTATGCAGGTTATCTTTCAAGACCCCTTCTCCTCTCTCAACCCACGTCGCAGGATCTGGAAAAGCGTGGGCGAACCACTTTTGGTGACCGGTGCTCGGCGAGGCAAGGTTCGCGCTAAGGTGTCCAAGATTTTTGAGACCGTGGGCCTACAGGCCAGGCATCTTGACCGATTACCTCACGAATTTTCCGGCGGGCAACGCCAGCGGTTGGCCATCGCACGAGCGCTAGTGCTCAGACCTCGGCTGGTTGTGTGCGACGAACCTGTTTCTGCACTCGACGTATCAGTCCAATCGCAAATCCTGAACCTGCTCAACCAATTGCAGATTGATTTTGGCCTAACCTACATCTTTATCTCGCACGACCTCGGGGTGGTAAAAAACGTCTCAGACCGCATTGCAGTAATGTATTTAGGCCAAATCGTGGAAACTGCTTCTGCTAACCGACTGTTTGAAGCACCTGCACATCCTTATACACTTGCATTGCTTAATGCGATCCCACGGCTTTCGGCTGGGCGACGAAGGGAACGAAAGATCATAAAGGGCGAATTGCCAAGCCCAACTCAAATTTTCACGGGTTGCCCATTTCAGGCCCGTTGTCCGATCTCAACTGCCGTATGCGGGACCACACCACCCCCTGTCGTCGACCTTTTAGACGGTCACAGTGCCCGATGCCATCACCCAAACACAGACGCCGTGCAACCTCAAATGCTGTGAGCGTTATTGAAGTTAACCCAGGTACGTTCAATGCTACACCTACCTCTCAAACCCTCTCCCAATGAAACTACGACACCAGTACTAAGTGCCCGAGGTGCGAGGCGGGTGGCACTTGGTTCAGGGCCCTGGGTGTGTGGCCTTGCGCGCTTCATTCGTTTGGAGCGGGCTCAGTAACCCACAAATACGGTAGCGACGCGCAAGCGCGTGCGCGGGTAATAGAATTAGCCTTTCCTGTCAATATTGTGGGGGCGAATGTGGGGGCTAAATATTTATATTAATATTTTATTAATATATAACAGTGACTTAGTAACATTGAATGGCGGAAGAGCAGTCCGCCATGTTATTTTTATTAAGATACTGTAATTTAAGTAAAATTATATCAAAACACGTTATATTACAACAAGTTATCAATATATAAGTATTTTCTTGTTTCATCTTGTTTCCTATAATATCATCTAAGCTCACCTTTAATGTGGGCCTGGATGTGGGTCTGGAGTTAAAATGCTTGTAGAAACCAAAGCTAAGAATATTAAACCAACTGATAAGCCGTTTGCTGACGGAACTGTTACGGGGCTTCGATTATTACCTTCAAGTTCGAGAGGACATGGAAAGTGGCAATTACGATACGTTTCTCCAGAAAGCACTAAACGTCGTGACATGGGGTTAGGCACCTACCCCGAGGTGTCTCTAGTGCGGGCCAGGCTATTAGCCACTGAGGCTCGCAATATGATCGCTCTGGGCACAGATCCGATAGACATGCGTGCAAGCATCAAAATAGATCTCAAAGAACAAAATAAAGACTACAGCTTTGAAGATGCAGCAAAACAAGTTCACAATGATTTACGCGATGGTTGGAAAAATAAAAAACATATAGATCAGTGGATAAATACACTCACTACTTATGTGTTTCCCAAAATTGGTCATCTTCCTGTTGCTGATCTAAAAGCAGTTGATTTTGCAAATACATTACGCCCTATTTGGATAGAAAAGGCAGAAACAGCCTCCCGAGTAAAACAACGCTGTCATGCCGTAATGAAATGGTGTTTTGCAAACGAGCTTATCTCAGGTAACCCAGTTGATTTGGTTGATAAGCTATTGCCTAAACAACCTAGCCCCTCATCACGAGTAAAGCACCAACCCTCAATGCCATGGCGGGACATACCACAATTCATAAAGGCAGAAGTTTCTACGGGATCTAATGTGACCCGTTCACTGCTAGAATTTATAATCTTAACTGCTGTCAGGTCTGGAGAGGCTCGGGAAATGACTTGGCCAGAAATAGACCTAGATACAAAAATTTGGACGGTGCCAGCTAGCAGAATGAAAACCCCAACCTTACACCGTATTCCTCTGTCTAAACGAGCCTTGGAAATTCTTGAAAAACAAAGGGGAGGTAATAAAAATAATCTTGTATTCCCCTCACCCACTAGCAAACGAGTTTTATCAGATATGGCTCTTACTAAATTTCTAAGAGATAAAAAAACGAAGAGTGATGCACCAGGTCGTCATGCTACAGCACACGGCTTTCGATCATCCTTTCGAGATTGGGCATCTGAAAATGGGTATTCAAGAGATCTTGCTGAACGGGCTTTAGCGCACACAATAAAAAATCAGTCAGAGGCGGCCTATCATAGAACAGACTTAATTGATCAACGTAGGCCGATGATGGAAGCTTGGTCCAGTTATATTAGCTCTTAACACAAAAAATAGTTAATTTTTTTTTACTTTATTAAAGTTCCTTAAGTTATTGTTTTTAAACAAGATGTTCCTGATAACGTGTTAACGTGTGTTTAATAATTTTTTCTACAAATTAGTACTTGCAAACGTTTCCATTCTGTCGCATTTGATTCTAAAGAACCAGAATAATCGTTAAAAATAATCAGGCAAAATTACCAAATTTTGTTAACGGAGAAGGCATGTTTATCGGTTTTCAAAAGAAACATTGGAGATAAAAATGATTAATAAAAAACAAAAAGAAATCAATTACAGAATACAGAACTTTTCCCAATTACCAGACAATGCACTACTAAGTTCTCGCGAGATAAATCAACTAACAGGGCGGAGCCGTACAAGCATATGGCGTGATGTGATGCGTGGATTATTGGCTGAACCAGTGAAAATCGGCCCTCAGGCAGTTAAGTGGCGCGTTAGTGATGTTAGGCATTTTTTAAATGGGATCTGTCCCAATGGCCATTAATCGTATAGCAGAACCACCGCTGGATTTGGTTCATTTTTTTAGTGAAGTTCTAGCAAATGATCAAAACGTAAAGTTTCTGTTTCTACGAAAAGGTAACCAGAAATACCACCTCGACTATACAGATATAAAACAAATGGCTGCGGAAGCCTTGCTTCGGGATCAGGAAGGTTATGAAGTATACTTTGCATGCGCCTCATTTCTTGAAAAAAAGTACAAAGATACAAACGGTAAAACTCGTCAGCGCACTGTAGATAATGCTATAGCGGCAGGATCTTTTTGGTTAGACATCGACTGCGGCGATGGAAAAAGCTACGCGACGCGCAATAAAGCAGTGACCGCAATTAAACAGTTTTGCGCAGCTTGTGACCTGCCTTTGCCACTCCTAATAAACAGTGGTGGCGGCCTACATGCATATTGGCACATGAACACCTCTGTCACTAAAGAGGATTGGTTGCCAATCGCCAAAAAACTAAAAGGCTTAACTCGCAACAATGCCATACGCTTATATGCAGACGACACGCGAACAGCAGATATATCCAGCCTTCTTAGGCCAGTCAAAACTCATAATCTGAAACCCCAATATGATAGTCCTCTCGTGAAGGTTATTTGGGATTCTAAACCCTTAAAATTTGATGATTTTGTGGCAAAGATAAATGCTGCATCTAGTAAATATCCAGAGATACAAGCCGCCAAGGTAGCACCAAAAGAGACAAAGTGTGAATCGAAAGTTACAGCTAATAAACTACGCGAAATATTAAAGTTTATTTCCGCAGATGTTGAACGAGGTAGTGGTGCTATTTTTGATAATGGTAACCCAACAGCTTACTGGGCAGGGGTAATTTGGGGTATACGATCTGAAGGGGATCATCACAAAGAGGTGGCGCGAGAGTGGTCACAAACAAGCAAAAGATATCTAGACGGGGGTGGCTTTGAGCATACGTGGGACCAATACGACCCAAACCATGCCAACCCCGTCGGCATTGGCTCTGTAATAAGACTGTCAAAGCATTTTGGTTATCGATCTGATTTTAACGTTACTGCAGATATATTTAACAAGCAGACACGACAAACTTCACCGCCCGTTGGTACCCCATGGCCCGAACCAAAAGCTCTGCAGTCTGCTCTACCCAAGGTTCCTGCTTTTGATCTAGATATGCTACCAGATGTATTAGTTCCGTTTGTCAAAGATACGTCAGAACGGATGGGGCAGCCCGTGGACTTCTTTGCAATCCCATCGATGATAACCGCAGCAGCTGCACTAGGGAGTAAATGGGCCGTCTGCCCCAAGGCACTTGATAAAAGCTGGCGTGAGAGCGCAGTACTGTGGGGCGGTGTGGTCGCAAAATCGGGTGCGAAGAAATCGCCGTGTCTAACCATAGCAACAAAGCCCATACAGAATATTGAGCAAAAATTATACCAAGAACACGAGATGGCTCACGGTATTTATCTAGCAAATAAAATACAATATGATGCCAGTTCTAAAAATAATAAAAACGGATCGCCTTCTGGATCTGCTCCAATCGAACCAAAGCGGCAGCGTGCTATCGTTCAAGATGCAACCTACCAAAAGGTGACTGAAATCATGTGCGGGTCACCTTGTGGGCTACTTGGCTTATATGATGAGATCGCTGGTTTGATTTCCAGCTGGGAGACCAATGGACAAGAAACTGCAAGAAGTTTCTATCTTTCTGCTTGGAACGGCAATCAGTCATATTTTGTCGATAGGGTTGAACGTGGAACTAGTAAGATAGACCCCGCCTTTTTGTGTGTTGTGGGTGGAGTTCAACCATCTATTTTAGCAGAATATATTCAAGGTGCCAAAAAAGTAGGAAGAGGTAACGACGGCCTAGTGCAACGTTTTCAGTTATTTACCTACCCAGACATAGATACAGGTTTCAGAGATGTGGACCGCCCTGTTGATGAAATGGCTGAGACGGCAGCTTATGATGCTATAGAGGCCCTGCGCTCGCTTAACTCCACAAAGTTAGGTTTTGAAACTTTGAATGGTGACACCCGTGCTATCTTGCACTTTGCATCAGATGCACAGCAAGTTTTTAGTAAATTGCGAAGAAAAATAGATAAGCGGGCCATTTCTGGTAAAGAAGACGACATAATGGCGTCACATTTAAGTAAAATGTCCGCAACGATAGCAAAATTAGCCATGCTGATCCATCTTCTAGACGGTGGTACTGGCCCAATAAATATGGTTGCAACAAAAAAAGCTGTCAGGTGGTTTGATTACCTATACATGCACGCTAAGCGTATTTATGAAAGCTCCGAGTTAGGGTTGGCCTACACTCTTAGCAACAAGTTGGTATTATCAACACTTAAAGAACCGTTCACGGTCAGAGAAATAGTACGGACTGGGTGGTCTGGTTTAAACGACATAAAGCTTATAGAAGGTGCACTGGAAGAATTGGAGGATGCAGGCTGGGTCAGAAGTGTGGTACCAAATACTATACAAGGTCGCCCAACAAAAAAGTATAACTTGAACCCCGCTGTGATAAAAAAATGACTTTTGTCAGTTTTGTCAGTTACCCCCCTTCCTTAGAAATCCCAAAAAATAACAAAATTTTGGGGGACACCCCCACTGACAAAACTGACAAAAGTCCGCACCGATACAAGGGCTCCTGCGAAAACCCCCCACGAGGCTATCATGCAGCACCGAAATACCTTTGAACCTTACGTTACCTTAGCTGGCGGATGCATTCGTGCCGCCAGGTGCCAAGCTCTATCAAAACGAAGTAGAATGCAGTGTAAGAAGGCAGCACTTAAGCAGAAGCGTATTTGTATGTTCCATGGGGGTAAATCAACTGGCCCTGTAACAAAAAAAGGCAAACAGCGATGTGTCTTAGCAAAGACCGTGCATGGAAGAGAAACTCGAGTAATTCGTATCGAACGAAGTTTAAAATTAGCAGAATTGAAGTTTTACTTTAAGCTACTCTCTTAGGGTACCACGCTCCTCTTCAAGTTTTTATGCGTAAATTTTAATGTGTAGTAGTGGCGAATACTGCTTTAACGCTACTCACCCGTTCTTCGCCCGAAATAGATAATAAATGTAATAATGAACTTATATATTTGATGTTGTAAACCGAAGTGAAGTTTATTAGTCTGATATGATCATTATTGATGATGAATAATATGGAATAAAAATTAATGAATAAATTAAAGGTTCTTGATTTGTTTGCTGGTGCAGGAGGAATGTCCTTGGGCTTTCAAATGTCAGAAAGGTTTCAAACCATATGTGCGATTGATAATTGGGAACCCGCAATGGAAACCTTTAAATTTAATCACCCTAATCTTTCAAAAGATATGGTGATATGTGCGTCCGTAGAAGACGTATTTTCTAATGAAAATAAAAAATTTCAAACTTTAGTTCAAACAATAAAGAACGAAGATGTAGATGTCATTATAGGAGGCCCACCTTGTCAAGGAATGTCTTTGGCAGGAAAAAGGTTAGATAACGATCCACGAAATCAATTGTTTAAAGCATTTATAAAAGCCGTTGAAATTATTCAGCCCAAGGCATTCGTAATGGAAAATGTTCCAGGATTACTTTCAACAGATAATGGCTCAATTAATAAAGCAATTTTAGCAGCTTTTGAGGAAATAAATTACAATCATTTTGACCAACATTTGCCAATGGTTTTGAAGGCGGAATGCTATGGTGTTCCACAAATTCGAAGAAGGTTGTTCTACGTTGGTTTCCGATCGGATCAATCGCCAAGATTCGACCAATGGCCGCCAACTGCAAGTCACAATTCTCATCGCTTAAATTCAAAAAGAGCATTAGCAGATTTATTCGATGTCGATGAGCTATCAAGTGAAAATCATAACCCTGTAAATGTATTTCAAGCAATATCTGATTTACCTGCTTTAAAATCTGGTGAAGGTTGTGATGAAATGAGTTACGAAGAAAATGGCCTTCCCCTTTCAGAGTATCAAGTTCTTATGAGAAATTGGAACAATTGTCCTCGGCAAAATGAGAAACCCATTATTTACAACCATGAGGCATCCAATCATACAGAAAAATTAATTAATTTAATTTCAAAAGCTGAGCCTGGTCAAAGCGTAGACCCCAAATATACAGATTCAAAAAAATGGAACCCAGACGCACCCGGATTTACAGTTAAAGCTCTGGGTGCCGGGGGTGGAAGCACAAATAGACGTGCATTTCATTACGAAGGATCCCAACTGAGAGGTAGCACCATTAGAGAAAATGCAAGAATACAATCTTTTCCTGATTGGTATAGATTTATTGGCGCCAAAACACATCAAATGACGCAGGTAGGAAACGCTGTGCCACCACTACTAGCAAAAGCTATTGCTGTGAGCTTGTACAAAAAATTAAAAAATGAGTAGCTTAGCTTTTATTTCTAATTCTGACGGCAAATTTAAAAAATTGCTCAACGAACTAACTGGCGATTCACAAAAAATTTATTTTGCTACAGCTTTTGCTTCAATGTCTGGATTTCAGTTAATTAAACCAGCTCTCGAAAAAATGATTGAAGGTAATGGCTCTGCAAGATTTTTATTTGATATTTCACAAGGAATGACTAGTCCTGAATTGATTGAAGAACTATCAACTTTTCCTGGTGACATCAAAGTCAAAATTTGTATAAACGACAAAGAAAAGGGCTTCTTGCATTCAAAAGTATATATTTTTCATGGTGACAAAGACTCCTTAATCGTTGGCTCAAACAATTTTTCGAAAGGGGGATTGTTAAGTAATAATGAAGCAGCATTGTATGTAAGTGGTGCTGGGGAGTCAGTTTTTCAGGAAGCAAAATTATTTTTTACAGATGTTTGGAATAGCAAGTTTTCAATAGACCCAACCGTTCATCCTGAAATATTTGAAACATATCGAAATATACATGATTCTTGGAAAGCCGACAAATTTACAAAAGATAATTATGAATCTCTGTTAGAAATCTCTGACAAAATAGAGGCTCTTAATTCTGATGAAAACTATGAAAATACAAATCTGGATATACAATATTTATTAGGAGCAACTGCCGCAAATATTGGCTACCAGGACAAGGCCGACTGCCAAAATGGAAAATTCATCCTAAAATATAAAAGTCAACTGTTCAATTCAAATCAACCAGCAGAAAAGGGTTATATAACAAACATCGTGAACGGCGAAAGATTAGGCGGTATACGAATATCCCAGAGCCAAACATTAAAAAAATATGTACAAGATTTGAGAGATCAGATTGCTACTTTTGTAACTTATAATGATCATCAGGCTACAGTAGAATTAGTTGATAAACCAAAAACAAGTACTATTAATTTAGAATTAAAATTGCAGTTTCGCAATGAAAACCCAGTGTGGACCAGTTTGTCTAGGTATGTAGATTTGTGCCATGAAAAAAGTCTGGCTTTAAAAAAGATGGTTCCTATTTTTCCCCAAACTCTTAATCAGCAAAGTCCAAGAATTGGAATGCATTTTGTGCAAGGTTATATGGACTTTCGATCTCGAATTAGTCAAGCTGACAAGGTCAGTTCTAAACTCAGAATTGGCGTTCAGGTCGACAAAAATGCTACAAAGTTTTTGTATAAATTTGCAGAATACCTAGAAAAAAAACATCAACACACCGTCAATGTTAACGATGGGTCTGCTAGAAATAAAGATAATATGTTAAGAATAACGGCAACTGATGAAACTGCAGCTCTATTTCAATCAACTTGGCAGAAAAGAATGAATATGGCGTTTGCTGAATATAATCAGCGAAGTATACCATAACATCTCGATTGGATTCAGTGCGTTATCGGCTAAGTTATTGATTAAAGTGGTGCCCCCACACATTGGTAGATACCTTTCATCAGAGCCATTAAATCCTGACTTTCAGCAATATCAATAGGTTAGCATATCTCACCCCACGTTCAAATGCCTAATTTTGGCTATTTTGTTTGAGTGCCCTTATGACTTATTTTTCGATATCTTGACGTTCTCTAACAAAGATGAATGAAAAGCATCTGCCAGTGTTTTACAATTTGCTTCAGTTAACCTTGAGAGTTTGTTTGAATTTACATGTATATGACACCAAGGCGTAATTGCTAAACGCAAAATTAGAGTTTTAAGAACACGACCCTCTTCACGTCCTAGAGCTCTTAATTCTTTGTGCATGTTAGAACTAGAAGTTGTTGGTTCAAAAATACTTTCTTTATCATTAGAAATTACAAAGTTTATAATTTCGTCTTCTGATTGACTTCTCAATTTTTCTGAAATTTGACGAATTAAAAGCCCATTATTTTTATACTTAATGGCCGCTAGGTAATATAGTATATGTTTCCATTTAAAGTTGTGCCCACTAGATAATGGTAAAATCTTGTCATCAAGGAATTGTTGAACTCTCCTTAAATTTACTTTTAACTTAGCATTCTTTTTTTTTCGGGAAATCATACAAAATTCCGGGTGGTTCTCCTCAAATATCTCTAACTCTTCAACGAGTTCTTTCTTTGATCCATTCCAATTCCTAAGTCTATCTAAAGATGCTTGAACTTCCTTATTCATAATTCTTATCCCTCAATTTTATTTATCTCTCACCCGTGTAAAGGTATTTTCTTACTCAGGTTATCATTATTATTTAGCATAAGAAACGCTGTACGCTTTTCGCCAACCCTAATTTTGAGGCTAGACACACACTCGGAGTTGTAAAAACGTGCGTACCAGCTATGCGATCAACACCAAAGGTCGAATTTTTTCTAATAATGCTTATGGTGTAAATTTCCTTATTCATAACTTTTTTCCTTTTATTTAGCATGTGACTATACGATTGCCTTAAATTAATTTAAATTTTGCAGCCACGCCTCACTGGCATTAAACCTTTTTGCACCATCAATCACGCCTTCTAGGTAACCCGGTCTAGCTGTCCCTGACGACAAATCATTGGCTACATAAATTGAACTGTTAAGAACTTGGTTTTCGATGAGACAGTTGATTTGAATTTTTGAGTAGTGTCCAGCTTGTACACCCTCATAATAATCTAAAACTGGCCAATGTTCATTTTTTAAACACCATAGAATACCATTACAAACTTTACCTAATGAAGGCTTAATTCCTGCTACACCACTAGAATTAATATAAAATTTAAAGTTTAAAATTGTAGCAACACCAATCGGTTCAGCACCTGGACATCTTTGAGCCATCTGCGCCCTATTCATATTTGAACCATAAGCGAAATAAATTAACTCCGAGGGGAAGTCATCCACATTTGGTACAAACTTGGTAGTTTCTGAATCCTGTTTAGTTGAACTCGATAACCTACAACACGCTGCCAAGTAAGTATAGAATTCACGCACAAATTGTTCATTCATTTTCCAACCGAGAGGCCTTTCCCATGCTTGACAAAATTCAGCGGCAGATGCGTATATCGCTCTGCTCGCGAAGCGCGATATGGAAGATAAGTCATCGGTTAGGTGTTTTCCAATATCTAGAAACAAGCCCACAATTAAGTCTTCTTTACTAGTGATAATTGGAAAATCTCCTAAACCATGATAAGTTTCTCCATAATCACGCTCCAAATTAACAGAAGAAAAAAATTGTTTTTCAGGAATAATATTAACTCCCGCGCCTCTCCAGTGGTGATGAGCAACTAAGAACTCTACTCCACTTAAACGAAGCCTTGCCATGTAGTTAGAGCCAACGTTTTTTGCTCTCCTTTCAAAGTTTGAAGCTATTCTACAAAGGGCTCTTTTTTCGGACTCCGACATTTCATCAAACTGAAGCCCGAGATCGTACAAAGTTGATCCAGTGGTCCATTTGTTCAACATCTCCAGGCCATTCTTTAAAGCCTGATCTTTTTCTTTATTGATATCCCAAAACATTATACATCCTCATTTAATACGTCAGTATAAGCTTCACTTATAAGACGAGACATTTGGCGACCGATGGAACGATCTTGATACAGTGCTAGATCAGTTAATTTTTCATATGCCTCGATTGTGAGGCTAACACTTTTATATTTTAATGGGTTCGGCATAATTCATTCTCCTTTTACTACGTTGCGGTGAGGGGTTTGTGGCACTCTGCCCCTCGTCAGAGTGTCAATCGGCGTGGTCATAAACACCTTAGCCACACAGTATAAGTAACATGTTTTAATGTAATGTCAATACCTATTAACACGTATATATATTTCTACTGTGGTTAACAGAAACTTGATTCTCAAACCTCAAAAAGCACTTAAAAGTTTAACAAAATATTTAAAGTATCTATATGAAAATGACTTTTCATGATTGCTTTATTGTACTACCTGTATGCTTTTTTGTGTTGATTATTGGTCATTGGGTTATCTTCAAGATTACTACTCAAGGCACGCGATGTAGCCCTATGATACAAACCGCCTTCTCCGATGAAACCGTTTTTATAAATAATCCACCTCACTATCACAGCTCTTTTGGTTGCAATAAAGAAGGATATTGAGATCGTTTTGACCACTTAGAGTTATATAGCAAAAAAGTTAACCAACATTCTTTGACTCTGCGAACTTTGCCGCCATTGTTGGATTATTCTGGGTCAATCGCTTTACACTTAAATCTTCTGCCTTTTTATTGGCAAGCCTTAGATTATTTTCAGAACTCAACAAGTCTTCTTTGGTTTTTTGTAAACTCTTAATTGACTTGTCAATTTGATCTATTGCTGAACTAAATTGACGTTTAGCTAAATCATAATTTCGACTAAAACCTGTCTTAAAGTCTTCCAATTCCGTTTCAAAGTTGGTGACATCTATATTTTGTTCTCTTATCAAAGCCAGTTGGTTTTTTACTTCGATAGCGTTCATCGCCGCATTTCTTAAAAGAGTGATCATTGGTATAAAAAATTGTGGTCTAATTACATACATCTTTGGATACCTGTGAAACACGTCAACTATTCCTGTGTTATACAATTCGCTATCTGGCTCTAGTAAAGAGACTAGAACCGCATACTCACATCCCTTTTCATTACGGTCTTTATCTAACTCTTTTAAAAAGTCCTCATTTTTACTCTTGGTTGCCGTTGTATCCATTTCATTTTTCATTTCAAACATGATTGACACGATTTCTGCACCACTTTCATGATGGTCTCTGAAAATGTAATCACCTTTACTCCCTAATCGGGCATCGTTATCTTTCTCAAATTCAGCAGTTTGAAATGCAGTAGCGCGTATTTTATTAAATTCAACTTCACAGTGCTGCTCTAAAGTTTCACCAACCATCTTAGTAGATAGTTTCGCTTTCATGTCTCTTAGTCGGTCGATTGAGTCATCGCGATCACGTATTTGAGTTTTGTATTTGTCCCTAAGTAAATTTTCGGAGTTTTCTTTTTCTAAGTGAGCATTTTTAAGATCGTTTTGAAGAGTGTCACGTTCCCGCTCTATTTCTCGTACCGCTTGATCAACAGTATACTGAAGGGAGGCCTCCTTCTCTCGGATCTGCGAATTTAGGCGTTCAATTGAGATATCTCTTTCAGTCTTTAACGCTTGAATAGCACGTTGTGAGTCCATTTCTGCGAGCTTAAGAGCTCCAACCTTATCTTTCTCTGCCTGATTAAGACGCTCGTTTAGCTGACTTTCAAATTCCCGATCATGCACCTGTTTAAGAATATTTGCGTATCCAGCCTCATCAACCTTAAAAGCTTTCTCACAATGTGGGCAAATAATTTCATTCATTAAAAAAATCCTCTATAATATGGGTGGCATTTATTATGTAGATAAGTGTTTATTTTGTCCAACTATATGATTTATGATATTCTTTCATATTACCTAAGGCTACTGCTCACCACAGGCGAGAAAGGGTCCATGGTGCCGACAATCCCCACCGAAGATAGCCCAGTAAACGAGAATGAACACAAAAAAGCAAATAATTAGTACAACTAAGCAATCACGAAATATGCCATTTTCATGTAAGCGCTTTAAATATTTCTCTAAACGTTTACGTGCTTCTTGAGGTCTAAGAATCGAGTTTTCTGCTAACCATAACTGAGTGCGAGACTTGCCACTCTCGCTGCCTTTTGAATTTTCAGGATAGCCGTCCAAATCTTTAAGTTTTTTTAATAACCCAGCATTAATATTTGAAGGAAGCCTGTTGGGTCTTCTTGGCCTAGTGGCCCAAGTGACGTCAGTATCTAAATTGTAGAGGTTTCTATCTAAATCGTAAACCGTATTAACGTTACTCTCTTTCAGCTTCACTGCAATAATATTATTCATAAAATTTTTAGATTTTTCCCAACTTTTACTTTTTTCTTTGATATGGACATCGATAATTTGCAGCCATTCTGGGTAGAAACCATCATAATTAGCACCATGCAAGATAAAGTCAGCATCTTCCTTATGCTCGGGACCTTTATATCCAAAAGAAATTAACAAGCTCGCAAGATCATAGCAATCGTCCATTGAGGCCCAATGAATAAGTTCTCCATCCGTCATCGGGAGTTCTTCCAACTGTTGTTTGATGAAGTCTTGGCCTTCGAGAGTTATCTCTTGCTCGACGTTCATTCTTAAAACTATTCGAGATGCGCCTCCGCATAAGTACATTGCCATTGGTTAATCCTTAAAGCTTCTTTTTAGCGCGGTGCGGTAGCCAGACATCAACAGCTAAGCTTCACTATATAAAGTATATCATAATTACCCATGCCCGTTAATCCCTATCGAATTGTGCGGATAGCTATCACGTCTGTAAGTTGCTTCCTCTAAAGACCAGCTTTGAGAGGCAACTAAATCTATTGCCAGTTGTGCAATAATATCGCGTCCTCCTAGATCGCTGAGTAGAGGGTGCGAAAAGACATCCTCTGGATACATAACCCCGAGTAAATTACCTGCGATTGCTCCCGTACTATCACTATCACCTGAGTGTATTATAGCGCATTGCAGTCCATCATCTAAGTTTTGAGTCGCAAGACAGGCATAAAGAGCAATGCTCAGTGCTTCTTCGGCGATCCATCCCTTTCCCAGACTTTCAACAGTCTCAGGCTGAGCATCTCGAGGAGCATCAAGGGCCGCATTCATACACCGAGAGATCTCAGCTCCCTCCATTGAGAACGTATTATAGAGCTCTGATAACGTCCTCGCACTTTCCTCAAGTGGCTTGCCACTTGCAACATCTGCGATCAGCTCTGCCCAAACAGCAGCAGCAAACTGTCCTAAGACATGACCATGGGTTAACGCAGAGGTCGAAATCGCTGCCTCTCGAATATCGTCACGTGGTAATCCAAAGGCTAGAGGTGCAACACGCATTATTGTTCCACATCCCTTACTGTCATTGTAGGCTGGCTGACCTAAAACTCTGAGCTCTCTTAAAGATCCCATACAAGTCAGCCCAGGGCTCGCTAAAAACCAAAGAGCGTTGCCTTGAACTATTCCTTTTGTAAGATCCGTTTTGATCTTCGATATGCCCCCTTGTGTGGCGTACCATCTTAACATTGCGTGGTGCATGAATTTGTCAATAAGAGAGCGGCCACTTAATACGCGTTCAATATTAGAAGAAATCAGCCCTTCAGCCGTAAACAAAGTCATTTGGGTGTCATCTGAGAACCAGTTTGCAGGTGCCATTATCTTTGCAAGAGATGTAATACCAGTTGGGTGTTTGCGCCTAATCAACTCCAAGCCATTGAATTCAACATCAGCACCCATAGAGTCGCCCAAAGCACCTGCCAATAGTGAGGCTTTGCAGAGTGTGGTGCTACTATAATTTAAGATTTTGTAATTCAACAAAAGATTTTTTAATTAAATGCGACAGTTGTTTGACCATTGATCGATCATGCTCAACAGCTAACTTTCGAAGCAACTCATGATCATCAGTGAGAATTCCTACGTTGCGGTATTTTTCTTCTTTCTTTCCCATAATAAACTCCTCATATGTGATGGATCTATGTATACATTAATACACAGAAAGGTTATTTTTCTGCTTCGTTAGGGTTTCTTTTTTTACCTTTAAAACATTACTTTGGTTCTTCGTTAAAATCTCGAAGCTGTATAACGTTTTTCCGTTTGGATTCTCTCAACATCCTTTCATTAAATTTTGGGCCTAAGTCTGTCGCATACTCTAAAGCTTCCATTGCTGAGCCCATGTTCAATCGACCCTTCTTATAATCTATCATAATATTAATCATGCTCTCTACGCCTTCTTTATTTGTTACCATTGTTTTACCTCTTGATTTAAAATTATTTCGTTCATCAATAACACGTTTATTTCCCTTTTTTCTTGAAACTCAGTACATTTTTGCGTTTTGTACTCATGAGCATTTCTCTGCAACAATCTGGAGGAAGGCCACAGGTATCTTGCAATGCAAACATTGCTTCTTCCAAGTTTTTTACTCCTTTTCTATAGAGAATAAATGCTTCTATCATTCCTCCCACGTCAACATTTGAGACACTTTTATTATTAGACATTTTGTTTACATCTTGATTTTTCTACAAGTTGTTTAAACTCAAGATACGTAAATAAATTTAACTCAGTATCAAAATCAACCATCATTTTCATATCTTTCTTAATCACTAAAATCACCGTTTTTAATGTTCCTAATCTTCTGTGGTATGATAGCTACTATACAATAAAAGTTAAAAAAAACAATTGACATCCTTACGGTTTTTTAAATAACGTACGCAGTACGTTGTTTAAGCGCCACCCATCCAAAATCATTTTTTAACTAGTTACTATTAATTGTCCTTTTGACATAAATTAACCCGAGTGATTCGTTACCATCTTGATATGTTTGTCTCGTCAAATGAGGGGCAAGATCCTTATAGTAAATTCATGACCAACTTCTAATGGACCACTTTTCTCAGAGCCACAAATTTAGACTTTCAGCAATATTAGAAAGTTAGCATACTGCATGCCATGCTGAGTAATTACTTTTGACACGTCAGTTGGCACCTATATCAATTAAATCCTTCATGTGACCCAAATCTAACTATTTCAGAATAAAAATTAACTAATTCCATTTGACGTAAATTATTTACGGATGATTTTGCTAAGTTTGGAGAGCCTACAACTATCACGAGAGATTGCGCTCTAGAAATAGCTACGTTTAGTCTATTTTTAGAAAATAAAAAATCGATACCTCTTGGGCTCTCTGACGCATCTGATGCACACATAGACAAGAAAACAATAGGAGCTTCCTGCCCTTGAAATTTATCTACACTCCCAACTCGAGCGTCAGCATTCAAGGCTGCCCTCAAAAGGTTTACTTGATAGTTATATGGCGCAACAAAAAGCATATCAGACCACCCTATGAATCTCTGTTTTTTGTCACCTTTTTTTGGCCAGTAGGGTAAATTAATAAGTTTTTGAGCCAAGCTATTGATGACTTCGACTTCCTCCTCGCTAGCTTGGGTATTACCTTCGTGAATTACGGAGATAAAATGAATGCCCTGTTTAACAGGTAATACGTCAGGTGAAACATTAACAATGTGCTCATTCGTTTCTATCGCTGAATCTAAGCGACCATCATAAACTTGGTTAGAAACTAAATGACAAATTTCAGGGTGCATCCGGTAGGTTTTTGGCAGAAAGATACCAATATTGGGAGGAATTGTTGCTTGGTGTTTTAAGAGATAATCTAATATTGATTGGCCACTCTCATCTGGGTGACTACCTTGAGTAGGTTGTCCTAACTGCATCTGATCACCCATGAGAATAATATTTTTGGCTACTCGGCTCATCCCAATCAGATTTGCTACAGAGACTTGCCCAGCTTCGTCTATGAATAAATAGTCAAACCCTCCTATGCCTTGTTCTTCAACCAGAACAGAATTACAGAATAGCCATGCCGTTCCACCTATACAAATCTGTGAGGCGTTTAACTCATCTCCGCAAGCCTTTGCATCTTTTCTAAATCTAACATTACTCCTAGTAAAGATTGGGTCTTCGGGGTCTCCACCAACCTTAATTAACTGCCCAACAATACTATTTCTAAGAAGGTGATCCGCAACACCCCCCATCAGATTAATGATGGCCTTATGACTATTTGATGAAATACCAATTCTTTTTCCTTTAGAAATCAGGTCTGCAATAATGTGGCGCGCAGTATAAGTTTTTCCTGCGCCCGGCGGGCCTTGAATACACAAATAACTATTATCAAGTTGATTTGCTGCTGATACTACTGAATTCATAAACTCATTGCCCAACAAATCTTCATTTACGATTGGATTCTTAGGACCATCTAAAAACCGAGGCTGCCGTCGAAATAAGAAGTCAACAATCGCCGAGTTAGTAAAATTATTATCAAGAATTTTTTCAATTACATTCTGGATTGCAGAAGGGATTGGTGCAGGGCTAACAAACTGGTCAGGAACAAGAGAAACTCTGATTTCTGGACTTACCTTGGACTGAAGGCAGATGAGCCCTTCATCTAAGTTAATATCATACATCGAGACTTTAAAATTGTCTTCCCCAAGAACATAAAAGCGTTTTGATTGTCCTTTGAAAGGTTGGTTTTTATCAAATGAATATTCGAACACTTGGTTCTTTGCCCTAGACGTGGGTAGGAAAGGTTTTCGGTTTGTTCGCTGTAAGCCAACAAGGCAGTCCATATCATCGTGAAGATCCATCTCAGTACAACTAAGACGGTCAAATAATCTCCACCAAGTGGGTTTACTCTCACGCTTGTGGAACTCAAGAAGCCACGCTAAGTTTTGAATTACCGATTTTTTATTCTCATCAGTTTCTGATAAAGCTTTATCAAGAAGTCTATCACGGAGCTGTGTTATTTCAGTTTTTTCTTCATCATCTTCCACAATCTTTTGAGCAGTTGGCATCAAGTAACTGATTTTATGATTAAATTGCACTAGCCTAAGCCATTTAGCTAGTTCTTGTGTGGAATTACAGTCATCAATGTTATACTCTCTAATGGCATTCAATATTTCAGATGTTTGCCAAGTAAAACCATCAGGAGTTGCTCGCCATTCTTCATAAACAACGATTGACTCTCCACCACTACCAACTTCTGTATCGCGTTTTTGGCGATAGACGTGCTCAACGTTTTTAATCGAGTAGCTTGGCTCTCCAATTAAGAGGCCATTTCTTACAACACTATAAAGATCAATAAAAACCCTATTTCTTAGAAGTGTATCTACTTTATGCTCTTTAATTCCATAACGACCCATAAGACGCCTTAAAGCTGTCACTTCATAAGAACCATAATGGTAAATATGCATTGAGGGATCTTTACGCCAACGTGCAAAAACCCAATCAACAAAATTTGAAAATGCGTGTCTTTCTTGTTCTGCGTCATGCCCCCAGAAATCTTTGAAATGACGTTCTCCTTCCTCGTTAAAGTACGTGGCTCCCCAAAGATATTCAAGACCTCCTTCAATGAGTGGAAACCCCTCTATATCAAAGAATACATCAAAACCTGAATGTGGTGGAAGCAAGGTGAGACCGACTGGACTTTCATTATTGTGAGGTAATACTTTATAATGTGGTATGTCTTTACCTTCTGATGAAACCTGCATTTCAGCTTGGGCTTGAAGGCGTTCAAATATATCACGATTAAGCTTTGGAATAGATTTAAGAGATGAGTTGGCTATATCATCAATGGTATTTATACCAGCACTCTCCAGCCGCTTAATTTGCGTTTTAGTGATGTTGGCAACAAGAGAGAGGTGTCGACGTTCTGCCAAGATATTTTTTGCATGTTTTGACCAACGGCCGTGAGTTTTACTTTCAGCTGGGTCCGGTTGATGATTGATTTCCCACTTTAAATGAAACGACATAAAAGTAGATTTTAGTGTACTGTAATAACTAAAGTAATCTTGCACCCTAAGGTGGATAATCTTTTTGTCACCAAGAACGATAGCTACTTTTTTTGGCATAAGACCTTGTTCACTTTTTAACATCTCAGCATAGCAACATAGTTGAATTGCAAAGTAAGGTTTCATTTTCTTTGATAGCTTAGTGTCCCAAATTTCATAATGATAATTACCAAGAAGAGATTCACCAGGAACTTTAACAAGAAAATCTGCAATCCCTCCAAAATTATCTAGTTGTAAGTATGCCTGGGCGATTACATCAACACCCTCTTCCATCGCCTTTTGTGTTTGAACTAACATAATTTCGATTTCTGAATTTTTGATTATTGAAATATTTTTATTATCTGAAATAAGTGAGGCCAAGAATGCATCCTCGTGTTCAAAACCTTTTTGTTGTAAGTTTTTGAGAAGAGGGTCCTTTGGATCCATAAAAATCCCCTTACTGCTATCTTCTAGGCGACTTCTTTCCATATGAGAGGCAAAGGTAGATTCCATAAAGGTGATCAAATCTGACGGGGAAAAAAATAGAGTATTATTCTTGAATTGCACACTATTTACCTTTGAGTAAAGTTTAGTAAATCTAATTTATATAATAAAGATCCATAATAGCTGAGGAGTAAAGCTCCAAAAGCAAATGCTAACAAATCAATCAAACTAGTATTACTAGGTAAGTACGGGACTCCTAAACTGTAAAGTGGGGGGTACCCCTAGGGTGGGGTCTTGGTTTGGAAGATGCAAACTACTTGCTCAATCTAGTCTTTTGTAGTGCCCAGAAATTATTGGTGGACGTGTTGGCTATCGTCTGTTTATCTCGTGTCATGAAAAAGAAAGACAGACAGAATTACCTTAGAGACACCCCGATGCACGCAAAAATCTATTGTAGACAGAACGGGTAAAGATCAGTCTCAAGTATCAAAAGCCATAGATAAATTAGTTGAAGTTGGATTGGTGGTTAAAAAAGAGGGAAGGCTCATAGCGCAGTAGCTATCATACTTGTCATATCTATCATATTTTGTGCCTTAATATGACACATATGATAGGTATGATAGGGGTTAGGCCGAAATACTTGACTTAATATAAGCAAATTAGGTTAAGAGATGTGTCCTTAAGGTTTACACCCGCCTACCACAATATAGCTAGGAGGATCATTGTTCTCATCATTATTTATCCAGCACATTCTTATTTGGTTGCCATATTTAATACCCGTTACAATGAGTTCTGAAATTGTTTCACTGTTATCAGAATTTACTATTGAAATTGATTGACCGATCTCAACTGATTTGCGGTCAAGGCCAATACTTTTATCTTTCTTACAACCACTACTGTCACAGTGTTCAGATGAAATAGGTTTTGACCACGTTGCATTAGAAATCTCGCAGCGGTTGGGCACGAAGCCGTCCACACTATCAGGCCATCTGTCCATTCTGAAACGCTCTGGCGTCCTGACAGCGACCCGCCATCAACGCGAAATCCACTACGCAGAAAATCTTTCGAGCGTGAACGCGCTCGTGCAGTTCTTGATTGCGGACTGCTGCGGCGGACAAATCGAAAACTGTCCAGAAATTGTCGCTTTGCTTGATAGCACGAAAACTTCATAAAGCGGTCATTCATTGTTTGGAGAACCCTCGTCAGTCACTAATGAGATTATCATCCTTCAAGTCACCTACGTATTTCTCTCCACTGGCATAGGTATAGGTGCCCTGACCGTGCCTCTTATCATCCTGCCATTCGCACACTTTCACATAGATATTTTATCAAAAAGTTATGATTAAATTAACAGTATCGCTGTAACTTCCTGCGCGAACGTTCTGGCGCGGCGGGATGCGTCCGTAAACCACATGATTTATATTCATTCCTGTACCGATACCACTTACAGTAGCTCCACTAGTAGTAGCATCTTCCCAAACAAATTCGCGGTTAGCGGCAGTATATAGATTATAGTTGAGCGTTTGAGTGCCACTACTCATACCTCGCTGATCATAGGTTTCATTGCCTGCACTTAGGCCTATGGTGTACCCAACTCCACTAGGGCAATTCACATCAATGTTGCCAGTGCTGTCTGTTACGGCATTGCTGAACACATCATAATTGCCAAAGTTCACACCTGTAATGTTTATCATACATGCGCGCCCCTGCTGCCCTATAACCGCAAACACTATTGCTATAAAAAAAGGAACAAGCACATTGCGTTTGATTGTGCGCGCAAGGTTAATTATCTCACTTATACAAGCTCTTTGGCAAGTTTGGTATAAGCAGAATTTTAAACTTATAAATTTTTTCATGGCTCTACCCCAGTGCATATATAAGTCCCAAGATGCGGTAGTGGATCTGTTATTTCCGGAAAAGGCAATGCGAACTCGCAACTTTGCTCTTTCCAGGTGACTCTCAATTGATTGTCTGCCTCAAGCCCAGTCAGATAAACCTCACCCCTCATACCGGTGGGAAATAATTCGTTTTCTAAAATGTTATCTCCAATAATTTGTACCTGTGCGCCTGCTGGCAAAGGTTCACCGTTTACAAGAACCACAGTGAGCAGCGCTCCACGTGAACGCTTAACCGGAAACTTCAGCACTAAACCGCTGCGAAAATATGGTACAGCGTCGAGCTGTAGTGTATCGATTTGAACATCAAGTGGTATATCAGACTGTTCAATACGCACCGAGTTTTTTTGATATGAGCGTAGGCCTGTTAGCAATGCATTACCCTTGCTATCAGTGCGTGTTGACAGTTGGTTGTCCGCATAGATGCCCACGTCCGCATAGCCGGGCACCTGCACCACAGCAAAGCTGTCGGTGATGCGCCTACTAAAAAAAGAACTACCCCCGAGGAAAGCCACACCGCCGCTTGCGCTACCTCGAAAGGCAGTTTGGCCTTGGGACTGGCCTGCAGCCAGAGTATAGTTACCAACCCCATTTTGCAAACTGACCTCTGCCTCACGGCGATCTGAATCGCCCAACCCAGAAAAAAGGCGGTAACCAACCCCACCTCCTGCTGGCGATTTACGGTTTAGCTGTAAGTTTGCATTATTTCGGCCTGGTTTTGCTGACATATTTATGTTGGCGCTCCTGCGTTTACCAAGGTCCAGGTTCATTGAGAAGTTCAGACTAAATACTGTCTTTGCCTCACCGCTCAGATACCTAGTTACGGACGCGCTCAGGTTACCCAGACCCCCTACTTCTCTGGCGTAACTCCCACTTACTATCTTGTTCTCCTCCCGGTCACGGAAGGCCTGCTGCGTGTAATTCGCTGCAAAAGAGCCATAGTTTTCTGTCGCCATCCCAACAGTCATCTGGCTTATATGTCGGGGCGCAAGTTTCTCAGATTGCAAACCTAATTTCGCAAAGTCCTGGCTGGCTAACTGGGTGTTCGCACCGAATCTAAAATTACCACTCTGGCGCTGAGATCCGAACCCCAGCAATCCACCCACACCTTTTTTACTGTGGCTCATGGCAAGGGAGCCTGACAAAACACCACCGAACCGCGACAGCAACACGCCGCCCAGCCCCACGGCCTGTTGATTACCGAGCAACTCACCATGAATCTCACCGGTGAACTTTTCAGTAAAACCCAAACGGTGCGTACCAACCGCCATAAATCTGCCGTAGTTGTTGCTATCAATGCCAAAATTCCTACGCACAAAACCTAACTCGTAAGAATAATTTTGTAGTCCCTGCTTAAGAAGTCTTGAGCTGGTAAAGAAGGGCTGTGTAATAACCTGCTCGCGGCCCAAAATGTCGCGTACCACTAAACGTGCATCCCCTTGACCATTTAATACCGGTAGATCCTCGATCGTGAACGGCCCACTGGGTACTTCACGTCTCATACGCAAGAGATTTTCAACATAAAGTTCCACCGTGGAGGGTAGCGCAGATTCACCAGAAATTTCTGGTCGCGGTGAGGTCATAAAACCTGGCTGGAGAGAAAAATTAGTCCCCCACTGGACGCCTCCGAAACGCACCATACCGCCCCAACTACTCGCACCGCTGATTGCGTCACCAAAACGAAGCCTGGTGAGTTTCATCGGCTTATCGCGTGTCCATGTACTTTCAAGCCGGATGGCTCGAGCTTGGTTATTGAGGTCTAACCCCAAAATACGAGTATGGGCTGAGCCCCACCTACCAAACCCACCTAAGCCCAGCGACCCAGTACTATTGGTTAACCCCTCTGCATGATCAGCAGATATACTGTAATTTATAAATCCGCCAGGAGATGCAGGAGAAGGAGCGCTAAAATCGATCTCCTGCCCGTTTAAAAGCGTGGCTTCAAATAAGCGTGGGGGCACTTGCATCGCTAATGATTGTGTAGATTCATCTAATTTGAATGTTAGACCCCGCAGGGCATCAAGTGCATAGAAGTCGTCACCATAGAACGTTAGAGGGTTAGTATTAGGCAAGCGCAAGCGCCAAAGTTGAAGATCTTTAGCCCCCGCGAACAAACGACCCTCGTTGCGAAGCAACAGGACTGTATCTTTGCGCTGATCATTAATAAATACATCCAAAAAAATTTCTTCTGTAGCAAGGAGCGCGTCTTGCGCCAATAACTTAGAGGGAGTTAGCATCAGTATGCTTAGCAGAAGTAGGCTTAAATTTATGAATATGCAGGTATAAGTTCTGTGGAGGACGGCCGTCGCCAAGGCCATATCAAGGTAAAACCAAGATTTCAGCCTCAATGTCCCCGGCATCAGTCTGTGCGAAAAGCTGTATGATAGCTCCCGACTTTGGAATGGAGTAATCTGCATTGGCCGGTAGGATCCAATCGAAGCTCTGTCCGATTAGAACGTAATCAGAGGTCTGTTGAGTTATCCAAGGTTGCGCGCTACCGGGCTGTGACAGATTGAAGTTGGCGATTTGGATATGGGCATTACCATCGTTGGTTAAGCTTATTTTGAGTGCGCCATCCGAAGTACGTACTGCTTGCCAGCGTAGCACTGGTTTAGCGGCGACCTTGGGCAATACAAACACCGGAAGGCTGACACGCATTAGCATTTTTGTCCCGTTAAAATCAGGATTGGGTGGCGGTGGCAATTCCTGCAGAAAAATGCGATAGGTCAGCTCACGCTGCGCATCAGGAGCACCCCGCAGCCCAACTCGGATCATCTGTGAGCCACCAGCCGGAATGGTGAAAATAGGTGGGTTGACAATCAACTCACGGGTGGGGGTAAAAACATCATTACCCTCCTCTTTTGACCAATTCAGCACTTCCAATTGCATCGGCACCGGCTCAGCACCGTCATTGCGCACGGTTAATGTGCCCATCTTCTGCTTATCAGAAAGCGTTACACGAACTGGGCTCACCCCAAGAGCAGTGGCGTTAACGACATTAACACCCACTAGGAAAACACATAGGCCAAAAAAGGCATTTATAATTACTCGTGTTAGCATTAGTAAGTAAGTGTTATCATGATAGTATCATTATAACTTCCTGCCGCAGCATATTTTTGATTTTTAGGAATTTCACCATAAACAGTCAAATCCTTGGAAACGCCACTACCCACCACTTGGGCGACTGAACGCATTTCTTCAACATCGTTATTCCATATAGCTGAGAAATAATAACTAGCATCTGTATAAATATTGTAGCGCAGAAAACTAGTTTCTTCTGAATTTGCCAAACGGCGATGACAGTCATTATTGACACAATAAAAAACGTGCTCCCCTGCCCCCATAGTCACAACGCCAGTTGCACCTGAAGTGCAGGTAGTTGATATTATTGCAGTAGTCGTGAGATCTTCTGTTATGTTTAGGCCAGTAGCATCATAGTCACCGAAGTCTAAGTCGTTGTTACTCATGGTGCAGTTCGCGTTGATGTTGGCTGTGACATTCATGTTTGCTGTTGATGTAAAAGCATAAGCTGGCAAGTTAAGACTGGCAGTACTTATTAGTAAAGCCGACAAGGTCAAAATTTTAAGAAATCTTTGGCTTATACTCATATTCACTCTCTTTAATTTGTCGCATCCCACTAGTGAAATACAGGCCGCAAGCGGCCTGTATCATTACTCGTATCGCTATTAATAGTTCACTGTCACAACTAATACGTCAGCATAACTACCTTGTGTAGCACCGGTTTGTCCGCCTGCAATTTTACCGTATACAGGCATAGTTTGTGCCGAACCGCTGGCTGTATAGGCAACGCCAGATGCTTCCACATTTGTCCATGATGCGCTTCGATCTGAATCACTAAAAACATCATATGTTAAGAAGCTAGAGTCGTCTGAGAGAGCCATTCTGCGTACTGGAGACGCATCAGACGAACCTGATCCTGCGTGCTGGCCCTGGCCAATAATTATTTTGCCGGATGAGCCCACTGTGCAGGTTGTAGTTACTGAGCCATCGGCGGTCAGGGCAGTAGATGCATGGTCGGTAGTAGGCTTATACTCGCCAAAGGCGATGTCTGCCGTAGTGATCGTGCAGTTCATGCCTATATTAGTTGAGACAGTCATGTTTGATGTGTCTGTCAAAGCGTAGGCAGGCACAGTAAGACCAGCCGAACCAACTAGCATGCTTGCTACAATTGCTAGTTTTAGATTATTTGAGTTAAATTTAATATTCATACTTTTTTCCTTTTTTTTAAAATGCAGTTTTCTGCAATGGATAGGAGCAACCATCCACATGAGATCGTTTCTATCAGTACCGGCAGTCTCTAACTTGAGGTAGTGGGATAGAATTCAAAAAAAAAGTACATACATAAGCCTACTTTAGTATATAATCCTATACTTAAGTAGAGTATTATAAAGGTTAATAGCCCCGAAGTCATGTAACTCAATACAGGTCATTCAGCGGCATAATAGGATGTTTTAAACGACCCTTACCTATTAATTTAAGGGGAAACTTTTATTGCATTCAGCAAAGGTAGACAATCAAACGGACCATTTCCAGTGGTAGTCTAGAGATAAATTTGTTAAAGAAAATGAACGAGTTATGAAATTAAAATTCAAACTAAGCCCTCTGAAACGAGCGATCGTATCAGCTATAGCACTCGGCTTCACTATTCTTGGCACCCAATCCCACGCTGACACAGGCACTTCAAACATGAGTGTTAGCGCAACAGTTAGACATGCCTGCTCAATAGACACAACCCCAATGGCATTTGGAACCTATGATGGTGTTGTCGCCAACGCATCGACCGCGCTTAATGCTACGGCTACGGTAATTTCAAGCTGCACCTCAGGCGCAGCAGCCCTGATCACAATGAATGCGGGTAATTCCGCGGGATCGGGTTCGGATGATGTGCCAGTTCGCCGTATGGCATCTGAAGCAGGCGACTATCTAGTTTACCAGGTTTATTCAGATGTCTCTCGCGAAACTGTTTGGGGGAATGCCGTCCCCATAGGTGTTGCGCTTACCGGAACTGGCCTCCCTCAAACACTTACAGTTTATGGCAGCATCCCATCAGCGCAAATGGTGCCCGAGGGGGATTATAATGACCAGATCATCGTTACAATTACTTACTAATGATATCACAAGCACTAAGGCTTAAGACTTTTAGGTGAACTAGAGAAATACGGCAAAACCATTCATAGGTGTCCAAATGACCGATATATCCAAAGTGTTTGTGAAAACTGTATATAACAATAGAATTGCGAGAGATTAATTAATTTTATTCTATTTTAATCGATTTTTTCTTATCTTTATGAATTATCAATACCCAAATCAGTGCAATAATAAATAAGGGTCTAGTGACATTAAATGCTGAAAAGTATGGCCTGTCAGTTAAGTGCATGAATCCAGAGAATAGTACTGCATTATCAATTGCGCTATTGAGCATATAAACTAACATAATTAAACACACATACTTAAATCCATAATTAAAATAGGCTGTGATATTTAAAGATATAAGAAGCAGAAACAGTAACATGGCTCTAGCGTTTAAGACTGATAAAAATCCTGTATCGAGGAAATTATTATCGATACCTCTAACAAGATTACCTTTTACTATAAAAAATAATAAAATAAGTATCAAAGCGTATAAATTTATAAAACTAAATGTCAGTCTAAAAGTAGAGGATTGAACAATATAATCTTTGCCATTTGAATTTTTATCTGAGACATTCCCAAGTATGGTACTAAATCCAAGATTGTTTGTGTTTTTATTTTTCATAATATCAATCCGCAGTCAGAGGGCGAAATACGAGCTCAACACTCATCCAGAGCAAACTAGCAATCAAGATTGGACGAAGTGATTGCACGGAGGAAATTAATCCACTTTCTGGGTATTGAATAACTTCCGTTAAAACAAAAATATCATCAATATATATTGCAACTGCCCATGCAGTTAATGCAACAGTAAAGTATTTTGCATATTTGAAAAATCTAAATAGAATTACAGGATATGCTAACAAAGCTATTGCCACAATTACCAAGCGAACAGTGGCAAGTTTCATAGTTATAATAATCTGAGCTGTATTATTGAGTTCAAGTATATATTCTGGGATTGTTGCATATGTATACAATGAAGAAAAACAAAAGGCATAGGCTATGCTCATTGAGAACCAGAAAAATTTAGATGGTTGAGGATTTTTAAACATATATTATTACTCGAAATACAATCTTAATTTATAATACGTTAGTATAGTATCTTATTCTTTATAAGTATGGTTAACAATGTAAAAAATGTACAAATAATGTACAGTTCTTTATAATCAAAATATTCCAAGGGATTGGGCTGATGATTTAACAATGTCTATTTTATGATCAAGGACACATATTGACCAAAAATAGCCTCAGATTCTTTCGCAATAATTTCAAGACTTTGTATGCGATCACTTAAATCTTTGATGGCACCTTCTCGGGCATCAATTTCCAGTTGAGCGAGTGGCTTTTCTAACAAGTCTTGCCCCAACATGGCTGAGGCACCTTTCAATTTATGAGAAGTCTCCGCTAATGCATTATGATCTTTTTCAAATAAACCCTGATTACATTGTTTAATAAACTGTTCAAGTTCTTCAAAAAATACCCAACCAACTCCCAAGGCTTTCTCACGACCAAGGGTTTCAAATAATTCCTTTAGTATTGGTGAGAGCTCACTAATAGCTTCAAATGAACAATCAGAAGTAACATCTGAAATAATCTTTCGCAAAGCAGCTAGACGGATTGGCTTTGTGAAATAACAATCCATACCAGCTTGTTCTGCTTCGACACCAAATTCATCACTGCCATGCGCTGTTAGCCCAGCAATATATGTTTTTGAATTTAGCCCCCCCCCTGAGCGAATTTTTTGTGCAGCCTCTATGCCACCCATAATTGGCATGTTAATATCCATGAAAATGATATCAAATATTTGTTTTTTAACTTGCTCTAAGGATTCCAATCCATTTATTGCACCACTCACTTTATGTCCCATTCCTTCAAGCATATCGCAAAGAACTTCCCTGTTCGTAATACTATCCTCAACAACAAGTACGTTAATTTTTTTAGAGTTCTCCACAGCAATATCTAATCCTTTAGGCTCAACGACATCCGTCTTGGCAACTTGCACCAGCGGTAAGCTCAAGATAAATGTAGCACCTTCATTGATATTACTTTCCACAATAATATCACCACCCATTTGGCGTGCAATTTTACGAGAAATAGAGAGTCCCAATCCATCACCCCGCGTTTGTCGCTGATCACCAGAGGAAATAGCCACAAAATCCTCAAAAATCTTTTCATGGTTTTCTGGTGCAATACCCACGCCAGTGTCAGTTATTTTGAATTTAACTGTAGAAACATCCGATACATAACTATGACCAATTACAAATTTGATACTTCCTTCATCCGTAAACTTGATTGAATTACCCAATAGATTTGTCAAAATCTGTCTAATCCGAAGACTGTCACCCATAAAATTAGTCTTAATGTTGCTATCAATTTGAAAATCTAAATTTAATACTTTTTCACTGGCGAGCGGCTTTAGGACCTCAACCAAAGATCTAACCAAATCTGCTAAATTAAATTCTTGAGGGGATAAATTTAGCGCACCACCTTCAATGCGCGTAATATCAAGTGCTTCGTTAATATGTTCTAACATAACTTCGCCAGAGGATGTTGCGATCTGAACATAATGGTCCTGCTTTTTCGTAAGCTTGGTTGTCTTAAGCAAATCCATAACGCCAATAATACCTGCTAAAGGGGTTCGCATTTCATGACTCATAACGGCCAAAAACTGCGACTTTGCTTTATCTGTCCGTTCAGCGCGATCACGCGCTTCAATTAAGGTTTTCTCAGCAACCTTTCGGTCACTGATATCGCGTATGTACGCCATGTATATGGCATCATCATCACGTTCGACATAAGTCATATTTAATTCAACTTCAAATTCTTCGCCGTTTTTTCTCCACGCCGTTAACTCAACTCGGACACCATCAACGGCATTTGTATTAGATAACTTTAAAGATTGAGCCATTGCATTTTTATAAGCATCCCTCAAACCTTTGCGGAAGAAAAGTTCCTCCATAGTTCTCCCAATGATTTCCTCCCGAGACCATCCAAAGACATCTTGAGCTGAGGTGTTGTATTCAATAATTTTACTGAATCCATCTGCTATGATGATTGCATCCATCGAGCCCGCAACAGTTAAAGCTAGTTGTCTAGATGAGGCAGTGAGTTCATCGCTGCGAATAATCGCAGATCTCCACATACGATCTAATAAAAGCAAAAGGCCAGCGAGCATTATTAAGAAAAGCACAATAGAACTGCCGGTCCACATAAGTTGTTTTAAAAAAATTGTCCGCTGCTCTTGCGACCGAATAACAGCTAGTCGATATACAAGAAAAGCATTTTTACTAACTTTTGGCCTGGCTTGTTTAACCATTTCATGCATGATTAAAATATCATCAAATGATATTTTATCTTCATCGTCTATGATTGAAATTGTTTCATCAACAAATTGATCGAGAGGCTTCATCAAAACCTGCACTTCTTCATTGTATCCTAAAATTTCCCCAGATTGACTGCTTTCAAGAACTAAAAGTTTATTTAAGACAGTATGGACCTTTATTAAAAGCTCATCTTTTGACAAATTATTATTTGCTATATGTTCGAGTAAGGTTATGTCTAAATCAGCTAATTGGGCATCAAGCTGGTAATAATTCTGTCCTGTAAAGATCGTGTCTTCTACAATTGATAAATTTTGATATTCAGAAAATAATTTACTAATCATCAACCCAAGCAAAACTGCTAGCAGACCTAGGCCTAACAAAATTAAACTTCGATACCCTTTTATTTCAAAATTCATTCGCTAACCTTAACTTATATGTACATGTGAGACAAACTGCTATTAATCTACAACAACTGGATTTGATCCAAAGCGAAAAGCTCTAATAAATGCAACTAATAGGTTTGTGATGATAGAAAAGTTACTCCCAATACATTTTTTTCATATGCTAATATCGAGCCTAGCGTGTTGGAAAGAAGTACAAAAAAATTCCACAAATTTAGTTAACTAATGCAATTTAAATTTTAATATTATCCCCAAATTTGTTTGACAAAGAAGTAACCTAGACGGAAGTATGACAAAATAAGGCATCCGAATAGTATTCTATACTAAAGTATAGTTATATAATTAATTTTGCATTTTTTTTCTATTAATTGGGGTAGAAACCTATTACTAAATATTTATGACAAACATTCTTATAGCCGACGATCATGATTTAGTTCGTGACACCATAGCTGCATATTTAGAAACAGTAGATGACTTCAATGTCTTCACTGCTCACGACTTGGCTTCCGCTTTGGAGGTGATGAGGGGCTTAGACATTATCGATCTCTTGATATTGGACTATAACATGCCAGGTATGAATGGACTTAAAGGACTAGAGCGTGCTTACACATCCTATCCAGCTACCAAGGTCGCATTGATGTCAGGTGTTGCTAATCGTGATGTGGCGAATAATGCAATGGCACTAAACGCAAGAGGATTTATCCCAAAATCGTTATCAGCTGTCTCTTTTATTAACGCAATTAAATTCATTTTATCAGGAGAGCGGTACTTACCTTTTGACTTAGCATCATCTGAACCTTCGGGAAAAAATCATGACGATTTCACTAATGTCTCCGCACGTGAAATGCAAACACTCGAACAGTTATGTATTGGACTTTCGAACAAAGAGATAGCAAGGAACCTTGATATCCAAGAAGTTACGGTAAAACTTCACGTTAAGAATATATTCTCCAAGTTGGGAGTGTCAAATAGGACACAAGCAGCTTTGTTTGCCAAAGAACGGCATCTTCTCTAATCTTAGCTAAGTGACCCAAAGTCTTTGGTGCCATCCCACAAGCTAATTGAAACCATTAACTAAAATTATTTTAAAGAGATGACACCGACACGCAGGAGCATGTGCGTGTTCAAATATATAGCGCATGTCAATCATATACGGACAAATATGGGGACTAGTTTTCTAATCGGAACCCTCCTCACGAGGCTGCCCATACTTCACCCATAGATACGAACAATCCCCTCTCCCAATGAAACTACCACCCCAACACTAAAGGCCCGAGGTGCGAGGCACACGCCCCGTGCTCCAGCCCCCCCTGGGGTGAGCCTTGCGCGTTTCAACGGTCTGGATTGGGCGCAGTAACCCCACAAACACGGTAGCGACGCGCGAGCGCGTGCGCGGGTAATAGAATTAGCCTTTCCTGTCAATATTGTGGGGGCGAATGTGGGGGCTAAATATTTATATTAATATTTTATTAATATATAACAGTGACTTAGTAACATTGAATGGCGGAGGAGCAGGGATTCGAACCCTGGGAAGACTTTCACCTTCGTCGGTTTTCAAGACCGGTGCATTCAACCA